>Ga0208544_10003304_pt1 | contig 10174 bp, 5 predicted proteins | sample DEB08_DNA_9_FD_184526 | JGI IMG/M metagenome (GOLD analysis project Ga0208544, IMG submission 184526) | Aqueous microbial communities from the Delaware River and Bay under freshwater to marine salinity gradient to study organic matter... | ecosystem: Environmental > Aquatic > Marine > Coastal ...
TAGCAAATACATTTTGGTTTGGGGTTATATAGTTTTGGTTTGCTCCAACTCAGCTCAACGAGTTGAAATAGAATAACCAAGTAATGTCGAAGATGTAAACTTTACGGGGATTGGGTTGCTCTCAACGAAGAGATTCTTGTGTAGGCCCATGAGAGGTCCATTGATCTGTTGCACGAGGTCTGCATCTTTCTCGAGGGCAGCCACCATCAAGTCATGCATTTCTTCTGGAAGAACGTTAGCGGTAACACTGATACATCCATCTCCACCTCTCATAACGAAGTTCGACGCAGTGTCGTCGTTGCCACTGTAAAGAAGAAAGTCATCACCTACTAACGACCTAATCTCCTTCACACGATCAAGATCGCCAGTAGCATCTTTTAATCCAACAATGTTGGGATGATCGGCACAAATTGCAGTGCTCTGTGGGGTCAAGTCTACCTTGGTTCTTCCAGGAATGTTGTACATTATGACAGGCAATCCTAAATCTGCCGTGTCGGTAAAGTGCTTGATCAAACCGCGCTGTGGAGGCTTGACATAATACGGAGTAACTACGAGTGAAGCATCACATCCGAGGTCGATGGCTTGTTGAGTCATCTCTTTCACATGCTCTGGATTGATGGTTCCGGTTCCACAAAGGATCGGCATCTTGCCTTTGACCATATCCACTGCTGTCGTGATTACTTGTGCGCGCTCATCCATGGTCAAGACGGACGCTTCTCCAGTAGTACCCAGGATGCACAAGTTGTCAGTTCCAGCGTCAAGGTGATACTTGAGGAGATTACGAAGAGAAGGAATGTCGATCTTGCCGCTGTCCAGCATAGGAGTGATAATTGCGCAGGAAGATCCTTGCTGCATCGGCATCTGATGAAGAGAGAATCATGGGAACAGAGAACGCAAATGGCAAGTTAGGATTCGCAATTTGGCTTCCAATGGAGCATAATTTGTCATCTTGACTCACCATCTCATTTGCATTTGTAGAGAATGCATTGGCACAATGCAACAGTAGAAATGTATTCAGAAGATGAAGGATCATCGTGTATATGTTATATCTTTTGATCTATTGACTATGATATTTATGAGCCAACAAACCAGAAGCAAGCGACGGCTTCTTCTTCGATAGTTGGCTGCATGCAGAGAGGTGATTGAGTTGAATGATGAGAACACTGGAGAATTGATGAGAACCCCGGCCGCCGAATGTCGCTATGACATTAAATTAAGACACTGTCTTTAATTACTAAAGTTTGACAAGCTCGAGTGCCCATGCCATATGTGTTTGAATTTTCAAAAACATTGCTGAGCCTGAGACTGAGAGCACAGGCAGGACGTCAACGAAACCATTAAAAGCAGGGGGTGACATTAGAAGAAAGGATAGATGAAGGGAGCATTGGTCGTTTATCCTATGCAATTTTGGCTGCCTAGAATTGTGAAGAGGATATACAAGAAATGCATTGAAAAGAGAATATACAAGAAATGCATAAAAGTGAAAGACAGAAATAGTCGACAAATACTCTGATGGTAATGAATAGCATTTGAGTTTTACTCTACCTTCTAGATCAATATTCCGGATAGCTGAGCTCACACGTGCTGCATCCAACATAATCATAGATTTCGATTTGGAGAGTATGGAAGCTCTCTACGCGCATCAATGTTTTGCTTGAATGTAGTGTAGTGTATGCATAGTCATCAATACCAATACGTAATCAAGATCTCTTGACATGACTTCTGCAATCCTAACAAGCTATGCATCGGCATCAACCAGGAAGTGTACTTGGACTACGTAAATCAATAATATGGTTACCAATGCGGGACAGCAACGTTGAATCACCCATTACTGCTTCTCCAGAGGTATCCGAGTCTGCTCTGCCATTCTTTTATTCTATATAACCAAACCAACAATAACGTTCTCACGGCGTGTGAGCAGGCCACCCATGACGCTGCAGCTTCGTCAATACAAGAACAAAAAGCATGAGCAGTAACAAATAAATCTACGTTTTTACTATCATTACCGAATATAGGCCACAGCTGTCTACCTCATTGTTCGTTGGGTTGGTCGCAGCTGCCCAAGTTAGTACAACTTATCTGTCTCTGATTGCACCAGCTATTCTAACAACAACAGCTCTTCAATCAATTTCCTCCTTTCTGATGGTGAAATACCCACTTTGGGGTTCTTTTGGATTGTCTTCCAAAAGGGAGAGTATCGATCGTAGCAAGCCAGAGTAGAGTCCCTGGCATCTGCACTAGCTACACGCCCTTCCCCAATGTGAATGGTTTCCATACTGATTTCGTTACTCAGAGGAATTTCCAGGAGATGCTCCATCCGCGAAAAGGCCAACTGTCGGGCTAGCGAACACTCTGGATTGTTACAATTGCACATATAAAGCGTCCATCGGTGTCCATCCTTTTGGCGACGCATCGTTAAGAGTCGGGTCCATTTGTCATCATTGTATGTGACACCCGGTGACAATCTTAAAACTCGGCTTCCTGGAAAGCCACCATCCAATTCGTAAAGAAGTGTTGAGGTCGAGTTCCTCGTCGGATGATGCTCATTTTCATGACCAATAACTGGTATGTACCCAAAGTATCCCAGAATGCCCTGAACAATCATGAGCATGCCCTCATCAGTAATTGGAATTCCGGCAATGTCACCATTGTGAGGCAACCAGCCTTTGTCAAATTTGATGCAAATGCTTGCTTTCCAGGGAAACACCATGGAATCAGTTGTGATGCCAGTTTCTTTGAACCCAATCACCGATGAGAAAAAATCGAAGCGAGGTGCCAGTGCAATTCCAATGAGCTCAAACGTTTTGGCCTTTAACCAATCCAAATTTATGCGAGGATCTTGGTTTTCTGTGTTGAGATCTAAATGGAAAGCTAGCTCATTGTTCCGAATGATAGTCATGTTGAAATGATTTGCCACGGCGGGTAAAATTGTATGCTCTTCCGCATTGTTTTTGCGACCAGAAATGAAGTCTGGGGCAAGCTGTCTCAGCTTGCGTAGTTCCTGCGGATCAATCATGAGCAAGTGTCCTTCCGCAAACTGAGAAACATCCCACATCCAGGGCAAATCACGATCTACCAGCGACTGTGGCTTAGGTATTTGATTCTTGAACCAGTTGCCCACATCTACTCCATGGAAAACCTTTACTGATTCCAAATCAGGCACTTGTTCCCAAAAGATTGTGTTCATTGCCAAGATCCCCATTTGGCTCTTTGGCATCTGAAGCTGCAAATTTTCACTGGAGAGTGGTGTGTTTCCGTGTTCGTTGTAGTTTGATTCCAAAAACTCCCCTCGATATCTGTACGCTTTGGAAGTATCAAAGTCTTTGGCCATTTGCAAGATCATGGATTCAGTCGACTGAAAGAGTGTGTGATTGTGTGGCAGTTGGTGCACATCACACATGGCAACAACAAGGTAGTCTAGAGGATCATCCAGAATTGATGCGTCTAGAAATGCTGCAAATTGCTCTCCGACATTAAGCGCCATGGAGTTGCCTGCATAGCCATCACTGTAAAACAAGTGCACACCAGCCGACGTTGCAGCAGTGGCTTTTTGCACCAACTGGTCTACTTGGAGTTCACGGGCGATGTCTTCTGGAAGGATGAAGAGTGTATGGAACAGGGGCGATAGATATTCCTCGAAGGAGTAACAGCCAAATAGAAATTCCCGATGGGAAACAACCATCAGAATCTGGTGACCTTTGGTTGCACGAGTTGCGGGCGTAATCCAGTTGTGAACTTGGCCAACAATGTCATCGTAAACTGGCTCTACGTGTGGAATCTGCTTCAACCTTTTTGACCTTGAAGGCAGCGGCATATGATGATGGATTAACACCAGAAGAAATACAGGGTAAGTCACTGATCCGATGAGGAATAAGCGTAATAAGGAGATGTTCTTCAGCTGTGACACAAAATTCACACATCGGCGTCTTTTGCTTTTGTTTTTGATGTTGTCCCTTTGCATTGGGCGCTGGCGCTGCTGCCTTTTCATTGTCAAATTGTGGTGGCGGCTAGAAATCTAAGCAGTGTGCTACAATGCAATGTAAGAATATATGTACAGATAGTGGTAAGAGGCGTCCAATGGTCGCTTGTTGCATGGGACAGCTGGCTTTTCAACCACACAACTGTTTTCTTTCAGCATGCTGACGTTTTCCACCTGACATGGAGGAATGCGACGGTCTCCTTTTCGTTTCTCTTTCTTTTTCGTGGAGTCGGCATATGATAGGTCATCGATTGCATCGTTTATCGTTTCCCTTTCGCAGAGGTGTAGAGGAAGGCTGTCGGCTACAAGTCAAAAACCATTTTGCAGACAGTTAATTTACCCAAATGTCACGCTCTTGGGGCAATATTACATATTGCCCTTCGGTCCCACACGGCCAAACCAAACACGCACATCTCTTCTAAACTGTCTGAAGGGCAATAGTGCAGCTTTTCAGAATCTCATAATGGAGACTACTATCTCTTTATCATGCTACAACATCAGGCTTCAGAAAGTTTTGCACCGCTCTCTTTGCAGGAGGGCCTGTAATTGGGGATTTCGAGCTTGCAGAAAATGCCAAAAAACTTGTAGATGGAGTTGAGGAAGCTGGTGTTCTTGCCCGCGGTGCGGATAGGCTTGCAGTAGAAAAGTTGGCAAGGTATTTCATGCGTACCTTCAAAGATTCTCAGCTTGGAAAGAAGGGCGCCAATGTCAAAGAGACTGTCGGCACAGACCTTCAAACATTGACTGAGAATGATGTGTTCCGTTTCCCAAGCACATTTACTTTCATATTCCGTGCATTTGCTTCAATTGATGGTATTGGAAAAGGCCTGAGCGATGACTTTGATGTTGGGAAGTTGGCACAACCATTTATTACCAAGTTTACCGAAGTTCAGAAAAATGAGACTCCAACCGAAAAGAACTTGAACATCTTTGCAAAAGCAACTGGTCTGAACCAAGCTGATATCTTTAAGGCCATTTCATCTCCGAAAAAGATTGCGTACATTGAAGAAACACTACGTGAAATAGAACGTGGGGATCTCAAGATACGTGTTAGATCACTAGAGAATGAAAAGGCATTAGAGCGCATGGCGTTGCAACAAGGCAAGATGGAGAAGCTGCTTGTGGCATCACTGCTGCTCAACCTTGCTGGAGTTGGAACAAGTAGAATTTTGAGGGGCGCTGGTGTGGTAGGAGCTGTTGCATTTGGCTTACAGGCTTTCATGTCGAACGCCAAGATAACAAAGTTTGATAAAACACAAGCAAAATTCGTAGGGACAAAGTTTGTAGGCGATGAATAAAAGAGAGCATAGGAGATAGGCAATTGAGGCTCCGTATATTTAAGTGTAATCCCTATTTGTTAAGAAAATTGTTGACTGTTCAAGCTCGTACATTGAGTGAAACATAATTCCAATCGCCCTCAGCAGCACTATTTACACCCATTGCCGGAACTTTTGCGTCAAAGCCAAGGATCTCGAAGTCAAGCAATCCTGCAGCATAGAGAGCTGTTTCCACATCCTTGTAGTACTTTTAGTATTGGAGTAATGAGGAATTGAATGAATACAAGAGTTGAGTAAATATTGGTAAACTTCGCTCGATGAGCATCATATAACTTACCTTTGTATCCAACTCCGCCAATGGTGGTCTACAGAATGGTGATGCGATCAAACCGGCCCTCCAAGCAGCAAACTTTACGGGGATTGGGTTGCTCTCAACGAAGAGATTCTTGTGTAGGCCCATGAGAGGTCCATTGATCTGTTGCACGAGGTCTGCATCTTTCTCGAGGGCAGCCACCATCAAGTCATGCATTTCTTCTGGAAGAACGTTAGCGGTAACACTGATACATCCATCTCCACCTCTCATAACGAAGTTCGACGCAGTGTCGTCGTTGCCACTGTAAAGAAGAAAGTCATCACCTACTAACGACCTAATCTCCTTCACACGATCAAGATCGCCAGTAGCATCTTTTAATCCAACAATGTTGGGATGATCGGCACAAATTGCAGTGCTCTGTGGGGTCAAGTCTACCTTGGTTCTTCCAGGAATGTTGTACATTATGACAGGCAATCCTAAATCTGCCGTGTCGGTAAAGTGCTTGATCAAACCGCGCTGTGGAGGCTTGACATAATACGGAGTAACTACGAGTGAAGCATCACATCCGAGGTCGATGGCTTGTTGAGTCATCTCTTTCACATGCTCTGGATTGATGGTTCCGGTTCCACAAAGGATCGGCATCTTGCCTTTGACCATATCCACTGCTGTCGTGATTACTTGTGCGCGCTCATCCATGGTCAAGACGGACGCTTCTCCAGTAGTACCCAGGATGCACAAGTTGTCAGTTCCAGCGTCAAGGTGATACTTGAGGAGATTACGAAGAGAAGGAATGTCGATCTTGCCGCTGTCCAGCATAGGAGTGATAATTGCGCAGGAAGATCCTTGCTGCATCGGCATCTGATGAAGAGAGAATCATGGGAACAGAGAACGCAAATGGCAAGTTAGGATTCGCAATTTGGCTTCCAATGGAGCATAATTTGTCATCTTGACTCACCATCTCATTTGCATTTGTAGAGAATGCATTGGCACAATGCAACAGTAGAAATGTATTCAGAAGATGAAGGATCATCGTGTATATGTTATATCTTTTGATCTATTGACTATGATATTTATGAGCCAACAAACCAGAAGCAAGCGACGGCTTCTTCTTCGATAGTTGGCTGCATGCAGAGAGGTGATTGAGTTGAATGATGAGAACACTGGAGAATTGATGAGAACCCCGGCCGCCGAATGTCGCTATGACATTAAATTAAGACACTGTCTTTAATTACTAAAGTTTGACAAGCTCGAGTGCCCATGCCATATGTGTTTGAATTTTCAAAAACATTGCTGAGCCTGAGACTGAGAGCACAGGCAGGACGTCAACGAAACCATTAAAAGCAGGGGGTGACATTAGAAGAAAGGATAGATGAAGGGAGCATTGGTCGTTTATCCTATGCAATTTTGGCTGCCTAGAATTGTGAAGAGGATATACAAGAAATGCATTGAAAAGAGAATATACAAGAAATGCATAAAAGTGAAAGACAGAAATAGTCGACAAATACTCTGATGGTAATGAATAGCATTTGAGTTTTACTCTACCTTCTAGATCAATATTCCGGATAGCTGAGCTCACACGTGCTGCATCCAACATAATCATAGATTTCGATTTGGAGAGTATGGAAGCTCTCTACGCGCATCAATGTTTTGCTTGAATGTAGTGTAGTGTATGCATAGTCATCAATACCAATACGTAATCAAGATCTCTTGACATGACTTCTGCAATCCTAACAAGCTATGCATCGGCATCAACCAGGAAGTGTACTTGGACTACGTAAATCAATAATATGGTTACCAATGCGGGACAGCAACGTTGAATCACCCATTACTGCTTCTCCAGAGGTATCCGAGTCTGCTCTGCCATTCTTTTATTCTATATAACCAAACCAACAATAACGTTCTCACGGCGTGTGAGCAGGCCACCCATGACGCTGCAGCTTCGTCAATACAAGAACAAAAAGCATGAGCAGTAACAAATAAATCTACGTTTTTACTATCATTACCGAATATAGGCCACAGCTGTCTACCTCATTGTTCGTTGGGTTGGTCGCAGCTGCCCAAGTTAGTACAACTTATCTGTCTCTGATTGCACCAGCTATTCTAACAACAACAGCTCTTCAATCAATTTCCTCCTTTCTGATGGTGAAATACCCACTTTGGGGTTCTTTTGGATTGTCTTCCAAAAGGGAGAGTATCGATCGTAGCAAGCCAGAGTAGAGTCCCTGGCATCTGCACTAGCTACACGCCCTTCCCCAATGTGAATGGTTTCCATACTGATTTCGTTACTCAGAGGAATTTCCAGGAGATGCTCCATCCGCGAAAAGGCCAACTGTCGGGCTAGCGAACACTCTGGATTGTTACAATTGCACATATAAAGCGTCCATCGGTGTCCATCCTTTTGGCGACGCATCGTTAAGAGTCGGGTCCATTTGTCATCATTGTATGTGACACCCGGTGACAATCTTAAAACTCGGCTTCCTGGAAAGCCACCATCCAATTCGTAAAGAAGTGTTGAGGTCGAGTTCCTCGTCGGATGATGCTCATTTTCATGACCAATAACTGGTATGTACCCAAAGTATCCCAGAATGCCCTGAACAATCATGAGCATGCCCTCATCAGTAATTGGAATTCCGGCAATGTCACCATTGTGAGGCAACCAGCCTTTGTCAAATTTGATGCAAATGCTTGCTTTCCAGGGAAACACCATGGAATCAGTTGTGATGCCAGTTTCTTTGAACCCAATCACCGATGAGAAAAAATCGAAGCGAGGTGCCAGTGCAATTCCAATGAGCTCAAACGTTTTGGCCTTTAACCAATCCAAATTTATGCGAGGATCTTGGTTTTCTGTGTTGAGATCTAAATGGAAAGCTAGCTCATTGTTCCGAATGATAGTCATGTTGAAATGATTTGCCACGGCGGGTAAAATTGTATGCTCTTCCGCATTGTTTTTGCGACCAGAAATGAAGTCTGGGGCAAGCTGTCTCAGCTTGCGTAGTTCCTGCGGATCAATCATGAGCAAGTGTCCTTCCGCAAACTGAGAAACATCCCACATCCAGGGCAAATCACGATCTACCAGCGACTGTGGCTTAGGTATTTGATTCTTGAACCAGTTGCCCACATCTACTCCATGGAAAACCTTTACTGATTCCAAATCAGGCACTTGTTCCCAAAAGATTGTGTTCATTGCCAAGATCCCCATTTGGCTCTTTGGCATCTGAAGCTGCAAATTTTCACTGGAGAGTGGTGTGTTTCCGTGTTCGTTGTAGTTTGATTCCAAAAACTCCCCTCGATATCTGTACGCTTTGGAAGTATCAAAGTCTTTGGCCATTTGCAAGATCATGGATTCAGTCGACTGAAAGAGTGTGTGATTGTGTGGCAGTTGGTGCACATCACACATGGCAACAACAAGGTAGTCTAGAGGATCATCCAGAATTGATGCGTCTAGAAATGCTGCAAATTGCTCTCCGACATTAAGCGCCATGGAGTTGCCTGCATAGCCATCACTGTAAAACAAGTGCACACCAGCCGACGTTGCAGCAGTGGCTTTTTGCACCAACTGGTCTACTTGGAGTTCACGGGCGATGTCTTCTGGAAGGATGAAGAGTGTATGGAACAGGGGCGATAGATATTCCTCGAAGGAGTAACAGCCAAATAGAAATTCCCGATGGGAAACAACCATCAGAATCTGGTGACCTTTGGTTGCACGAGTTGCGGGCGTAATCCAGTTGTGAACTTGGCCAACAATGTCATCGTAAACTGGCTCTACGTGTGGAATCTGCTTCAAACTTTTTGACCTTGAAGGCAGCGGCATATGATGATGGATTAACACCAGAAGAAATACAGGGTAAGTCACTGATCCGATGAGGAATAAACGTAATATGGAGATGTTCTTCAGCTGTAATACAAAATTCACACATTGGCGTCTTTTGCTTTTGTTTTTGATGTTGTCCCTTTGCAATTGCCCCCCGAGTGGGCGCTGGCACTGCTGGTTACGCTTTTTCATTGTCAAAAAATTGTGGTGGCGGCTAGAAATCTAAGCGAATGTTATGATGACACAAGTGTTTGATTTTTTGTTTTATGGAGTCTATCTTTGAGTGCATGCAGCAGCTACCATGCATTTTTCATTGGCTTGCTTCTGTGAAGAAAAAGGAATGTGGTCGTATTCTAGTCGTAAGCAATATTTGACAAGGTGGTGTAAAATGTTGAAGCTTCATTTGCTGTACAAGTATTAGGAAACGTGAGCCCGCTACGACCTACGAGAGGCAAATAACTATTAGAATTTGTGGCTGCAGCCTGCTGGCAGCGGCACGAGTACCGGATGAAGTGTCTCTTGTCTTGTGTGCAACGAGGAACTAAGTATCAAAAAATATATGTAGCTGTAAGTGTTTGTCTGTCGTAGTCGTAGCGGGCTCAAGTTTCCTAATACTAAATCACCAACGATGTACTGCAAATGAAGAGAAGGAGGCTGATACAATACCGGCACGACAGCACGATCTCCTGTACTTCAACTTCAATGGCGCCGGAAGAGCACTATGTAGCATGGCGATCGAATTCCTACGTAGACCCTAGTGGAACGCCATAACCTCCCATTAACCCTACCTAATG
>Ga0208544_10003305_pt1 | contig 10174 bp, 13 predicted proteins | sample DEB08_DNA_9_FD_184526 | JGI IMG/M metagenome (GOLD analysis project Ga0208544, IMG submission 184526) | Aqueous microbial communities from the Delaware River and Bay under freshwater to marine salinity gradient to study organic matter... | ecosystem: Environmental > Aquatic > Marine > Coastal ...
AACTAATAGCAAAGACTCCTTTGCTCTTTTTATTGTATTTGCCCTCGTATCTCTTCATAGTTTTATATTATATTAACGAAAAAATTCCTTTATTGTTTCACTATTTCTAAAATCCGCTGCCCTCTACTATCCGACGGTCTGCGCTTTGAGCTGTGGTAACGTCGCCACTCACAACAAATGCCTTAACGGCGTTGTCTTGCCCTTGTATGCTTTGCTGTATTGCGTTGCTCTCGCTACCCTCTACTAGATTAAACGCTGGAGCCTCTGCTCCGCCTGTTGCTCCTGCTCCGCCTGCGCTTGAATCTCCGCCTTTACCTAAAGCTGAAAGACCTTGCGCCGTCGCTGCTATCGATGCGGCTATCCCTGTACCCATGCGTATAAAATTGGCGGTAATTAATGCAGGAGCCGCAACCCCTGCCTCTAGTGTTAGCTTTGCGTTGGCTGCGTTTGTATCGATTATATTTGTAGCTATACCTATAGCATTTGATGCAATTATAGAGGCAGCTTGTAGCTCTTTGTTTTCCTCTGCAAATCCTGCTAGTATATCAACAGCCGAAGAGGCAGCGTCTAAACTTGCTTTTTGAATCCCTAGCTTTGCGTCTGCGGTTGCTTGGTCGTTTGCTTTTATTTGGTCATTTGTTGCTTTCGTATTTGCTACAAGTTGGTTATCTATACCTTGCTTTTTGTTTAAGTAATCCTGCTCGGCGTCTACTCTCTGCTGCGTACCCTCTGCGTAGAGTAATCGTTTAGCCTCCAAATCCTCAAGTATTGCCTCGTTTTCAAGTTCAAGAGCTGTCTTTTGTTTCTCTAGTTTAACTAACGGGTCTACCTCTTGCTCTGCGTCAAACTCTCTTTGTAATTTATTTCGCTCTCGCTCGCTTTCTATACCTGTTAAAATTAAAGCGTTTTGCTCGTTTAAAAGACCGACTCTATTAGTTTCTACCTCCTCTGTTTTTCCTGCTATCTCTGCCTCTACCGCTTTTAAATCTGCGTTAGCTTGTATAAGCGCGGCTTGGTTTTCGATGCTATTATTTTTCTTTAGTTCTAGCTCTGCCAAATTTATAGCAAGTTGCGCTTGACGTTTCATTTGCTCCTCCGCTTTTGCAGAGGTTACGGCTAGGTCGTCGTTTGCTTTTATTCTTTCCTCTAGGCTTAAATTTACATTATCTCGGATTTTCTTTAACTCTGCCGCCTCTAGCTCATAACCTGCTCGCAATGCCGCCGACTCCGCCTGTGCTAATATAGCCGCATCTTTTGCCGCCTTGTAGGCTTTAGACGTTTCGTTTGCAGCCTTTATACTTACCTTTGATAAATTTTCGCTTGCTACATTTGCTATATTACTAACCTCGCCTACAGCCTCTACAAAATTATCGACTAGCTCGGCGCCTGCTTTAGAAACCTCTGCATTAAGGAGTATTATTTTTAGAGTTGTTTTGTCCATCTCATTCTGCGCTTTCTTTACACTTTCATCGTCTCCAAACATTTTCTCATAACCAACTCGCAAGGCTTGAGACGCTTGTAATAGAGTGTAAAACGTAAGCTCTAAAGGATATAAAGATATTGTGATTAAGCTACTAATTACTTTACCCAGAGCATCAAAGTTATCTGTAGTACTAGATATTGCTTTATAAGTACTTACTATTGCGTTAGTAATTTGAGAAAACACCTCTTGTATTGTACCTAAAACAATACTAACGCCGTCCATTACCTCTTTATTTCTTGTAAAAGCCTCTGTTAATCCTGCAATTAAAGCCACTACTAAACCAATACCTGCCGCTTTTAACGCCGTTCCGACTTTTGATATAGCTCTTGCCATAATTCCAAAACCCACTTTAGTATCTCCTGCTGCTACTCCTATTGCCTCTACCTCTTTGTCAGTTTTTTCTGCCTCTTCGCCTACGCCTTTAATAGCGCTTTTTATATTTTGAGCAGCTTTTACGGCTCCTGTATCGTCAATAGTTAGTTTTACAATTACGTCTTTCATTATTTTTTAGCTTTTATAATTCGTTTTACTTTACGTTTTAATCCTCTCCAAGTTATGACCATCTCGTTTTTACCCTTTGCAATTTCGGTATATTCCCCTGCGCCGTAAAACTCGCCTCGCCTTAAAATATCGATTACCTCTGTTATGTGGTTACTCATTTTGTATAATTGTTATATCTGTTGTTACTCCGTTACCTACGTATCGTATTATCATGCTACGAGTTCCAACCCCTACGCCTAAAGTTGTTACGCTTATACCTGCTAAATTGTTATCCGTTCCGATTACTGACGTAGTAACCCAAGACGTACCAAAGCCGTCGTCTATTTTTGTAACAACGTAATCCGTAGCTATACCCTCCACGTTAAAAACTAAATTTTCAAATAATTTACCTAAAGTTATAACCGACGGAATATACACCCTATTTTGTAGGGTAGTATCAAATCCGTTTATTAGCTCTAACTTTGTTAATCCGTTTAAGAGGTTATAAGAGTACTTATTTATCCTGTAGTCTATTTCTCCGATTGCGATAACATCGTTTAGCTCTAGCCTTGTAACTATCTGTATAGGCAGGTTTGCGGTATACATAAAAGTTCGCCTCTTTAGTTCAAAGATTGCTTGTATATAATCTTTGTAATGTATACTATATAAATTATTTACTAAAGTCTCGCCCGTAAAGTTGCTAAACTCCGCCTCGAATAAATTAGAGTATATCGGTTGGTCAACTCCGAAATGATGTATCGGAGAGTTTAAACTTTGGTTTAACTCTACATCTACGCCCAAGTCGTTAACAAATCGTATAGGCGTCGTAGATATATCCTGCCTAGTTACGTAATGTAAAACAGGTTTTGGTACAACTTGGTTTAAATTATCGTCTAGAATTACACCCGTTTGTATATTAGTATCTGGAGTGGCAACCGCTGTATTTTGGTCTACTAGCCTCTCAAAGTATATTTGCTCAAAAGGTAGCTTTACCTCTAGCGTATCGCCGTCGATTAATTTTTTAGGCGTCAAGCTCTCGTATACATTTACAAGCGAGGCTCCGTAACCTTGTCCGTCGGCTGCTCTCTTTTTAAACTCCATATTTAAAATAGTACTCGGCTCCTCAAACTCGAAAGCAATACGTTTTAAAAGCTCGCCTCTGTCTACGTCAAACTTTGCGAAATCTATATATTTAGTTGCGTCGTATCTTTGCCCTTGAGCGTAGTAAGAATCCAAAGTATTAATATATATACTGCCGTCGTCTTTTGGAATTGCTACGAGCTTAAACATATTAAAAATGCCCTTGAGAAAGTCAACTATTTTTAACTCTGGCATCTCGTCGGCTATAACCACTTTATTTATTAAAGTCTGTAAAGCGCCTAGAGTTTGGTTTTGATAAGTTACTGCGAAATTTGTAAATTTATTTATATCTACTTTAGATGTAAACTCTATTTTTGCGTTACTTTGTACAAACCATTTTATATTATACGTGCCGTTTTCTCTTAAAACTATAGGCTTGTTTATTCTACCATCGCCATGCGCATCGCCGTCTCTATTCCACGCTGCTATATCCTCGCCTGTATCTATATTTCTAACTACAAGTGTGTAGGGTATATTTTCATATCCTGCCGCAGGGGTTACCTCGCTACTAAAATAAAAATAAGTACCTGCTCCGCCCGTTACTACAAAAGTTCCTGTATTGGTTGAAAGGTCTATATTTTGTATTAACCCCGTTTGTGAGGTAAAATCTAGCTCTTGCTCGCCGCCACCTATCGCCTCCCTATCGTCTGCCTTGAGCCATAGGTATTGCTCTGCAAACTCTGTTGTACTAAAGAAATCCCTAGAAAATACTATAGGATTCTCATAGGTCGTCGCGTTGTATCTCGTCTCTATTGCCTCGATTATTTTAATTAGCTTTATACTAGGTCGTAGGTCGCTCCAGACTACACCCGTAGCGTGTGAGGTACTCGCTCCGATTGCTATGTTTATAGTTGTATCGTTTATATCGTGCGCTCCCGAATGGCTATTGTAAAAATAACGCTTGTTAGCCATTAAAGTATAAGCTAGGTCGCCACTAAAAAGCGCACCTTGTAACCCTGCTATAACAGACGTACTCGTCCAGTCGTGAGTAAGCGCAGGAAAGGCTAGGTCGCTTAACATATCCTCGCCTATTGTATCCGATATGTTAGGCAAATTACCAAAAAAATTAATTGTATAACTCTCAAGTCTACCCTTTACGATATTACATTTATTTAAACGCCACTTTCCAAGCTTGAAAGGTACGCCGTCGATGTCAATACTACCCTCTACTTTGCTCCTAGCATCGAATCCGTTATCTATAGACGCATTATACCAATGTTTAAATAAGCGATTGTTATTTTTACTAGCAGGAACGGTAAAACTTTTAGAGTAGTCGCCTGTATTTTTAGTAATATCGCTCACATCTAAAACAGAGCTAACAATATCAACGCTCTCGTCTGCGTACTGGTCTAGTAATTCGCCGTTAATAAATAGGTTAACCATTTTATATATTGTTTATTTCATTGTAACTCATTTCAAACGTCATAGTATAGTTAATTAACCTATCGTTTTGCCTTGTCTTGAATTTCTGCGAGGTCTTTTTTATGTTTAAAGGCGTGTATTTTGTACCATCGTAGCTCCAGATACGCTCTGTTAATAGTATTTGTTTGAGTACTTCGTTCATATCCTCGTCTAGCCAACCCGTCTCCGCCATTAATGTAGTGCGACCTTGAACGCCGTACCTTACAAACTGATGGAATCCGTCCGACGCCTGCCCTCTGTTAGTCTCAAAACTGCTATCCGTTACCTCTATGCTCTCCTCTTGCTTTTTAAAGAAAGTAAAGGTCTGCAAAGCGCCGTCTTTATTTTGAAAAAACACGTCTAAAGGCGAATATTTACACTCGTCTGTTAGGTCTAGCGTTGTCGTTTTACCTTTCCAAACAATCTCTATATAAGAATCGTCTACCGCTAGGGATAAATCTACCCATAGGTATTGCACAATCTCGCTACTCTCGTCCGATTGCGTAGCCGTTGCACTATAATTTATATCTAAACTAGGATAAGATTTTACCGTTATTAAATCCGACGTACCTAAAGCTACAGGCACGTAGATAGGAAAGACAAAGTTTCCCTCTCGATTTACTTTATACTCTTGAGGCTTTAAAAGTGTTTGATTAGATACCGCCGTTACATTTCTGCCCTCGTTTCCGTAAGCATACCCTAGCACCATTATATCCGTCTCTTCGTGTTCTAGCGCTGTAAGGTCGTCATACGTAACGTAAGTATATACCCATTCTTGGTTGTTGCCGTCAATTAATTGTATACCCGTAGACAGCAAAAGAGACGGCTCTGTAAATTCGATGTAGTCTTGTATAATTGCGTTTATGTTTATACTATGCGAGCCTGTCGATGCCGTAGTATTTTGGTAGGTTATCTGGTAGCTATTGGTAGAGTCTGGAGTAGACTTGTCGCCATTCCAAACCCAAACGTTTAGCGTATACTTTGCGCAAGTTACACCCCCATACACTAAAGGAGTATCTATATAAAACGGACTTAATGCTCTTATCATTTTGTTATTGTTACGTTATCACTTTTAATATTCATTCCGTCGATAAGGTCAAGAGCGAAAGCCTCGCCTATCTCGTCGCCTAGTTTTAGTACTTCATTGTCTAGGGCGTCTGTAAAGAAATGAGTCGTCTCGATTCCTGTGTGATACACACTATTTGCAATCGCATAAAGCAAACTCTTTCGACTTGTAAACCTACCCTTTGCATCTCTTGGAGCTATACCCTTTCGGATAGTCCACCCGTTAAAAGCCATAAACGGCGGCTTTTTATCTCGATACTTAAATTTATTATTTGTTACCTTTTTAAGTTTCCAAGCTTTGCCCGTTACTTTTTTGCCCTTTACTTTTTTATCCGCTCTTTTACCTCCGACACCTTTAACCCCTGCGTCTACATATTCCCAGTAATCCGCTAGTATAAACTCAATAGAGCTACCCTTTACTTTATAAGATAGGTTTTTAGATAGGTTACTATCGCCTTTCTTTTTTTTCTTTAGATTAGCTCTTGACTGCGTTACTACATTACTCCCTAGAGTATTAAATATTTTAGCTATACTTCCCAAAAGCAAAAGCTAGTTTCGTCTATTGGCATCTCTATCTCTAAGCTCATATCCCACCCGTCTAATAGGTTTTTATCCGAGTAGGTTATCTGTGTCAAGGTCGGACTATCCGACGCCGTTATATTGTTGTCTGCAAAATCTCTGTGCATTTTAACCCAAAGAGCATTTAAGCAAGAGAGCGTACCGTTGTAGTTATCTACCTCGTTATCGTTTAGGTAAAACTTATCGTTTACATTCTCGTTATTTATATCTCTAATATCTAGGCATTGTATATTAAGGCTAAAGGTAATCGTCGCGTTAGAGCTAAACGTTGCGTCTGTTATATCAATATTAAACAATGGGAATATATCGCCTTTATTCAAGTCAATATCTGCGCCCGTTGTGATTGTTTTAACAAATACGTCTTGCTCTGCTAAACTCCTTATATATCTTAATAGTCTACTATATGCGTTCATTTTATAATTGTGTTACGTTACTTCCTTTCCTTAATATTGCCTCCATATTTTGCCTGTCTAACTTATGAGCTAGGAACGTATGAAACTCATGCACAGGAATCTCTAGCACTTTGTCAATTTTTAGTATATCATTGCCTGCCATCATATCAATAGTTACGTACCAACCCCATTTGGAGAAATAATCTACCGCTTGCTTTTCTCCTCCACTTGATTCGTAAATCTCTGGATAGCCTCCTTTAATTCTCTCGATAAACTCCAAAAAAAAACCAGAGCGCCGTTAACTATATTCATTGGGCAACTTCGCATCTCCTCACATAGAGCCTTATCGTATTTGTAAGGCAGTATCTCATAGTTGCCGAAAGCGTCCTCATTCGTAACCCTACGAAATAAGATAGCTATAATCTTGTGCATCTCTTTAAAGTCCATTCCTATAGTGCTGAGGTCTACATACTCCGCCGTCGTTATCTCGTCTAGGTTTGGGATAAAGCCGTACTCTATTCCATTAAGCATAAACCGCTCCTCAAACTCTACGTCTTGCTCACAGGCTGCTATAATCTGAGCCATCAAACCCTCGTAGTCTGTATAGACTAATTTTTTGACGTCTTGTTTTTTCATTCCTGTAAACAAAGATATAACTCTCTCAATCATTCCCTGCTCTGTCATCTTATCCTCTCGCGCTCTGAGCGCCTCAAATTTGACGTATTGGTCTAGAGTAATATCTGCGATGTTTTCGGGTACACTAATTTTAATAGTCTCTGTCATATAATAAAAACGATTTTTGCTTAGTATTGTTTCTTTACCTTATTTCTATTTTGCCACGATTAGCAAGCAAATGAGAAACTCCGTAACGCAGAGCATCGAGGCTATGGTCGTACATCGCAGAAAATACATTTGCGCCCTTGTCTGTATAGACGTAGTTGTTTAGTTCCTTTGCCATATTTGTAGAGTCTGGGTGTACGACAAGCTCATAGTCTTGAATGAGTGCCACACCTGCCGCAATACTCCCTGCGCCTTTCTTTGCGCCTCTAATATTAAGACCTAGCTTTTGCAGCTCTGCAATAGTTCCTGCGCTCGCGCTATCTGCTATGATGAGGTTACGCCCTGCTCTCTGTTTATTAATTGCGTATATTTCGGAGATGGTTATTTTCGATTTGTATAGCTCCTCCTTTGCGTAGATTATCTTTCGCTTTTTATCTATGGCAATAGCCACTAAGGTTGTCGGGTCTGTGAATCCGTAATCCTGTCCGTAGATAACCTGCAACCCGTCGGGATTAAATTCGCCAAATCGCCAGTTTGTATAAACGACTCCCTCCGCTTTTGAGAGCCAAGAGCCTAAAACGACGTGCTTGTATTTTATCGGATTGCTGACTTTCATATCCTCGAAATAGTCTAGTATCTCGTCGGGTACAAACTCAAGGCAATCGAGGTAGGAGGTATGTATATAACAGACGTTATCTTTCACACCGTTAAACCCCTCTTGCACACCTCTACTCTCGTAGTACTTCATATATATAAAATGCTCCTTACTCGTAGGGTTTAAGATTAAGACCTTAATATTTCGGTTTGGATTGCTTGCGTCGTTCCCTCTAATCGATAACACTATCTTATCGTAGATTGCCTCGTCCTGCATCTCCTCCGCCTCGTCTAATATGAGCATTGAGAAATCTTTTAATCCCTTTAGGTTTGCAGTTTGGACTCCAGAGCCTGCCTTTAATCCTTTAAAGACTATCTTGCTCTTATTGAAATTTGAGACAATCCTGTTTTGCTGCGACTCGAAAGAGTCCTCCAGATTCATGAGTTCGATTTTCTCCTCTACCTCTGCGAATATAGAATCCTTTAGAGAGGCGTTTGTATACCTGCTGTAGAGTATTCGATGCCCGTACTTCGTGCAACTATTTAAAGCGCTTAGAGACGTCGCAAATGACTTCTGTGAGAATCTGCCGCCTGTTATGATAAAGGTATCCACGCCGTCGGGAATATTAAACAAGGGCGCAAATTTATTACTGATGTTTATGTTACTCATTCTCTGGGGTTACGTCAATAGATGAGGTAAAAGAAATTGTCGGTATGTTTACGCTGCCGCCGTCGGAGGTTATATCTACGCTCTGCATTGGTTTGCCGACGGTATACTCTAGGTAGAGCTTTGCGCTTTGAACGTCTCCAGACATCGCGCTTGCCTCTAACGTTTGGAATACGGCTATAAAGTTCTCTTGAGATGTTGCCTCTGTTATTAATTGCTTGAATGGGTTTTTACGCCTGTCTATACCTTTGGCTTTTGTAGACCAACCGCCGTTTCCTTTTGATAATTTATTCATATCTAATAGGTACTAACTATTAGTATTAGTACTATTATATAAACGAATTATAATATATATTGTTTCTTATATAAAAAAACCCCACCAATTAAGGCAGGGCTAACAAAACAAAATTAAACAAAACTAAAAAATTAAGAGCTAACGTTTACGAGTCCGTCTTTGTAGTGGTCTACAACTACGCCCGTTTTTAATGTGATTGTCTTATAAGGTACTATTGAATTTTTTACGAGTAGTCTGTGTATTAATTTTCTCATGGTTTAAATATGTTTATAGCGTTTAGTGATATAATAAAAAACGCCAAGATTAAGGTTATAATTATTTGAGTTTTATATTTTTTCATAAAATTTGGGGAGTTGTTAGCTCCCCTTGTTTTTATTTTACTATTTGGTATATCTTTTTTAAATCTCTTGTTATTCTTTCATACAGAGCGACCTCTTGTTGTAAATTAGCTCCCTTAATGTACCAAGAGTATTTTTGTATTTCTGTTCCCTCTAAGTCTCTAAATTGTTGTCTTGTAACTGCTGTCATAATTTTTATATTTAGTTGTTTTTGTTTTTGTAAATATACAAACAATTATTTGTTACCACCAAACAAAAAACAACATTTTTTATAACTACCTAATTATCAGCCTCTAAAACCTCAAATATTAATTGACAGGTTTCGTATTCCTCGATATATTCAAAGTATAGCAGCGCATCTCTAGAGAGTATTATCTCGTCCTCTTCACATTCTGGCTCGAATAAATACTTATCATAATCGTTATAAATAAACGTACATACATACTGTATAGACTCGTCTAGTAAATACTCTACCATACTGCGGTAGAACAAATCGTGCGCGTCTGTATAGTTTTGTTTTGTAGCCTCCTCAAAAAATACGTGAGGGTTTTCAAATATTACGGGTATCGTCATTTAAAACAAATGTGTATATACGCAGTCATGCACAAAGCTGTAGTCCTCGTTTAAAGCGTCTAGCTGCTCCTCTGTCATTGCCTCGCCGTCGTAGTCTGCCGAGACTATAAAAGCGTCTGTAAAGTCGGGATAGTCGTTTGTATCTATCCCGTCTACTTCGATGTTATCTATTAGGTCGTAGTTCATGCTATTCGGTTTTTTCTGCCTCGTCTACGTCTTTAATTTCGTTTGACGATAGGGCGGTTACTATTGCCTCTTGATTGTGTGCTATATCTTTAACAAGGGAGTGTAGATTTGATAGCCTTGTCTCTAACTCGGATACCCGTTTCCTCAAAACTTGCTTGTTTAGCGGTTTGCTTTGTTTCTCTAATTTTGGCATTTGCTTGC
>Ga0208544_10003310_pt1 | contig 10164 bp, 13 predicted proteins | sample DEB08_DNA_9_FD_184526 | JGI IMG/M metagenome (GOLD analysis project Ga0208544, IMG submission 184526) | Aqueous microbial communities from the Delaware River and Bay under freshwater to marine salinity gradient to study organic matter... | ecosystem: Environmental > Aquatic > Marine > Coastal ...
TTGATGAAATTAAATCTAAAAATTCTTGGTAATCATTTACTGAAGATACACAAATTACATCTTTATAATTTTTGGCTGCAGCACGAATTAATGAAATGCCACCAATATCAATTTTCTCAATGATATCTTGATTACTAGCGCCTGAAGCAACTGTTTTTTCAAACGGATACAAATCTACAATGACACAATCAATTTGAGGAATATCAAATTCCACCAATTCTGCAACATCTTGAGCATTGTCTTGACGATTTAAAATACCACCAAATATTTTCGGATGTAATGTTTTTACACGACCTCCAAGAATTGAAGGATACGATGTAATATCTTCGGCAGGAACAACATTAATACCTAGATCGTTAATGAATTTTTGTGTGCCACCAGTTGAATAAATGGTAACGCCTTGCGCGTTCAATTTTTCAACAATAGGTGCTAATCCATCTTTGCTAAAAACGGAAATAAGTGCGGATTTAATGGTTTTGTTGTCGCTCATTTTAATGTGTCGTTTGATAAAGCGCAAAAGTACTAATTAATAGAAGATTTATTTGCTTTGAAAAACTTAAAAAGTGCTCTATTTTTTAACTAAAATGAATAGTTATTAACAACTATAAATCTTAGCAACTTCTTTGCAAACAAACTCTAAAAAACGCTCATCTGATTCAGTAAATGGGTTAAGTGTGCTAGAGTCAATATCTATTTGTCCAATATTTTCTCTATTTACAAAAATGGGTATTACAATTTCAGCTTTAACTGTAATGCTACAAGCTAAATAATTGTCTTGAGCTGCCACATCTGGAACCACATAATTCTGGTTACTTACTGCAACTTGTCCACAAATACCTTTTCCGAACGGAATAATGACATGATCAGTTGGTTCACCAACATAAGGTCCTAGTTTGAGCTCGTTTTTGTCGCCATTTTTAAAATAAAAACCAACCCAATTGTAATAATCTACATTAGATTCTAATAATTCACATATTTGAAACAACCGATTTTCAAAGGTTTCACTTGTATTTGAAACAATTTCAGTTATTTTTGGTTTTAGGTTATCTAAGCTCATTGCGGAAAATTTTGGTAAAAGTATTTAAAATAACTAAAAAAACCACAGTGTAGTTTCTATAATTTTAAGTTGAAATTATTCCCAAAGTAATTGAAAAAACTAATCATAAAATACAAGTCGGTTATAAAATTTATACTGACGTTTCTTCTCACTTATACAGTGCTTTCTATAGCTTATAAATTATATTTAGATAATTCAACAGGAGCTATTTACTATCCAGATTATTTTACAAATTTAGTTGCAAGACAGAGTGAGGCATTGATAGATGTATTGGGTTATAAGGCAGAAGTTATAAAACATGCAACAGAAGCCTCTATGAAAGTGATTATTGAAAATAAATTTGTGGCAAGAGTGATAGAAGGTTGCAACTCAATAAGTGTGATTATTTTGTTTGTATCATTCATTATTGCGTTTGCTGATAAGTTTAAGGCCACACTAATTTATCTTCTAACTGGAAGTGTTTTGATATATATAGTAAACCTGATAAGAATTGTTGTTCTGTCTATTGGTTTATATCATTATCCATGGCGACGTGATATATTGCATACCATAATATTTCCATTGATTATTTATGGAATGGTCTTTTTATTATGGATGATTTGGGTAAGACGTTTTGCTAAAATTCATAAGTATAATGACTAAAACAACGAGGTTCATTATAGGAATAGTGCTGTTTGGACTTCTAGTTCTCATTCGGTTTTTTGAGAATAGTTTGTTTTATGATCCTTATTTGCAATTTTTTGAAAATGACTATTTGTATATAGATTCACCACGACGAGAAACCTTAAAACTAGTGTTGTTTACAACCTTGAGGTTTGTGCTGAATTCAACTATTTCATTAGGTATTTTGTATGTGATTTTTAGAGACAAAAGCATTATAAAATTTTCAGGATTAATTTACATTTTTGCCTACATAGTTTTACTTATGCCCTTTTTGTATTTTGTGATTAATCCAAAACAAGAAGACTACTATTTGTTCTTTAATATTAGACGATTTTTAATACAACCTTTAATTTTAGTGATATTATTACCAGCATTTTATTATAGTAAAATCAAGAGGTGATTAAACCAGTTAAGAAAATAAATTTTGAAAAAAATACTTTATATTTTGTTTTTGCTATCATCCTTTAGCTTCGCTCAAGAAGAACTAAAAGGAATGATTATGGAAGCAAACGAAAATAATGAGCGCATACCGTTGCCTGGAGCAAATGTGCTTTGGCTTAATACAACGGTTGGAGCTTCAACTGATATTGATGGAATGTTTTCTATTCCATATAAAAAAGAATACAAAAAACTAGTAATTAGCTACGTTGGTTTTACAACTGATACTATTATTATTAAAGAAAATAAAAAGGTGCAACATTGGTTAAAACCAATATCAAATTTAGATGAAGTTGTTCTTAAAGGACGACGAAAACCAACGGCAACATCTTATCTAGATTCTCAGAATATTATTAATATCAGTAGTGAGGAATTATTAAAAGCAGCTTGTTGTAATTTATCAGAAAGCTTTGAAACTAATCCTTCAATCGATGTCAATTTTGCTGATGCTGTTTCTGGAACACGACAAATAAAAATGTTAGGCTTAACAAGTCCTTATATTTTAATTGCTACTGAGAACATTCCATCCATTAGAGGGGCGTCACAGGCTTATGGTTTAAGTTTTATTCCAGGAACTTGGGTTGAGAGTATTCAAATTACAAAAGGAGCAGGAAGTGTTGTTAATGGTTTTGAAAGTATCGCAGGACAAATTAATGCTGAATTGCAAAAACCAACAACAGATGATAGATTGTTTGTAAATGCTTATGCAGCTGCGAATGGAAGATTTGAATTGAACACACATTTAAATACGAATATAAGTGACAAATGGAGTACAGGTTTATATTTACACGGAAATTTAAGAGATCAGAAGTTTGATAATAATGACGACACTTTTTTAGATATGCCCTTGCAAAAACAAATTAATGTTTTAAATCGTTGGCAATATACCAATCTGGAAAAAGGCTTTGTAAGTTTTCTAAATCTAAGAGTTTTAAATGATCAAAAACAAACTGGTCAAACAAGTTTTAATCCTGATACAGATAAACTGACAACCAATGCTTGGGGAAGCGAAATTGACACCAAACGTTTTGAGGTTTCAGGAAAGCTTGGTTATGTAGACCCTGAAATTCCTTATCATAGTATTGGGCTTCAATTTGCTTATAGCAATCATATTCAAGAATCTTATTTTGGATTGAACGAGTACAATATAAAGCATAATAGTGTGTACTCAAATGTTATGTATAACTCAATTATAGGGGACTCAAGACATAAGGTTAAAACAGGGTTGTCATTTACTTACGATAATTATGATGAATTTGTGGTTGATACTGATTTTACACGTTTAGAGCGTTCATTCGGCGCTTTTTTTGAATATACATTTGATAATATTGATGATGTGAATTTAACAGCTGGGATAAGAGTAGATTCACATAATTTATTAGGCGAATTCATGACACCAAGATTACATGTGCGTTATACACCATGGGAAAAATCTGCATTTAGAGCTTCTTTTGGAAGAGGCAAACGAAGTGCTAATGTTTTTGCAGAAAATCAGAATATGTTTGCGTCATCAAGATCAATCAATATATTAAATACTAGTGGAAATATTTATGGATTAGATCCAGAAATTGCCTGGAATTATGGTGTATCTGTATTACAAGGATTTAATTTATTTAGTAGAAAAGCAGACGTTACGGTAGATTTTTATAGAACCGATTTTAAGAATCAAGTTGTTGTAGATTGGGAAAACCCTCAAGAAGTAAATTTTTATAATTTAGAAGGAAATAGCTATGCAAATAGCTTCCAATTTGAGTTTAGTTATAACCTTTTGGAAAATTTAGATATAAAATCAGCCTATAAATTTTACGATATAAAAACGGATTATAATTCAGGTAAATTAGAAAGACCACTCACTCCAAAACATCGTATTTTTGCTAACGTTTCCTATGAAACAGTAGTACAAGAAAATGGAGCACAATGGAAATTTGACGCTACCTATAATTGGCTAGGTGAACAAAGATTTGCTTCAACAGAATCAAGCCCTATTCAATATCAGTTGCCGGAATTTACGCCGACACTATCAACCTTAAATGCTCAAATTACGAAAGTAATTTCTAATAAATTTGAAGTATATTTAGGCGGTGAAAATGTAACCAATGTAAAACAGAATAATCCAATTGTAGGTGCAGACAACCCATTTGGTACAAATTTTGATTCAACATTTGTCTATGGTCCAATATTTGGAAGCATGTATTATGCAGGGTTAAGATTTAAAATAAAATAAGATGAAAAAATTATTAATATTAGGAATGATGTTTGCAGCAAGTGCGTCATTTGCTCAAAGCAAAAATGCAAAAGCAACTATTGAAGTGGATGGTGTTTGTTTAATGTGCAAGACTAGAATTGAAAAGGCTTCTATAAAAACTAAAGGAGTAAAACATGCCGACTGGAATGTAAAAACTCACGAGCTCAAGTTGATTTTTGACGAGAGAAAAACAAACCTAGATGCAATAAAACAAAATATTGTAGCTGTAGGTCATGATACAAAAGACATTAAAGCAAAAGATGAGGTTTATAATAATATAGATCCTTGTTGTAAATATAGAGATGAAAAAGTAGTAAAAGACCACGAGAATTAAACACTAAACAAAATTTTAATAAGATGAAAAAACTAATTTTAATGTTATGCGTTTGTTTTTCTGTAGCCATTGTTTCATGTAAAGAAACTGATAAAAAAATGGATGCTGATGCAAACTCAGAAATGCATGAAGAACATGCCGCTGATCAAGCTGATATGGCTATGAATGCTGAATATCAATGTCCAATGGATTGTGAAGAAGGTAAAACTTATGATAGTCCAGGAACTTGTCCAGTTTGTGCAATGGATTTAAAGAAAGTTGAAAAAGAAGGTGAGCACACTCACAACGATGGGGAAACTCACCAAGATCATGAAGATGACCATGACTCTAATGAAGATCATAACTAATAAGTTATTACAAACCGAAGTGATAAGCTTCGGTTTTTTTATGCTTCTTAGTTTGAGTTTATTCGGTTGTTTAACTGAAGAAATTACAGCTGAAGAAATTGTTCAACAATCTATTAAAGTTCATGGTGACTTTGAGACTTGGGAAAAGCTGAAACATCTTGAATTTGATAAAAAAACCATACTTTATACAAAAGAGGGTGCTGTTGAAAATGAAATTGAACAGCATCAAATGTTTCTTTTTAAACCTTCATTAGAAGGCGCTCTTTTATCTAAAGTGCCAATGCAGAATGAACTCTATTTTCATGGCGATGCTTTTTCAAAAGTTGTTAATGATTCTGTGTTTATGGTTACTGAACCATCAGAAATAGAGATTTCAAGAAATACCTTCTTTGCTGCTCATTATGTAATATGTCAGCCGTTTAAACTAAAAGATGAAAATGTATTACTCGATTATCTTGGAGTAGAAGAATTAGATAATAAAAAAACACATGTTATAAAAGTCAGTTATACAACTGATGAAGAAAACTCAGATAAATGGACTTACTATTTTGACGTTGAAACCTATCAATTGGTTGCTAATAAAGTAAATCATAATGGTAATGTTAGCTTAATTAAGAATTTAGAATTTAACTCACAAACGGGATTAAGTTTTAATGCGCATCGTAAAAGTTATACATTACTTGAAAAAGATAGCACATATTTAAGAGCCGAATATTACTATAAAAATTTCAAGGCGCTTTTTGAGTAATGACAATAAAAAAACGCCTCAATTTAATTGAAGCGTTTTTTAAATATTATTAATCTATGTGATTAAAACATTACATCATTCCAGGCATTCCGCCTCCCATTCCTCCTGGCATTGCAGGAGTATCTTCTTTAATATCAACTAAAGCACATTCTGTTGTTAAAATCATTCCAGCAACTGAAGCTGCATTTTCTAACGCGATACGTGTTACTTTTTTAGGATCAATTATTCCTGCTTTAAGCATATCGACATAAGTTTCAGATTTTGCATCAAAACCAAAGTTGCCTTTGCCTTCCATAACTTTAGCTACAACAACACTGCCTTCGCCTCCAGCATTTTCAACAATAGTGCGTAAAGGCGCTTCAATAGCACGTGCTACGATTTGGATACCTGTTACTTCATCAAGATTTTCTGTAGTTATTTTTTCTAATACTGATTTCGCTCTTACTAAAGCAACGCCACCACCTGCAACAATACCTTCTTCAACAGCTGCTCTTGTTGCGTTTAAGGCATCATCAACTCTGTCTTTCTTTTCTTTCATTTCTACTTCACTTGCAGCACCAACATAAAGTACAGCTACACCTCCAGCTAATTTTGCTAAACGCTCTTGAAGTTTTTCTTTATCATAATCAGATGTTGTAGTTTCAATCTGAGCTTTAATCTGGTTCACTCTAGCTTTAATGTCACTTGCTTTTCCAGCACCATTTACAATGGTAGTATTGTCTTTGTCAACAGTAACTGTTTCGGCAGTACCTAACATGCTTAAATCTGCATTTTCAAGTGTAAATCCGCGCTCTTCTGAGATTACAGTTCCTCCAGTTAAAATAGCAATATCTTCTAACATTGCTTTACGTCTGTCTCCAAATCCTGGAGCTTTTACAGCAGCAATTTTTAAACCACCTCTTAATTTATTTACTACTAGAGTGGCTAATGCTTGACCATCAACATCTTCAGCAATAATTAATAAAGGGCGTCCAGATTGCGCAACAGGCTCTAATATTGGAAGGATTTCCTGTAGGTTAGAAATTTTCTTATCGAATAATAAAATATATGGATTTTCTAAATCAGCTATCATTTTATCCGCATCAGTTACAAAATAAGGAGATAAATAACCTCTGTCAAACTGCATGCCTTCAACAACATCAACATAAGTTTCCATGCCTTTGGCTTCTTCAACAGTAATCACTCCCTCTTTGCCAACTTTACTAAATGCTTTAGCAATTAAATCGCCAATGGTGTCATCATTATTAGCAGAAATAGCTGCTACTTGTTTTATCATTTCCGATGAATTACCTACTTTTTTAGATTGTTTATCTAAATCCTTAACAATAGCTTCAACAGCCTTGTCTATACCACGTTTTAAATCCATAGGATTTGCACCAGCAGCGACATTCTTTAAGCCTTCTTTTACAATTGCTTGTGCTAGAACCGTTGCCGTAGTTGTTCCGTCACCAGCAAGGTCATTAGTTTTTGAAGCAACTTCCTTTACCATTTGTGCTCCCATGTTTTCAAGCTCATTTGCAAGCTCTATTTCCTTGGCAACAGTTACACCATCTTTAGTTACTTGAGGTGCACCAAATGATTTACTTATAATTACGTTACGACCCTTTGGGCCTAAGGTTACTTTTACTGCATTAGCTAATGCATCAACACCACGCTTTAAACCGTCGCGTGCTTCAATATCAAATTTTATATCTTTTGCCATTTTATTTTATTTTTTTGAATGATGATTAAACGATTGCAAGAATATCACTTTCTCGCATGATTAAATAGTCTTTACCTTCAAGTTTAAGTTCAGTTCCTGAGTATTTTCCATAAAGAACGTTATTACCAACTTTTACTGTCATTGGTTCATCTTTAGTGCCTTTGCCAACTGCCATAACTTTACCTTGTTGTGGTTTTTCTTTTGCATTATCTGGAATAATAATTCCTGAGGCTGTTTTAGTTTCAGCTGCAGCTGGTTCAATAAGAACTCTGTCTGCTAATGGTTTAATATTTAATCCCATCTGTATATTTCTTTTTTTTAGGTTATTATAAATATGATTAACGCTTAAGCGTTGTTCTAAAATTATGCCATGACTTTATAACTGACAAAATTTCATTAAGAAGTTATTTAAACAAAAAAATGCCAACGTTTAGGTTGGCATTTTTGTTAATTTATTACAACTATTATTGATTGCTATCATTAACAACTGGATTTGTTTCAGTTGGAGTGTCAGTTGTAATTGTATTATTGTTTTCTAACGGAATTGTTTGTTCTGTAGCATCAGCATCTAAAGCTTTAGATTCTACGTCACCACCAGCACCAGGAATTGCCACATTAGAAATTAAGATTAACGCTAAAAGTAGAGTAGCTAAAGCCCAAGTACTTTTATCTAGAAAATCTGTTGTTTTCTTAACGCCACCCATTTGTTGAGTTCCACCACCACCAAATGTTGATGCTAAACCTCCACCTTTAGGATTCTGAACCATAACTACTACTATAAGTAAGAAGGCTACTATTACGATAAGAATTAAAAAAATTGAAAATGTACTCATTATATTATAATTTTATTCTTGTATTTCTTTTACTGCTCGAATTTGGTCTGCAAAGAAACCACTTTTTTCTGGATATTTCAAACTTAATATTTTATATGCTTGAATTGCTTTTTCATATTGTTTTTGCTCCAAATAAATTCGAGCTAATGTTTCTGTCATCAACGATTCAGGTTGAATATTACTAGCATTCGCAAGATTGATTATTTGTCCTTCTTGCTTTGCAGGTTTTATTTTTGGTTTTGTTTCAATAAACTTGTCAATAAGATTTAGTTTTTCTTCAAGTGAATGTTGCGTAATTGTTGGTTTGTTCACTAAAACTTGATTTTCACGAATAATAGGTTTGAAGCTTGTTATTTTCAACCATTCAGAGAAAGAATGCACTTCGTTTTTGTCAAAATCAAGAGGTTTACCTAGTTCTAATTGTTCTTCAGGTGTTTTTTCAATTGGAGTAGATGTATCAATTACAAGGATAGATTCTTCAAAATTTTCAATAGGAGCCGCTTTTGCCTCAAAGAGTTTGGGGTCTAAAGTAGCTTCAGTATCCCTAATGTGTTGTTTTAAGGCGTCATCAATCTGAACACTTTTTTGAACCGAAATATCTTCAACATCTATCACATCAATACTTTTAAGGAATTCAGTGTTTTTATGAATTTGGTCCGATATTTCATTTTGAATAAATGATTCGGAAGTAATAAAATCGAATAAAATACTTCTGTCTGTTGTATGTGCAGCAGTTGTTTTAAGTTCTTGATTGTATTTAAAACTGCCATTATCTTTGAGTCCTTTTAAGTACATGGCTCTAGCAGACTGAAAATATGGAAACTGAATGATAATTGAATTTATATCACTTATTTGCTTCGAATTGAAATTCGTAGGATGTTTAAGTAAGGATGTAAATTCATTTGTATTCATATTACCATTTGGCTAATGTTGCATTGAAAATATCTTGTGTAATACGTTCAAAAATTTCTTCGTGAGCTGTTGTTTTTTGACTTCCAACTAATTGAGAACTTCCCGGATAATCATAAAAAAATGAAAATCGCTGTTCTAAATCTTCATCAGGATTTTCTTTATCATAAAATCTCAATTGAATCGTAATAGTCAAGCGGTTTTGTGCTGCTCTGTTATCAGACGTTGCTGTAGTTGGCGAAATTCTATACTCAGTTATCTCACCTTCATAAACTAAATCGCCATTGGAATTAACTAGGTTTAAACTTGACTGATTAGTTATTAAATCTTGCAGTGCTTGCGTAAAATCCCTATCCAAGCCAGGCTCAATTAAAACTGAATTATTTTGAAAATAATTAACTTGAAAAGTTTCAGCTTTCAAATCGCTAACACCTGTGAATGAGTATTTCCAACAGCTTTGAACTAGAGTTAATAAAAGAACTAATAATGAATATTTTACAAATTTCATTTAATAAGTATTTGGCCGTTTCATAGTAATAAACGCATAAATATAACCAGCATTATCTGCCACATCAAAATCAACATTTACAAGTCTATAGCCTTGATAGTGTTTTTCGTTTACTAAATCTTCAGCTTCTTGTCTGATTTTTTCAGAACTATTACGAGCAAACGATTTTCTAATCATAAATATTTCTACGGCCTTCATAAACTTTTCTTAAAGATCAAACTGTTTTATTTTTCTATATAACGTGCGTTCACTGATGCCTAATTCGGCTGCTGCTAATTTACGCTTTCCATGATGACGTTCTAAAGATTTTTTGATTAATTCAAGCTCTTTATCATGTAACGATAAGGTTTCTTCTTCTTCAATCTCTTCGGCAAAGTGAT
>Ga0208544_10003312_pt1 | contig 10161 bp, 10 predicted proteins | sample DEB08_DNA_9_FD_184526 | JGI IMG/M metagenome (GOLD analysis project Ga0208544, IMG submission 184526) | Aqueous microbial communities from the Delaware River and Bay under freshwater to marine salinity gradient to study organic matter... | ecosystem: Environmental > Aquatic > Marine > Coastal ...
AATCGCTTGGCAGGATTTACCGTCATCGAGCAGAAGGATCGCGTTTGCGCGACGCGCAATGCCATGGTCTTCGCGCTGGCGACGCACGCAAGCCTCAAGTTCAAGGCGCTCTGCTGAGGAAAGAAAATCGGGGCGGATCATCGATATAGCTGAATCGTTCCGACAACCGCAGTCAAGCCAACAAATTCGGCTTCTTCAGGACTCGCAGTATATGTCAAGTGATATCGTGATCTGGCAGAAGCGTGAAACAAACGTTCGGCTTTGCATGTCCAACGGTCGCTTTGTCCGTATTGTGTGAGCCCACCTCTCGCAAATGCTGCGCTTCGCATGAATGGCCAGAATACCGAAGCCGCACCCCGGAAATCTGGGGCGCGATGAGTGGCCGGAAGCACCCCAGTTTTTCGATAGGGACGTTGTGTCAGGCCACCGCCATATCCCCGAGCACCGAACATATTTTCTGGACCCTTGTACAATAAATTTGCTTACCTGTGTCACAGCATTTCAGGAGAGACATTATGGAATTTGATTTTGTAGTCATCGGTGGCGGCTCTGCTGGATCCGTCATGGCCGCGCGGCTTAGCGAAGACCCGGCTGTCAGCGTTTGTCTGCTTGAAGCGGGAGGCAAAGGCACAAGCATACTGCTGCGCGCACCCGCTGCTGTGGTTGCGGTGTTGCCGGGATATGGCAAGCTGTTCAACTGGGCGTTCAACACGACCCCCCAAGCGGGTCTGAAAGGCCGTCGCGGGTATCAACCACGCGGCCGCGCACTTGGGGGTTCGTCCGCGATCAATGCCATGTTGTATGTGCGTGGGCACAAGTCGGATTATGACGGGTGGGATGCTCTTGGCTGCAAAGGGTGGTCGTGGGACGACTGCCTGCCGTATTTCAAGAAATCGGAAAACAACGAGCGTGGCGCTGATGATGTTCATGGCAATGCTGGCCCGCTTCAGGTGTCTGACCAGAAAAGCCCGCGTCCGATTACCCAAGCGTTTATCGATGCTGCAACAGGCAAGCAGATACGACACCGCGAGGACTTTAATGATGGTGACAACGAAGGGGTCGGTCAATTCCAAGTCACGCAATTCCACGATCAGGCCAAGAATGGCGAGCGGTGTTCAGCGGCTGCGGGGTATCTGCATCCTGTCATGGATCGCCCGAACCTGACCGTCATAACCAAAGCCCGTGCGACCAAAATCCTGTTCGAGGGCAAGCGGGCCGTTGGCGTTGCGTACAGTCAGGGCGGAGCGACCAAACAAGTGCATGCCGCCAAGGAGGTCATTGTGTCAGGGGGTGCCTTCCAGTCGCCACAACTGTTGCAGCTATCCGGTGTTGGGCGGCCGCAGGACATAACGCCACATGGCATCAACATGGTTCACGAATTGCAAGGTGTGGGGCAGAACCTACAGGATCATCTCGATTTCACGCTCAGCTACAAGACCAACGATACCGATAACTTTGGCATTGGCCTTACTGGTACGGCGCGGCTGACGGCGGCGATATACAAATGGTGGCGCACAGGCACGGGCATGCTGGCCACGCCCTTTGCCGAGGGTGCTGCCTTCCTTAAGACAGCCACCACTATGACCCGCCCTGACATTCAACTGCATTTTGTGATCTCTGTTGTGGATGACCATGCGCGGCGTCTACACTTGGGCTATGGCTACAGCTGCCATGTCTGTGCCCTACGTCCCTACAGCCGTGGCGAGGTGTTTTTGCGCAGCGGTGATCCGCAAGCTGATCCAGGAATTGATCCCAATTTCCTATCGGACAGGCGTGATTTGGATACAATGATCGCAGGGGCCAAAATGACCCGCGAAATTCTGCAAGCCGAGCCTTTGGGAGCTTATTCCAAGCGCGAGCTATTCGGCCTCAAGGACAACATGACTGATGCCGAATGGGAGGATCACATCCGTTCCCGTGCTGATACAATCTATCACCCTGTCGGCACCTGCAAGATGGGTACAGACGACATGGCTGTCGTCGATCCAACGCTCAAGGTGCACGGTTTGCAAGGCCTGCGTGTGGTGGATGCGTCCATTATGCCAACGCTGGTCGGCGGCAACACCAACGCGCCGACAATCATGATTGCCGAGAAATGCGCAGACATGATCAAGGCAGAATACGCGGCATGATGCCAAACGATAACGACAATAAGAAAGGGAGAATATGATGGACGGAGCAATGATGCCTTCCCACGTTGAGGAATACGACGCCGCACTTGATGCGCTGGACGCCGCCAAAGACACTTGGGCGCAAACCAGCATCGCAGACCGGATTGCGTTGCTTGGACAGGTCAAAGACAATCTGATGGATGTGGCTGCGGGTTGGGCCGAAACGGCGACACGCAAAAAACAAATCCCCGAAGGATCACCGCTGGCGGGCGAGGAGTGGACCTCTGGCCCCTATGCTGTGATGTCGGCCTGCAACGGACTGATGCTGACCCTTAGCCAGATGGAGGGTAAAGCGTTTCTGAAACATCTGCCGACGCGGCAACTGACGACAGGACAGTTGGCCGTCAAGGTCATGCCGCATTCGATCTGGGATCACTTGCTGCTGTCGGGTGTCAAAGCAGAGGTCTGGATGCAAAAGGGTGTAAATGCGGCGAACCTGCCCAAACACGCCGCACTTGCCTATGATATTCCGCCAGCCGATCGCAAAGGCAAAGTTGCGCTGATTTTGGGCGCGGGTAATATCGCGTCAATTGCACCGCTGGACGTATTCCAAAAGCTATTCTTGGAAAATCAGGTGGTGATCCTCAAGATGAATCCGGTCAACGACTATCTGACTGAATATCTGAACACCGCCCTCAAGCCGCTGATCGACCGCGATGCGCTACGCATCGTAAAAGGCGATGGTGCAGCGGGTGCCTACCTTACGAGCCACGATGTCATCGACGAACTGCACATCACCGGCGCGGGTGCGACCCATGACGCGATTGTCTGGGGTACGGGTGCCGAAGGTGAAAAAAACCGCAAGGCGAACACGCCAAAGAACGACAAACGGTTCACATCGGAACTGGGCGCTGTTTGCCCGACCATCGTTGTGCCCGGTCCTTGGACGGATGCGGACTTGAAATTTCAAGCCGAACATATTGCCACCCACAAACTGCACAATTCGGGCTTTAACTGTGTGGCCTGTCAGGTTTTGATCATGCCCAAAGGATGGGACAAGGCGCAAACATTGCTGGCTAACGTCGATGCGGTTGTGAAGAAATCCACACGCGGCGCATATTACCCTGGTGCGACAGATCGTTTGGATGCCTTCAAGGGTAAGGCCAAGACGTCGAAAGAAGTTGCACGTGGTGCAGCGCCTTCACTGGTCATCAATGACGCGGACGACAGCGATTGGTTCCGTAAAAACGAAGTGTTTGCACCTGCAATGTCGACGCATGACATGGATGCGCCGGATGCGGAAACCTATCTGCGAAATGCAATTTCATATGCCAACGACCAGTTGCACGGAACGCTGGGCGCCAACATTTTGATCCACCCCAAGACTATCAAGGAGATCGGCAAAAAACAGTTTGAGGAAATCATCGCCGACCTGCATTACGGCACCATCGCGATCAACGCGTGGACGGGACTGGCGTTCCTGGCAACGGCCTGTCCTTGGGGCGCTTTCCCCGGTCACACTCCGCAAGACGTGCAATCGGGCATCGGCACGGTGCACAACACCTTCATGCTAGAGGACACGGAACGCGTGGTGATCCAAGCGCCCTGGGCACCATTTCCACGTGGGGTATTGTCAGGTCAGTTCACGCTGTTGCCACGTCCGCCGTGGTTTATCACCAACAAGAAGCAGGACAAGGTGGGCCGTTTGCTCACAGCATTCCAATACAAGCCAAGCTGGTTCAAGCTGCCCCGCATCTTCTTGAATGCACTGCTGGGATAGGATCGTTTCAGGGCCAGATGTCGTCTTGCATCCCGCCCTGAATGCCCTCATTTTCAAACCATGAACGAAGTGCCCACCAAGCTAAAAGCCCGCGCGATACGCAAGTCCGTAAAGCGGGAAGAAAAGAAGCGCCTGATCGCTGCCAGCGCAATCACGGCGTTGCAAGAGCTGGGCTATGCCAACACCAGCCTGCGGGATATTGCCGCGCAAAGCGACATGTCGCTGGGCATTTTGCATTATTACTTTGAGGATCGATCCGACCTGATCATCTACTGCGTGCGGATCTACAAACAGGAATTTGCGGACGGCATGACCGCCGCAATGGACGGTGCCAGAGGCCGCGACGCGGTGATCGAAGCCTTGTCAGGCGCGTTTGCCGTTTCAATCGCAAAAGACGCAATGACGCACCGCTTGTGGTACGACATCCGCAACCAAGCGTTGTTCGACGAAACATTTCGCCCAGTCACTGCCGAGATCGAAGCGATGCTGATCTCTGTTGTCTTGCAAGCATTCGTGGCCGCGGGGCATCCCCAACCGCCGATGATAGACGTACAATACGCGTTGCTGGACGGGGTGTTTCGTTTTCTTCTGCAGAACCAGTTGGACGGAAAAAAGCATAGTGCGGCGGCGCTTAAAAACATATTCGCGACAGTACTAAAGCAGGTGCTTTAAGGGCTTAGCCCCAGCATCCGATTTAAGATTGAAATTACATGAGCCAGCGGTGGTGATGTCCAGGATTGTGGTGACGCGCAGTCCTAACTGTTCCTTGCTGTTGCCCAGAACGTCAGCGCTGGCATCGCTTGGAAGGGCATTAAGATCGTTCGTTCCGCCAGAATTATAGACAGCAGTGCCAGATTCTAGCGTTCCGTCGGCGGTGTTAAATCCAGCCTTTGCCAGGTTGCCCGGACTGTGGGTAAACCCGATCCACTGATACCAGAAGCCAGTGTCACCGAAGTTGTTGACAGCGGATTGGTTCGTCTCACCGATAAGACCGCTGCCATTAATATTTGCCACGCTTCAAGCCTCCGTACGACCATTCTGATCTCGCCGCTTTGGGACTTGTGCAATGGCTCGAATGACCGCTGCCGCAACTTGGGCCGCATCGCAGCAAGACACTTGCCGAATGTAAGAAGAAATGCTGCATCAGCGAAAGCAAGAAACTGAAAGGCGAGTTTGTCCGCATCTTCCCAGTTCGAACACCGCGCAGCGAATGTCCGCACCACCATTCCAACCTCCAAGAAAAACTTCCAGCGGCGAAGAACTGAGAAAAACTTTCGTTTATACTCGGAGTCATCGAGAACCCGAAATTTGATGTGTTGACGTCTGGCGCTGGAGGGATTCAGGTAGAAGCATGATCCGTCCAGGTTTTCTGTCCACTTCCGAGCGCCGAGACCTTTTTGCGTGCGTGCGCAGCCATCGTGAGGACCACGGGGTTGCGCGTCGAGCGAACGCGATCTTGCTGCTGGACGATGGCGAAAGCTGCACGCAGATCGCGAAGTTTCTTTACTTGGACGATGATACCATTCGGTGCTGGTACAAAACCTACCGCGAGGGCGGCTGGGATGCGCTTTCGACCGACGGTTGGAAGGGGGGTCAGTCGCGCATGACATCGGCTCAGGAGGCAGAACTATGCGTCTGGATGGATGAGCGTTTCTGCCGCTCCACAGCGGAGATCAGGGCGCACATCTCGGGTCGGTTTGGCTTAGATTACTCCCATTCCGGCTGCATCAAGCTCCTGTCCCGGCTGGGGTATGAGTACCGAAAGCCGAAAGGGCTTCCACGCGTTGCATCTGCTGAGAAGCAGGCCGAATTCATCGCTATGTACGAGCGGCTGCTGAACGGGTTGGGCGCAGATGAAGCCGTATATTTCGCCGACGCAGTGCATCCCGAATACCAGACAAAGCCCAGCTACGGTTGGGTAAAGGCAGGCTCAAACCCCGCCGTTACAACAACCGCAGGGCGCGGGCGCGTGAACATCCATGGCGCACTCAACCTTGAGACCTTCGATGCGCCCTTTGTTGAGCCGACCACCGTGGACGGGATCAGCGCCGCGCAGCTTCTCGCCAAGATCGAGGCACGCAATCCTGACAAGCGCCTCATCCATGTGATTTGGGACAATGCAGCCTACCACAAAGGACCTGATGTCAGGGAGTTCCTCGCCAGGCCCGAGTGTCGTATCCATCTGATCCAACTGCCAACCTATTGCCCGCACCTGAACCCCATCGAGCGATTATGGGCGGTCATGCATCAATGCGTCACCCACAATCGCCACTACCCCACGCAAAAGCAGTTCGCGAATGCGATCCTCAGGTTCTTTCGGGAAACCCTGCCAAAAGAATGGAAAACCTTCCGAAGCCAGGTGTCAGACAACTTCAGGATCGTCACTCACCACAAATTTCGGGTTTTGGGGTGAGAACAGTATAACTGAACCTTCTCAATCCCTTGCGAGATGCCGTGTGACGCGTCTGATGTGTGAGATGAGGATCCAAGCCTCTGCACTTGCGATGGATTTTTCCCAATCCTTTGACAGGCGGCGGCAACGGTTCAGCCAAGCAAACGTGCGCTCGACGACCCACCGGCGCGGCAGCACTTCAAAGCCTTGTGCGGTATCGGAGCGTTTGACGATCTGGACGGTCCATCGGCCGAGGGCCTTTAGCGCGTCCCGCAGTTTGGGCCCTGCATACCCGCCATCCGCAAATACATGTCGCAATGATGGATATCGCGAGGCGATAGTTTTTAGCACATCCGGTGCGCCATCCCGATCCTGAATTCCGGCGCTGTGGACCACTAAGCCTATCAGTAATCCAACCGTGTCGGTTACGATGTGGCGCTTGCGGCCCTTGATCCGTTTGCCCGCATCATAGCCCCTAATACCACCGCTTTCAGTGGTTTTTACGCTCTGGCTATCTATGACCCCTGCCGTTGGCTGGGCTTTGCGGCTCTCGGCCAGACGCGCAGCTTCGACCAGCTTCTGGTTCATCTCATCAAGCAAGCCGTCATCGCGCCACGCGTAGAAATAGCCCCTAACCGTTGAAACCGGCGGGAAGTCGTTGGGCAACATACGCCATTGGCATCCGGTCGTTGCAATGTAGAGGAGCGCGTCGACTACGTCGCGCAAACATGTCGTACGGGGCCGACCAGTTGTCTTCGGCGGCGGCATCGAAGGCGCTATCAACGCCCATTCTGCGTCCCTCATATCGCTTGCGTATTTATCGCCTTTTCGGTCATGTTGACGGCGGGTGAGTTCAGTCAATCGAGAACTCGTAAAACAGCGCGCCTTGCGCTTCTTGCTTTGGTCCCAACATCGAAATTACCCCCGTTGCTAAGGACAATTGAATCAGTGGCCAAGCTTTAAATCAACAAGAGTTTTTCAACAAAATTCGCCCTTTTTGTTGGATAGCATGTGGCATTGTCGCATGTTGGAGTGTTGCGGTCGATCGCTTGCTTGTTGTTCATGCTCTTCCGGCCTCTGGACAAGCCTACCGCTGAGGGTCAGCATACCCTTAAGGAGGAGCGGTGAGTGCGCAGAAAGCTGATATCCGCAAAAGATGCGGCTGCCTTGATTAAGGATGGTGACGTTCTAACGACCTCTGGCTTTGTTGGAATTGGCGTCCCGGATGCACTTCTGGCGGCGTTGGAACAACGGTTCTTGGAAACTGGGCATCCAGAGAACCTGTCCTTGGTGTTTGCAGCAGGACAGGGAGATGGCGGCGATCGCGGGCTGAACCATCTCGGCCATGAAGGACTGCTCAAGCGCGTTATCGGAGGGCATTGGGGGCTAATTCCCAAGGTTGCAGCCTTGGCCGTCGAGGGGAAAATCGAGGGATGGAACCTCCCGCAAGGCTGCATCAGCCAGCTCTTCCGCGACATTGCGGCAGGCAAACCGGGCATGATTACCAAAGTCGGGTTGGAGACTTTTGTTGACCCACGCAACGGGGGCGGCGCGATCAACGACATTTCCGTGGAGCCTCAGGTCGAACTGATGACGCGGGGCGGCGAGGATTTTCTCTTCTATCGCGCGCCAAAACTCACCGTCGCGTTGTTGCGCGGCACGACGGCGGATGAGACTGGTAATATCACGATGGAGCGCGAGGCGCTAATCATAGACAACCTCGCGCAGGCCATGGCGGTTAAGAATGCAGGCGGGATTGTCATCGTACAGGTTGAACGTGTTGCGCGCGGACGCAGCCTTCCACCTCGGGACGTTCAAATCCCGGGTATTCTGGTCGACGCGGTGGTTGTCGCGCCGCCTGAACTGCACATGCAAACCTACCGCACAGCCTTTTCTCACGCGTTCACCAACCGCATCAGACCACCGGACGGCGAGATCCCGGCAATGCCTCTTGATGCACGAAAAGTCATCGCCCGCAGATGTGCTTTTGAACTACCGGTCAATGGTGTCATCAATCTTGGTATTGGTATGCCAGAGGGCGTGGCCGCCGTTGCTGCGGAAGAAGGCCTGTTGGATCATGTGACCCTGACTGCGGAGCCGGGCGTCATTGGGGGCCAGCCGGCTTCGGGACTGGACTTCGGAGCGGCTGTCGATGTTGACGCTGTTATACCGCAGAACGCGCAGTTTGATTTCTATGATGGAGGCGGCTTGGACATGGCCTGCCTCGGTCTTGCCCAAGCTGACAGGGCAGGCAACGTGAATGTCTCGCGGTTCGGCCCCCGCTTGGCTGGTGCAGGTGGTTTCATCAACATCAGTCAAAACGCGAAGTCGGTCGTCTTCGCGGGGACCTTTACGGCCAAAGGTGTCGAAGTTTGCATCAACAACGGGCAGATTGAAATAAGGACCGAGGGTGCGTCCCAAAAGTTCCTGGAGAACGTTGAACAGGTGACATTCTCAGGCAAGCGCGCTGCGCGATTGCGGCAGCCCGTACTGTACGTCACCGAGCGCTGCGTGTTTCGGTTGTGCCCTGAGGGTCTTGAACTGATTGAAACCGCCCCGGGAGTGGATATTGAACGCGATATCATCAATCAGATGGGTTTTAGGCCAATCATCCGGGAAGTCCGTGAAATGGACGCACGCATCTTCCTGACTGAGGCAATGGACCTCAAGCGCGAGCTCCTACACCTTGATCTGCCAGATAGAATTGCGCTGGACGCTGCAACGGATCGTCTGTTCATCAACTTTGAGAAAATGCGGGTACGTTCGAAGGAAGAGATCGAACAGGTCCGTAACCATGTCATGCAAGTGTGTAGTCCGCTATCCGCCAAGGTCGACGTCATCGTGAATTACGACGGTTTCCAACTAGATGACGAGATTGCCAGAGACTACGCCGAAATGGTCGCTGACTTGGACGACCGGTTCTACCGCACGGTGACGCGCTATTCCGGTTCCGCTTTTATGCGGCTGAAGCTGGGCGAAACCCTCTCCGGCGCGTCCTCGCACATCTTCGAGACCCGAGAGGCCGCGCAAGCGTTTCTTGATCGGTCGGGTGAATAATCAATGCGGGGTCGGATTTCTCACGACTCCGAACAACGGCTTCGGCCCGCAGCGCAGTCATCGATTACGAGCGCAGCGAACTTCCGGTCCCCGCGGCTACCGCGGAACTGGGCACCATGAACCGCCCCTTGTTTGCCGGAGGCTGATTACTTCATCTCATGCGGCCATACGGACCTATCGACGAGGCGCGGAGCAAGGGACATCCGAATTGGATTGTGTCCCGCCGTGCCAATCCCAAGGACGCCCGACACTGTGGCCAGCAACGTTGGGCCCAGCACTCCTGCAGAAAAGCTCAGGAATAGCACGATTGCGAGGACAAAGAGGACAGATTGTGTGATCACCGCGGCTCGCCGAATTCTGATGCGATCAACGAGGACACCAAAAAATGGTCCGGCGATGATGGTCGGTGCGAAGTTGATGAAGGCAACCAAACCGACAAAACTAGCCGAACCCGTCAGTTCCCATGCTATCCAACCGATCGTGAGGCGCTGCATCCACAGTCCGTTTAGCGCGAAGATATTGCCGATTAGGTAAATGCGGAAATCGCGGAAACGTACGGCGGCAAGGTTCATCTGGCATCATTAGCCTGCGCCAGTGTTCAGTGCCAGTGCTGATGTGGAGTTGCCAACCCAGATGCGCGTGAGCCTCCCCCTTTGAAGTGGTCCGCCCCTATAGTTAGGAAAGCGGAGGACCAGAGATGGCCATTAAGAGACCCAAGCCCGAAGAGATTGTCGTGAAGTTACGGCAGGTTGAAGTTCTGATGGGGCAAGGCATGCCTCGGATTGACGCGATCAGACAGATCAGTGTCACTGAACAAACCT
>Ga0208544_10003322_pt1 | contig 10149 bp, 6 predicted proteins | sample DEB08_DNA_9_FD_184526 | JGI IMG/M metagenome (GOLD analysis project Ga0208544, IMG submission 184526) | Aqueous microbial communities from the Delaware River and Bay under freshwater to marine salinity gradient to study organic matter... | ecosystem: Environmental > Aquatic > Marine > Coastal ...
AGAATGAGATGAACGGCCGGTAACTGTCTAATCACAAAAGGAGCAGTATTTACAGCGGATCGCTGACGGTTTTGTCATGGTTTGAAATGTTAGAAAAGCCGCTCTTGAAATCCGGAAATCCATTGCGAGGCGGGTTGCAGATGGTCCACTGGGCATGCATTTAATTTCTTTGGACTAAGGGGACTGCTAAAAGTTGGAAGCAGGTTGAGGGATGTCATCAGCCTTTCGCGACAATTCGCTTCGGCGCTGCGCTGTCGTAGTGCGGAAAGACTTACAATCCCATAAAGGAGCACCCAGCAAACAAGGATGTTCTTTGTGCACGCCTGCTTTGATCCCCAAAACCGTCTCGGGTTGTGGTTAGAGTTTTCCGCTAGATTTTCCGTGGCTGGGAGAGCAGCGGAAACGCATAAAAGCATAGAAGTTCACGGACGCGCAGAAGACATTCATCATCTATCAGAGCGAGGAAGGTACGACCGTTTCGGAGGTCTGCCGCAGTCCGGGATCAGCCAGACAACGTACTTCTACTGGAAGAAGAAGTACGCGAGCATACTGCCGACGGATATGAAGCGCTTTATCGTGACAAGAAACACTTCGGCGTCTGGCTGCTAATGCCAGTTAGGATTGATGTCTTACCCCATCGAAAGTTCGGGTGGCGTAGTCGATTGGGGTGTATACTTGACGGCACAATATCAACTTTGCACGCAATTGAGGGAGAGGGAACTTGGCTGACTTCTCATCAGTACTGATAGAGACGAAGCTGCGTGCCGCGAAGCTGGCCGGTAATGATATACGGCGTCCTGTTCTCGAAAGCTTATGCGCCGAAAATGTGCAAACATCGGTTTGCATTGTGGATGTCGCGGGGGCGGGAAAGTCGACCTTGATGCGTCAGCTAAATTCCCGTTTGCATTTGCAAGGGTCAAAGTGCGCTTGGTTGAACCTTGATGAACGCGATGACATCCCCGCGACTTTCCTGACGTATCTGTTTGAGGTCATGAGGCAATTCTTTGAGGGCAGCGAAACGCGCGTGGCCGAACCATCAGACTTCGGCACCCCGTTGTTGATCGAAAATGCGTTCATTTTATTGCAAAATATAGTTCAACGTTTGCCGCCAAAATGCACCCTGTTTCTTGATGACATGCATCATATCAAACACCCGCAATTGCTGAGTGGGTTAGGGTACTTTCTGGATTCATGTGTGGGTCATTTGCGCGTCATTATCGGGCCGCGCACCTTGCCGGACCTGCAGATACAGCGCCGTGAAATCGAAGGAAGCTTTCGGCGGATATCGCAAGAAGACTTGCGTTTCACGGCGTCCGAAACAAATGCGTTCTTTAAGGCAGCCTCGGAAATAGAACTGAACGAAGAAGAAGCGCTGTCTATTCACGCGTCAACCGAAGGATGGGTCGCAGGGTTACAGTTCGCTGCGATTGCGTTGCGGAATGCCCCCGCAAGCAAGCGGAAACTCATCTCCGGGCTTTGCGGTGCGCAGATGGATCTGGCCCAATATCTTGCAAAAAACGCGTTTGAAATTCAGCCCCCGGATGTGCAGGAGTTTTTGCTGCACACTGCCCCCCTGACAAGTTTCAATGCGGAGCTTTGCCAACATGTTTGCCCACAGGCGAATGCGGGCGACCTGCTCAATAAGATCACACAGAACAATCTTTTCGTCATCAGCTTGGATGTGTCGGGAGGGTGGTTTCGCTATCACCATCTTTTCTCTGATTTTCTATTGTCGGAGCTATACAAATCCAACCCTGATGCTGCCCGCGACATTGGGCGAAAAGCAAGTGACTGGTACATTGCAAAAGAGATGCCTGAGGCTGCGATACGGTACTGTCTTGATACCAAAGATTATGCAGACGCTGCCAATCTCATCGCCAAGGTCGGATTGAAAGCAACGCGGGATGACGGTCAATTGGCTACGGTCCTCCGCTGGATTGAAACGCTCCCGATCGCATACAGATCATATTGCCCGCAGGTAATTGTCGCGCATAGTACAGCACTGGTTTTCACGCGCGGCGGTTCCGAAGCACGGCGCCTGCTGAACACTATGTACGAAGGCTTGTCGCGAAGTCCGCCCAGATGGATTTTGCCAAAAGCACAGTTGGATGAGTTGTTATGCTATGCCCAAGCGCTTGAATTGGTCTCATACTCTGCTGACGAGGACTGTATGAAAGCGCTGGATGGCGTGAGTGAGTGGTTGGTGAAATGGCCATACGCGTCGGACGCGAACCTGGCGGTTATCATGAACGTAAGAGCGCATAGCTTGATGATCCAGAACAACTTTGCCAGTGCCCGCAATGCCGCGACGCAGGCGCAGGCCTCTGCGCTGCGTTCGGGATCTGCGCATGTGTCAATCTGGGCTGAATGTATCGAAGTCATGGTTTTCTGTGCCGAGGGTAATTTCACCGCCGCATCAACCGGTTCTGTTCGGGTGCGCACGCGCGGAGAAAGGGAATTGGGCGATCATACCCAGCTCAAGCTTATGGCGAACCTGGTTTGCGCCTTTGTGCATTATGAGCAAGGGGATCGCGCTTTGGCGTATCAACTGCTTGGCGATGGCGATGAGTTCGCCAACAGGTACGGGCCGGTTGAACCGCTTTTGATCATGTTTCGTGTCCGCGCCCAGATGTTGCGCGAAAAGGGGGACCTGCGCGGTGCGCTGGGTGCCTTGGAAAGGGGTTTTGACATTGGACTTGCAACCGGTTTGACGCGGCTGTCCATGACGATGCTGGCCGAACGTGTGACCTGTCACCTTGAAGCCGGAGATCTGGCCGCTGCGCAAACACTTTGCGATAAATGGGGTGTCCTTGACCCGAAAAGCAGATTGCTTGTGGTGGGCGGTTGCGCGATCCAGCCGGTGATGCGAAAGCGCATTTCGATTGAAATGGCGATTGCACGAAATGAGCCGTCGCGCGCCGTGATGCTGTGTCATTCGTTGCTGCGCGAACTGCAAACATCGGGCCGCTTTAGAACTGTCATTCGCGTCGGAATTCTGCGCGCTGTCGCCTTGGTCATGGACGGGCAGACAAAAAAAGGCTGGCGGGATATGTCTGCGACGTTGCGTCGGGCCAAAGACGCGGGGTTCGTGGCGAGCTTTTTTGAATTGTGGCATCTATGCCTGCCCATCATCCGCGACATCGTGGCGTACCGAAATACGTTACCCAACGCAGATCAGAGCAGCTTTGAAACACCCGAAGACTGGATTTTAAGGATTCTCGATACCCTCTGACGTGAAGGACGGCATGCCAGTACGGAATGCAGAAAACCCGGAGGTCCGCCTGACCGAACGGGAAACGGAAATGTTGCGATTGGCTGTTTTGGGGCAGTCGAATGCGCAGATTGCGGGTACGCTGTTGATCAGCACTTCCACGGTCAAGTGGCACTTGCACAATGCTTTTCAGAAACTGGACGCACAGAACCGGTCTGCGGCTGTCGCAAAGGCGCGGGAGTTGGGGCTGCTTTGAATGAAACGGGGCTGGCTTTTGATGTCCCAACTTTCGATGGGGGAAGTCCCGCTTGGTTGGGTTAACCTCTCTGGATATTATGCAGAGGATAAACAGTGGCTGAACAGGCAAAATCGACGACAGAATTACAACACGGCAGCGAAATTCAAAGGGTCTTTCTGGCGCAAAAGGCGGCCTACAACGCGCAAACCTATCCCGATGTACAGGCGCGTATCGCGCATTTGTCCAAGCTGGGCAAAGTGATTGAAGCGCACAAGGAGGCGTTGATTGACGCGATCAGCGCAGATTTCGGATGTCGTTCCCGCACCGAGACGATCATCACGGAAATTCTCGGCGCGCACGGGGCCATCCATTATATGCAGAAAAACTTGCGCAAGATGATGCGTCCGCGCAAACGTCACACCGGCCTGTGGTCCCTTCCGGCGAAGAACTATGTAATCGCGCAGCCTTTGGGCGTTGTGGGTATCATGTCGCCTTGGAATTACTCATTGCATCTTGCCGTGTCGCCCTTGGCCTACGCATTGGCGGCGGGCAATCGTGCGATGATTGTTATGTCTGAAGACACGCCTAAGCTTTGCGCGTTGTTCACCAAGATGATGGCGGACACGTTTGACGAAGATCATGTGTGCGTATTTCAGGGCGGCATCATTTCGCCTGAATTTGCAGCACTGCCATTTGATCATCTGCTTTTCACCGGCTCGACGCGGGTGGGCAAACTTATCGCACAGGCGGCGGCCAAAAACCTGACACCTGTGACGCTTGAGCTTGGTGGCAAATCACCTGCTATCGTTGCACCCGATTATGACATGCTGGAAGCCGCCAAACGCATCACTTGGGCCAAGCTCTACAACGCGGGCCAAACCTGCATCGCGCCCGATTATGTGTTCGTCCCAAAAGGCCTGCAAGACGCGTTTGCCACGGCAGCAATCGGTAAATTCCTGCAAAGTTATGAAGGTTTGGCAGACAAGGATCTGACAGCAATCATAAGCGAGCGTTTCTACAAGCGCCTGAACGAGATGGTCGCGGAGGCGCAGGCCAAAGGCGCAAGGATCATCCGCCCAGCCGGGATGGAACCGGAAATTGTGAATTGTGCTTACAAAATGCCCCTGACAGTTGTGTTGGACCCGCCCGAGGACTGCAGGTTGATGCAAGAAGAGATATTTGGTCCGGTCCTGCCAGTTTTGACATACGACACCCTTGCCGAGGTCGCCGAATACATCAAAGATCGTGACCGCCCGCTTTCGTTATATCTCTATAGCCATGACGGCGCGGCGCGGAACGAAGTCCTGCGTGAAACCGTATCGGGTTCTGTCGGTCTGAATGACGCACTGCTGCAGTATATTCAGGAGGATATGGCGTTTGGCGGCGTCGGTCCAAGTGGCACCGGCGCCTATCATGGCGCGACAGGGTTTGACACTTTCAGCCATCTCAAATCGGTGTTTCAACAACGCGGGTTCGGGAATTTCACGGGTATCAAATTGCTCCACCCGCCTTGTGGCAAAATGTCTGAACGGCTGTTGAAACTGATGGGGGCATAATTAGCGGATGTAGAGTTCAGAAGGCTCCAACGCCCACGTCGGTTGAAGCCTTCTGAAAAGTCATACCCGACGCAGATCAGATCGTGCGCGGGAACTTCTTTGCTGCCCGCCTTACACGCCCTGCGATCACGAACGCTTTGACCGCATTTGCAAGATAGACGTGAATGGGGTCATGGCTCATGTAGAATAGACGCGAGCGCATCATCCACAGCGGTAAGAACGCATGTAGTTTCAAAGCATTATCCAGCGTTGTCGTCAGCATGGAAGGCCAATCACTCGGGATGTCGGGGTGGGGCACAGGTTTGATCCAGTTACGCATTTTGTCCGTGCATTTGCTTGTTTCCAAACCCGCAATGGCCGCTGCGCCAAATACCTGCTGACAAAAAAACACCGATTGCAGATCAATCCGGCGCTCAGAAAAGATCGGCGTCGGTGTCTTTGCTGCAAGCGCATCTGCTGTGCAGTTCACAAACAGCGCGGCTTGTGGAAAGGCGATGGTTTCGTCTGCAAACTCGATACCGTCACGGGTTAACCGCTTGATACGCCCCTTGCGGATACGGTTCTGTACTGCCTCCAGTTCGGCCATTTCTTCGGGACTGACAGTCGCGCATTTCCATTTCGTCGGGGCCACAGCTTTATCAATACGAATGATCCCGCCCACGCGTTCCAGCTGCTCAAAGACCTTATGGGCCTTGTCGTTTTTGATGATAGCATCGCTATGTTCAAGCACCGTACCCATGATGCGGCCGACCTGTAGGTAGTCACGATCCAGACACCAGCTGTCATTGGGCATAACCCAATGGATTTTTTCACCCGCCACACCATTGCGCAGCAAAAACAACACCGCATCCATGCCAGTCTTGCCGCAACCCAGAACATAGAATTGTTCCCATTTGTCGTATTGGGTGATCAGATCATTAAGGGGCATGAACGGAATGTCATCGGCCACCTCAAACTTGGGGGGATGCACAGAGGGGATTTCGACAGCCATATAGGTCCCGTTGACCAGTCGTTTGTTCACTTTGAAGGTCGTGATGTTTTCCGGATCGGCGATCGGTGCGATCTTGTTGTCACCTAGATATTCATGTCCCCCATAGAAGCTCACTTGCCCGCTTTTTTCGAACCGTTTGGTGACCTTGTGATAATATTCCTGAATTTCGGGCAAGGCAGACAGATCGGCACCTCCTTTGCCCAGTTGGATCGAATTCACACCATAGAAAGCCGCCGGTTGATGCAGCCGGACAAAAGGATATGCGTTGTTCCAATGGCCCCCTAAACGGTCCCGCCGCTCAATGATCGCGATTGTTGCGGACCTGTCCCTGTCCAAAAGCGCGTCGATAAATGCAGCGCTCATCGCGCCACCACCAATCACCAGATAGTCGACTTCAAGGAATTTATCGGTCATCGGACCCTCCTGAATGCAATTTATCATGCGCTGCGGGCGCTTCTGATTGCATTGGTGAGGCAAATGCCCGTTGTCACGACTGCACCAATCACCGCGGCATAAAAGGTAAAATATGCGATCAGGTTCGGTATATCGGCGGTGAATATTGGCTGAATACCACGGTACGGGGTATAGACGGCGGCTGAATAGCCGATCAAATTGCCCCAGAGCATAATGATCGCAAAATAGTAGACGAGCTTGGCTTGTGTGGCGCTGAAATCCAGCCACCTGCTCATCACGACCATTGCCATAACGTACATTGCATTCATCATTGACCCTGTGTGTGCGTTGCGCAAAAGCTCTTTTTGATCCGGCACCGAAATCTCGATACGGGGCAGTGGCAAGATATGGAAAACGTTATCAGCCAACGCGATCAGCCAAACGAAACCCCCGACAAAGCCGAAAAACATGGCGATAAAGCAATGCGCCAAAAGCTTGCCTGCAACGGTGCGCGAAAATCCCTCGCCTTGGACCACCCAGGTTTCCTGATGTATCAATTGTGTGTCTCCCTTGAATGCGCGTCTGGCATTGGCGCATGAACTGATCAGGATGATTGCGCATCTGACGGACCCGATCCCCAACCGAAAGTTCAGGGCGGCGCAAGCAAGACACTGAACCAAGGCCCGCGTCCCCTGTTTGGCCTGTAGGTTTGAGGATGTTTGGTGTGTTTTGCGGTAGCGAACAGCAACCGAGATCGTTCTTATTGTGGGATGCTTCGGCTGGGAGCCGCATCATGATCTGCGCAAATAACCTCATAGCACCTCCCGATCTGGGGGGCTCGAATCTTGCTGGCATCATAGCCTCAAGTGAATTAATGGGTCCTTAGCGTAGCACCGGCGATAGCGACTTACCTTCACCGACAAAGTGCGGCTGATCAGACTATTCCACCATCAATTCAAGCATGCCGGCCCCCAGACGTCTTTGGCCAGTTACCATTGTCAGACCGATACCCTATGGTGCGCAGATGCGGGTGCGAAATTGCGTCCAAAGAGTTACATTCAAGGGATAATTCCGTAATATGTGCCCAACGTCAGTGACAGATGAAAACGGCCGTGGATTCATTATCCCGATCGGCGGCGGTGAAGACCGCGTCAAGGAAATGCAAATTCATCGTAAGTTCGTAGAGCTGTCTGGTGGCGCTGACGCCTATATTGTCGTGATCCCGACGGCATCTATGCTGAGCGAGACCGGCGAAGACTACAATCGTATCTTTTCCAACCTTGGGGCCGGAAAAGTTGATTTCCTGCCCATTACGTGCCGGCTTGATTGCGATAACCCCGCGTTCTTTGAGATGCTGGACAGAGCCACAGGCATTTTCATTACCGGTGGAAACCAACTGCGGCTGTCGGCCATTCTGGGCGGAACGCTTTTGGTGACCAAGATCAGACGCCAAAATGCTGCTGGCGTTCCTGTCGCGGGTACCTCTGCGGGCGCATCAATTATGTCCGAACATATGGTCGCAGGCGGGCAGGGCAACGAGTCCCCCGCCGAAGGCACCGTGACATTGGCCCCCGGCATTGGCCTTACCAACGCAGTGATAATCGACCAACATTTTACCCAGCGGAACCGGCTGGGCCGGCTGCTCACGGCGTCATCGTTCAACCCGTTTTTGATCGGTCTTGGGATTGACGAAGACACCGCCGCGTTCATCGGGCCCGACAACGTTCTGGAGGTAGTGGGAAGCGGCACTGTTACCGTCGTGGACGCCAGCGAATTGACGCATTCGTCAATGTGGGATGCAAAACCGGGCGAGGCGATCAGCCTGATCGGGCTTCGCCTTGACGTACTGGGTGAGGGGTGCCGCTATGATCTCAAGGCACGCATCGGGCATCCGCCACAACAGCTCTTGGACCCGTCATCACGCATGGATCCTGATACCTAAAAAGATGCATATGCGCACAACACAATCACTCAATGAGGTGACCATTTGAAAATAGTCTCAACCAATGTCTTTGTCGGCCCAAATGTCTGGGCAAGTTTCCCTGTAATTCGACACGTCATTGATCTGGGGGTATTGGAGGATTGGCCCTCTGCTAAAATCGGACCTGAATTCGTCGAGGGACTGATTTTGGCCTTGCCTGGTCTTTCGGATCACGGTTGTTCTTATGGCACGGCTGGCGGTTTCTTGCGTCGCCTGCGCGAAGATGAAGGCACTTGGATGGGTCACATCCTGGAGCATTGTGCCATTGAGGTACAAAACGTCGCAGGTACTAATGTGACTTTTGGTCGGACGCGTGGCACAGGCGAGCTTGGGCATTACAACATGGTCTATGCCTACCGTCAGGCTGATGTCGGGCTAGCGGCGGGCCAGCTTGCCTTGAGGCTTTTGATGCATCTTTTGCCGCAATCGCTGCAAGATCAGGTCGACTACGAATGCGATGCCGAATTTGACTGGAATTCAGAGTTGCGCCGTTTTGTATTGCAGGCGCAGCGCAAAGAATTTGGCCCGTCTACTGCATCATTGGTCAAGGCCGCACAGGACCGCGATATCCCGTGGATCAGGTTAAACGAGAATTCGCTCGTGCAGTTTGGCCATGGCAAATATCAACAGAGCATTCAGGCAACCATCACGTCGCAGACCAAACACATCGCTGTCGAAATCTCTTGTGACAAAGAAGACACCCACAATTTATTGAACGACCTTGGTCTGCCGGTGCCGCAGCAGAGCATTGTTTATAGCGCGAGCGAGGCGGTTCAGGCGGCGCATAAGATGGGCTTTCCTGTGGTCGTAAAACCATTGGACGCCAATCATGGGCGAGGTGTTTCGATCAACCTGACCAAAGACGCGGACGTCGAGGCAGGATTTGTCGAGGCAGAGCTTCATTCCAAAAGTTCGGCGATACTGGTCGAGAGTTTTGTGACCGGTTTTGATCACCGGATGCTGGTAGTGAACAATAAATTAATCGCCGTAGCCAAGCGCGTTCCGGGTCATGTCATTGGTGATGGCACGCATACAATTGCTGAATTGGTCGATGTCGTGAACTTGGATCCACGTCGTGGCATTGGGCATCAAAAAGTGCTCACCATGCTGGAAATAGACAATCAGGCCAAGCGCTTGATCGCAGATGCAGGGCATACCATAGACACCGTTTTGCCAGATGGAGAAGTGTTCTATCTGCGCTCGACCGCCAACCTTTCTACGGGGGGCACTGCCATTGACCTGACCGATGTTGTCCATCCCGATAACCGTGACATGGCAGAGCGCGCGATTATGGCGGTTGGTCTGGATGTCGGTGGTGTTGATTTTCTGATTGATAACATTGCGCAGTCTTACAAGGAAATTGGCGGCGCTATTGTCGAAGTAAACGCAGCACCCGGTTTTCGCATGCACGTGGCCCCCTCTGAGGGCAAATCGCGTGATGTTGCAGGTAAAGTGATCGACATGCTGTTTCCACAGGGCCAGGAAAGCCGCATTCCGATTGCGGCGATTACAGGAACGAACGGCAAGACGACAACATCGCGCATGTTGGCCCATATCATGAAAACCAGTGGCAAGGTTGTCGGCATGACGTCGACGGATGGTGTCTATGTTGATGGCAAATTGAGCGTCAAAGGTGACATGACAGGTCCGAAGTCAGCACAAATCGTGCTTCGTGATCCTACCGTTGATTTTGCCGTCATGGAGACCGCGCGCGGAGGGCTTGTGCGCAGCGGCCTCGGTTATCAGCATTCTGATGTCGCGGCCTGTCTGAACGTCACG
>Ga0208544_10003331_pt1 | contig 10122 bp, 8 predicted proteins | sample DEB08_DNA_9_FD_184526 | JGI IMG/M metagenome (GOLD analysis project Ga0208544, IMG submission 184526) | Aqueous microbial communities from the Delaware River and Bay under freshwater to marine salinity gradient to study organic matter... | ecosystem: Environmental > Aquatic > Marine > Coastal ...
TTTTCACTCGCTATTTTTAAACTTGGCAATAAGTTTATAAAATTCTCTTTTGTTATTTTCATTTCTCAAAATTACACAACTTGGAAGATTTTAGTTGATTTGGCTAATTATTTTTTTCTCTTTGCCTTATCGGTTGTCTACTTAGTTAAGCGGACAACCGATAACTGTTAATAAATGATTTAGTACCGATTTACATCATATCGTCGCACCAATCTACGTTCTACACCAGCATAAAGGCTCAATTGATATTTGCCAGGTAATAATTGCATTAACTGTATTTCTTGTACTGTTTGTGGAGTTAAATGAAGAAAAGACTTAATAACTTTCTTTCCTTTTTTAGTCGTTAACTTTAAGTGGTAAGAAGTCTCTGTTTCAGCGTCTAAATGTGCCGTCACAGTTAGGTTCTCTCGATCAGGCACTACCATGAAATTAGTTTTAGCCAATCGTTTCTGTCCTTTTTTAGCTCTTCTTAACTTTTTTCTAGTTTTTCTAGATTCTTTAATGGACATATCTGGCTGATAATCCATAGAATAAGAAAATTCATCATCATAACGCATTTCTTCCATCCAATCATATTCATCCATAATAGAACGGTTGCGGTCATGTTGATTCCAATTTTTTTGCGCAGAAAGATTCAGCGCAAAACAGATGCCTGTAAATAGTAATAATTTTCTCATGAGTATGTGTTTTATGTAGTATAAATAAATAAAAAAAATGTAGTCGTTCTTAATAATGACCGGCTACTAAGGGGTGCTTCCCTTAGTTTTCCAGCGTTCAATTGGCATTTAAGCTATTTTTCTTAATCGATGGTTTATATTAGATTCCTTAGGTTGATTTGGTGGCTTATTTTCTAAAGCTAAAGAAGATTCCGCTTTCGAAGGGGTCGGTAGCGCTTTAATCAGAATAATTTTATTGGCTTTATTCTTTTTAGCAAATTGTGGATGGTTTGCTAGAATATGACATGCTAAGCAGCTAAATGTAAGTGTTTGTAAGCTCATAGTTGATAGTTTTTTTTGGGGTTGGTTTGGAGAAATCATTTCGGCCTTTAATTAATTGAAACGATTCCCCAAACCATAGGCTTTTATTTGATAACTCACCTATAATTAAAATCTTGGCTTTTTGAGGCTGAGTTAGTATCTTAACACAACCACAATTTCCGACAATTTAAATAGACATACTAGCATTATTTGTGCAAAAATCTTCACTTTTTTGACATTTTTAAATTTTAATTCATCAAAAAAATTACATTTTAAATTTAATCACCTTTAAGTTTATATTTTATTTGGCCTAATATTTTTATAATAATTTTTCTTTGCTTAACCTATTTATTTTAGTTCTTCTGTGCTTTTCGGATAGAACTTGGCGTTTTTCCATAAATTTGTTGGAAGGTTCGAGAAAAATAATTAGGGTCAGAAAAACCTAAATCATAAGCTATTTCAGAAATATTAAGCGTTGTCGTATTCAGTAATTCCATAGCTCTTTTCATTCTTAGTATGCGCACATATTGCGTTGGCGTTTTTCCTGTTAAAGCTTTTAATTTTCGATAAACCTGTACCTGACTCATTTGCATAATTTGAGCAATTTGTGGAACAGAAAAATCCGCTATTGTTAAATGCTTATTAATGGTTTCACGTAATTGTTGTAAAAAGGCAGCTTCTGAGTCTATTACGGAAGAAGGTTCCTTTTTTTCTAGAAAATCATTTTTGGAATAATAAACTTGTAATCGAATTCTTAACTCTACTAGTTTTTCTAATCGGATTGTCAATTCGGCTTTATCAAAAGGCTTCATTAAATAAGCATCTGCCCCATATTTCAATCCTTTTAATTTGTTCTCTTGAGTTGCTTTAGCCGTTAAAAGGATAATTGGAATATGACTAGTTTTTGTGTTTTGCTTCAATGATTGCGTCACTTCAAAGCCATCTTTTTTTGGCATCATTACATCACTAATAATAATATCTGGAATAATAGCTAAGGCTTTCTCTATTCCTTCCTGACCGTTTCTGGCAGTCTGAATTATATATTGGTCTTCTAGACATTTTTCTATATAAGTTAATACATCTTCATTATCTTCTATTATTAATAAGAGTGGTTGCTCCTTTTTTTCGATATCAGTTCTTCTATCAGTCGTATTAGAAATAATCCCTAAAGTTGATAATTCATCTTTTTCTAGTAAGGAGTAAGTATTAATTAGAGGCATTGGTTTAACTAATATTTCTTCAGGGGCAACGCTATCATCAGTAACCGCTAATGCTGTTGTTTCATAGAGGAGTTTAATAATAAATTCACTTCCATTACCTAATTCGCTATTGAAAGTAATTGTCCCTTTCATTAGTTGAACTAATTCTTTGGTGAGTGCCAAACCAATTCCTGTTCCCCCTTCTTTTCTGGTTGAAGTATTATCCGATTGATAAAAGCGGTCAAAAACATAGGGTATATCCTTGGAAGAAATACCAATTCCAGTGTCCTTTACTTTCATTTGTAAAAAAGCAACTTGATTAATTTCAATAAGCTTGGTGTGAACAATTATTTTACCATATTGTGGGGTAAATTTAATAGCATTGGATAATAAATTTTGTACAATATGTAGTATTTTGTTTTCGTCATAATTCATTAATAATTTGGGTGTTTCCGTATAGAACGTAAGCTTAATATCTTTCGATTCTGCTGCGGACAAAAAGGATTCTACTAAATACTGCAAGTAGCCAATAATATCTTTTTGCACCAAATCTAGTTTTAGTTTCCCTTCCTCTGCTTTCGCTAGCTCTAACATTTGATTAATTAATTGAAGTAAATTTCTACTATTTCGATTAATTAATTTTTTTTCCTTTTCATTCCCATCTATCTGATTATTCATTCCCATAATTACCGTTAGAGGTGTTCTAAATTCGTGGGTAATGTTAGTGTATAACCGACTTTTAAGGGTATCTAGCTCTTTTAAACGACCTGCTTCCTTATGTTCCTGTTCTTGAATTAGCTTACTCTTAATTAATTGAAAATGGGTTTGTTGTCGTTCTTTTTCCATTAATAACCGTCGATAAGCTAATCCTAAGGAGAAAGCTATAATTTCAATGGCGGAACCTATTTTTAAGGATAAGGTGGAAAAGTCAATATCATGTAATCTTGACCATATCACTAATAGTGTTCCAATCCCAACCGCAACATTACCAATGATGATAAAATAAGCTTTTCTATCTTTAGTTTTAATGAGCGGAAAAATAATAGAGAAAATGCAAATCACAAATATGGTAGCAAAAGATAGGGAAACGCGGTCAGAAATATTATAACTAAAACTAGTAGATGCCATCAAATATCCATCCAATAACATAGCAGGAATCGTAAGAATAGAAAACCACTTAAAAATGGTATCCCACGTTGGTAATAATTTCGGTAAATCCAAAAATGTACGTACAAAGGCCAAATAGCCAATAATAGCTATATAGAAAGAGAGTTTAAAAAAATGAATCAATTCAGGTTGATTAGGAGAAAGAGAAGGGGTTATCCAATTTGCCAAATTTCCTGAGTTATAGGCGGTAAAAACTAAAATCCCAAGCAAATAAGCAGAATAGGAAATAAATGCCTTATCCTTTGCAAAGAAGTATAAAATCAAATTGTAGATTAAAATCATTAACACAAACCCAAAATAAATGTAATCTCTTTCTTTTTCTTTATTTAAAGCAATCAAGTATTTATCAACAGGGATTAAACTTAATTCAAATTCAGGTGCAAGCGATTGGCGATTGGAAATTGTTTTATAATAAATCGTATAAAACCTATCTGGAAGAAAAATTAATTTCACAATATTGCCTTTCACAATCGGCATAAATGTCCGATCAGGTAAAGCCGTAAAAAAGCCACTTTTAGCTGTTTGAATATTGCCTAAGTTATCAACAGCATAAACGTCTAAACTTGTCAAGGAGATGGAAAATTTTAAAACCCACTCTGTCCTCGTAGATGCTTCCAGTAAACTATTTTGAAGTTGAAATTTTCCCCAATAGGTTTGTTCTGGTTCAAATGCTTCTTTTTGCCAATCGCTTAAAGGCTTAAAATTTAAAATACTATCAATAGTATTTTTAGAACTAAATGATAGCGCATTCGTCTTATCAATAGCTAATGCTAGATAAGTATCTACCGTATAATTTTCTTGTCCTTCTTCTACTACCAAAGTTTGACTTTGCATAATTGTAGAAAAAAGTAGTAATACACCAATTAGGTAATATGTAATGTGCTCTCTCGTCAAGTATGTTAAGGTGATGGATTTAAGAAATTTAATAGCGTGTAGAATGTAGCGTGTATCTTGTTTTGAAAAAATAGTTACAATGCAGCAAAAGCATCCTAACTAGTCAACAAAAAGTTATTTTTATAAAATAATATCTTTTTAAATTTATAAAAAAATGTCTGTCAATTGGAAATGTATTAAAGGATTTAGATACGATATAAGTAGGGTATCAAATTAATATGATAGTAGAGGAGTAGTAGAATCTAGAACTACTAAATTAAGAAAAATTTGCTAGAAAACGCCATTCTTCAGCGTTTTAAATTCAATCTTACTCTTTTCAATAATGATTAAGTAATAAAAAGAAAAGCCATAAAAAATAGTAGTTTAGTAAATTAAGCTATAAAAATAGTGCTTATTCTTTTCCGATAATCCTATTAAGCTCTCGATATAATATTATCTTATCTTTCCTTTTTAAAATCAGATACTGTGCAAAATCGCGATGCGAACATTATTATCCATTTAATCTTTTAAGAATCTCCAAATTAGGTTTTTATAAGAATCAAAATGGTTATTTTCTTTATACTTTTGCCAGTTTTCAAGTTATACGACTTTAGTATACATAATCCACTTTCTCTTGATTAATCATCCATTTGCTCAAGTAATACTTGCTGTTTTATTTATAGCCTTATTTGCCCAATTATCTATTGACGTTCCCTTAGTGGAAAGTAGTATTCCAATTACAGGACAAACCTTTGCTGTCTTATTGAGTGCCTATTGGCTAAAACGAAAAATCGGAACAACCGCCATTTTTGCTTATGTAATACTTGGTACATTTGGACTGCCAATATTTGCAGATGGACAATCAGGTTGGGACGTGTTAATCGGTGGTAGTGGAGGTTTTCTAACAGGGTTTATTATCGCAGCTTATGTTATTGGTTATTTAGGCGAGAAAACATGGCCCTTTAGTTTTACTAAAAGTTTAATGGCTATGACTATAGGCACTGCTATTATTTTATTTTTTGGCGTTGGTCGCCTCACTAACTTATATGGTTTGGAAAAAGGTTTAGCCTATGGGTTTTATCCTTTTTGGAAAGGTGCTATTATAAAAATCATATTAGGTGCTCTTATTTTACCATTGTATCATCGGTTGAAGAAGTAGTTGATTCAAGTGAAACCAATTTATCAATACAATCTAAATGTAGGACGGTTGGACGGTTAGCAGAAGAAGTATACATTGGGTGAAATTTGACATCAGTTTCCATATCTTTTGCAATATAAGAGGTGTTCGTGTGAATCAATTGATTATAACTTTCATCAAACCCTTTTAGCATCACCATAAATTCTCCATGTATTTTTGCTATCTCTGCTACTGTTTTTCCAAAAAGTGGGCTTTCCTTAGTCATTGGATGAACAATCGTCCAATTTAAAGGAAATAAAAATACCTTATTTCGCTCCAGTTTTAAATTCGCATAATGTCGCTTCATCTCGTTTCCTGCCGTTTCTAACCAGGTAAAAATGACCGTCGCTTCCAAATCAATTATTTTATGAGAACGAGTATTGACAATCCGAAATTGGAAACAACGAAATCCTTCTTTATAAACCGTTAAAATAGCTTTTTTGCTAAAAGCAATATGGGAACGAGGTTTAGAAAAGCGAGCAAAAAATAAACCTGTTATCAAAGCAAAAGCTATTAATCCAATTGAAGCACAAAGAGAGGCCACAAAATTGGCAGAAATACCTACAGGATTAATCCCTCCATACCCAACCGTTGTAAAAGTTTGTACACTAAAAAAGAAAGCATATAAAAAATCATTGATAAAATTTCCTTTTGGTACGCCATTTAGTTGTTCTATTCCAATCAACATAAATAAACTTGCAAACACCCCATTAATGAGTATAAAAAACGTCAACGAAAATAAAGTGAACTTAGTGCTAGTCATTCCTAATAGCACCTGATAAGGCGTCCAACTTTTGCGCCCTGTCCGAATAATATTAAATGACCCATCTTTATGAATCAATCGCTCCCCTGCTGCTGTGATTTTAGTCCCAAATCCTAAATCATTAAAAGATGTATTTTTAAAAGGTTGTTTGATATTAAATTCCATAAAACGGATTTTTAAAAGATTTAGTAAAAAAGAGATAGTTTTGTGTTTGATTCAAATTGTTTCGAGCATCAAAAATATTGCTTTAGTTTATTTCTTTCACTAATTTTTTAACCGTTGAAGAATATCGCCATTTTTGCATCTGGGACGGGTAGCAATGCTACCAAAATAGTTGACCATTTTAACCAGCATCCTTCGATTAATGTTGCTTTGATTATTTCTAACAAAAAGACAGCAAAAGTGTTAGATATGGCTAAAAGTAAAGCAATTCCTACTTTATTGATTAATCGGACCAGTTTTTATCAAACAGAAAATTTACTAACTGATTTAACAAACCACCAAATTGATTTTATCGCTTTGGCTGGTTTTTTATGGCTTATTCCACCTTATTTGGTAAAAGCCTTTCCTAATAAAATGGTCAATATTCATCCTGCTTTATTACCTAAATATGGAGGTAAAGGCATGTACGGACAACATGTGCATCAAGCCGTTCGGGAAAATAACGAATTAGAATCAGGGATTACTTTACATTATGTAAATGAGCAGTATGATGAAGGGAGTATTATTTTTCAAGCAACATGTCCTGTTCTTATTACCGATTCTGCTAAAGACATCGCTCAAAATGTTTTGGCATTAGAACATTATTATTTTCCTAGAATTTTGGAAGGACTGTTGGGTTAATTGATTAAGGTTTATTTTAGTTAATAGAGACCTTGTAGGCGTCAGATAACTAGAGACTGTTAAAAAAATGCTATTTTATGACGAATCATGCCTCCTGCTTCCCTGTTTTACTTTAGTCATATAGTTTGGTTTGATATTTGTTGTCTCATTACAAAAGTTTGTAATATACTAACTAACCACTTAATTCGGTTATTGGTTAAACTATGAGTAACACAAAATAAAAACAGGCAATGATGACACGAATTTCCTCCCTATTCCTAGCAATGCTATTCTCCTTTTCTGCATTGACGGCACAAGAAACACTAAATTGGAAAAAACATAAAAAATTAGCAGATAAATTATTTGAAGCAACTCAATATGTTGATGCGGCGGCGCATTACGAAGAAGCTTGGCAACAGCAGCCCAAAGAAATGGAACTTATTTATAAAGCAGGCGAAGCTTATTATCTTATTAAAGATTTCAAAAAAGCCATTAATGCCCTTCAACATGTCCAATCAGAAAATAAACGTTTTCCACTAGTTGGTCTTAAATATGCGCGTTCGCTAAAACAAGACGGGCAGTATGAAATGGCGAAAGAAGCCTTCATTTATTTTATCAATGCTTATCAAGGAAATGATAAAACGGTTATTAGCAACATTGTTGCCAACGAAATAAAGGGATGTGAAAAAGGGTTGACCTTTGCGAAGAATAAAGTGCCTGCTACCATTCAAGTCAAACATTTAAGTGAAAATATCAACTCCCCTTCTATAGAGTTTGCGCCTATTCCTTATTCTGATGATTTGCTCTATTATTCTTCTACAATGAAGGGGAATCAGGCCTATTTATTTCGTTCTCAAAGAAAAAATGGTACTTGGAAAAAATCAGTATTGGCAGAAGGATTACCTGCTTTTCCAAATAAGCATTTTGCAAACGGTTCTTTTGCCCCAGATGCCAAACGGTTCTACTTTACGCTTTGCGATAATGGAGATGGCTTAAATTCTAAATGTGAAATTTATGTCTTAAAAAGGGAAGCATCAAAATGGTCTGAACCTATTCGATTAAGAGACTACATTAATATTGCAGAGGCTAACACGACAACGCAACCCTGGGTTATTCACCAAAATGGGCAAGAAATTCTTTATTTTGCTTCTGACCGAGTAGGCGGGTTTGGTGAAATGGATATTTGGTACAGTACTCGAAATATTGCTAGTGACGATATAGATTTCACTTACCCCGTTAATGCAGGTGAAAAAATCAACACAATAGGCGATGAAATCACGCCATTTTATGACCTTACGAATAATACGCTTTATTATAGCTCTAATGGAAAAGTGACGCTCGGTGGCTGGGATGTTTTTCAAGCAAAAGGCGCTTTAGACCAATGGGAAGCCGCAGAGAATTTAGGCACGCCGATTAATTCTAGTGCGGATGAATTTTATTATGTGCTGAAACCATCGGGCAAAGGCGGTTTTTTAGCTTCCAATCGACTGTACGGTGCAGAAAAAATTTCTACCCAGCATGAAGATATTTTTGAATTTGGAATTGCTGAAAAACCTAATAATCTCTATGCTTTAGGACAAGTAATGGAAAGCGAAACGATGTCTCCAATTAGTGATGTACGTATTTCTCTTTATGAAATGAATGGCAGTAGTGCAAAATTATTATCTTCAAAAAAAATTGCGCAAAGTAATTATCGTTTTCAAATTTTACGGGATAAAAAATTAAGGTTGGTCGCAGAAAAAATAGGCTATTTAAAGAATGTATATGATTTTGACTCTTATAACGCGAATGGTACTATTGATTATACCCATATTTTTTCTCTAAACAAGAAGGAGGTTAATCAGCCCGTAGTCACCAATAATCCACTAAAAACAACGCAATCCGCACCTGATTATACTACGGCGAGTGCTAGTATTGAGGAGAATATTGTCCCTACTAGGTCGAAAGAATCGCCAGTTAATCGCTCTCCAGTTAAAAAACGAACCCCGACAGCTACCGCAAGTGCAAGCTTCAGTATTAGCACACGAAAAACACCTGCAACACCTAAGGAAACAACAGTAATTAATACTGCTGGGACTCATTATAAAGTGCAAGTAGTTGCCGTCAATTATCATGATATTAACCATCCCAGATATAATCAAGTAAAACATATTGGTCGAATAGAAACAGAACGGCTTCCGAAAATAGGAGTTACTCGCGTTTTGATAGGGGACTTAACGGATAAACAAGCTGCCGAAAAAATAAAACAACAAGCCATTCAATATGGCTTTGCGGATGCATTTGTGGTAAAATATACAGATGGGCAACGAATTGGACGAGTTTGGTAGTCGGTTATTCTGTAGCTTATGCAAGCTACCTAGGCTACAGAATTTCCAAGAGTATTCATTTTTTAGTTTTTTTTTCAAAAAATTAATATTTTTTCTGTCACATTTTTTATCCAAAAAAGAGAATATTTTCTATTTATCATTTTGTTTTATTAGAGTTGGCATATTAAGTTAATTTGTAAAATAATTTTAGTCAGCTATATACACATTTAGAAAATGTAAATTTAGTTATAGTGTATCATTTTTCCTTTTTGTATAATTTTATAATTGCGTCACATTAATTCACTACAAAACCTTGAAAATACGTTTTACCTATTTCTTTTAACAAAAAGGACGTATATATTTGTAGTGTGACACAGAGAAACCCTTCTTTTTAAAATTACTCCTTCCCCAATCCCCTTTTTATTATTATTGATTTACTATCTTGCTACCTCCTTTAGTAATATCAGCAGATTATCCTCCCAACATATTCCTAAAATTAAACATAAAATTAGAACACCTAGTGTATAAAATGGCATGGATTGAATGCCAATGTTCAATTTGGATGATTGAACTTAAATTATTATTTAACAAAATAAATGTTGTGTTTATGAAAAAAATTACATTATTGGTTGCACTTGTCTTTGGTTTAAGTAGCGTTTATGCGCAAGTAAAAGAAGCTAAAAGATTTATGAGCCAAGGACAAAACAATGCCCTAGTGGTTTAAATCATAAGTTCGTGACAATACGAATTATGCAATCTTCTAGCTTTGTCAAACCCTTTAAATTTCCATTTTAAGGGTTTAGCAAAGCATTCATTATAAAAAGCAATATAGGCTTCT
>Ga0208544_10003332_pt1 | contig 10122 bp, 16 predicted proteins | sample DEB08_DNA_9_FD_184526 | JGI IMG/M metagenome (GOLD analysis project Ga0208544, IMG submission 184526) | Aqueous microbial communities from the Delaware River and Bay under freshwater to marine salinity gradient to study organic matter... | ecosystem: Environmental > Aquatic > Marine > Coastal ...
CCCCAAAACCCCAAAACCCCAAAACCCCAAAACCCCGCGAGGAATAAATAAAAAGTGAGTCGGAGAGCCAAAGTTAATTAAAACATAAAATAGAAAGATTAAAGTTATGGATCAAGACTCATAATATAAGTCTACTACAAACTAGGCAGCTCACACTTCTGCCTCTGTGCCAATTGCGAAGCCAAGCGGCGACCCCGAAGATAACCAGCCGTTTGTGATGGAGGATGTGTCCACGGAGCTTCCACCCATCGTGCGCCAGCCCACCGATGACGTGCTCGACGACGTCGGTGATGAAGGCGACGTTAATAACAATGACCTGGAAAAGCAGCAAAATCAAGTCAAGAAAGGCGAGTCTGCGGACAAATCAATGCAAAATGAAGAAGATGGCGAAGGCGAGACCAATGTTTAAGACGAAGCTAAGTATGACTCCACCCACGCTGTCAACGAAGGGACCCATGGTGCAGCTGATCTCGACGACGAAACAGAGTCTGCCGTGCAACGAGCATTCGAAGACCAAGAGATTGCCGATGAAGGCGCCGAGGCCGACGAAGATGAAGAAGATTTGATGGAAGACGAGTAGGAGGACGAGCAGGAAAGTGAGCTTTCTCTCAAGAATGCCGCCAAGAGAGCTAAGTTGTACGCCGCGGAAGTCGCTGCACTGAACGCGATGACCCTCGATGAAAAGAAGGGACTGCTTGATAAGTACGCCTACATGGATTACTTCACTAAAGGGTCTTTTATCGATGCCCAAGATACCACCAGCGCATGGTGCTTAGCAAAGATCGCAGAAGTGAAAGGTAACGAGCTACTGGTGAACTACGACGGATGGTCAAACAAGTGGAACGTGGTAAGAATCATATCTTTTTTATCCTACGACTAAGAGCAACAAGGGACAACAGAGTGGTCTGTTCTGTCGCGATAAGGCAATAGATAATTAGTCGAGCTTAGGCTTGGTTTTTGCCAACGTGGTACACGTGATTATAAAGACGAGCTGCAAATATCTTATTCTTTTACTTTGTATAGTGGTTCAAAATCCGGACTTACAAGCTTGCGGCTTTCAGATCCCGCAGCGTGGGCTACTCCGGCCAGAACAAGGTTGCAATCAGGAACGATTTCGAATTCTCAAGCAAGATACTTCACGCAGTAAGCAGACTCACTGGAAAGCCGCTGTTTCGCAAAAGCAAGCTTCCTTCCTTCCGACTTCGGATTAACTGTGAAATTAACCAAGTTTTGTGTTATTCTAATAGATGTGGGCCGAGGTGGAGAAAAGAATCACGCAAGACATGGAAGGCCACCTGGCACACGACATCACCCAGTGGTACAGAGGCACCCTCTTCGTCTTTGTTGACAGCCTGATGGGTTAGAGCTTCGAAGAAGACTTGACAGTGCTGCCTGTCGTGATTGAGTTCCTCAAGTCTATCATGCGCTTGATGGTCACTTGGATCAATAAATTAACCACCATGCAGAAAACAGTAAGTAGAAACATGTTCCCATTTGCTCTACTAACTCCATCTGTTTAATGCCCTAGTTCAAAGAGTACAAAGAAGTGGATGAACTCTACTTGGTCGACCCCCACACAGCTCTCCTTGCCTCCTTCGTCGAGCTAGGAGATATCCTCAAACGTATCTTCGCCGGATGCCATCGTGCTTTGCGCTACTACGTCTTTTACGACGAGAATCAGATTGATCCCGCAGAAATCAAGAAGCAAGTCGCCGAGAAAAGTTAAGCAGTGGTTAATTCGACTTTCGGAACCGTGGTCCAAGACTTCACGGAAAACAACTTCGCCGGAGAAAGAATGGTCGATGAAAACAAATATAATCCCGACTTATCCAAGCAGCGCGTGGGATGGCAATAGGACCTCGTCTTTGGAAGTCTTGCCAACTTCGCGCAGTACTTTGCTGAGATTGGTGGCTTCGACGCTGTGATTGCCGCACTGAAGATTGGAACTGAACCTGTTCCCAAAGATACTAAAGAGGCTGACAAACCTGAAAAGTTGCCACTTGAAATCGTGAGCTCCTTGCTTTTGCCATTCAGGAACTTGAAAGAAGTCGTGACAACGGAGTTTGCCGCAGCATTTACTGACCAGATTAAAGGGCTCATCATCAACCGATTCATGAACCTCACTGACAAAGAGTTGAAGGAGGTCGACAAGGATAAACTTTCTAAGGTGCTGATCGACCTGAAGCAGTTCATGTCGTTGGGCATGGACGACTCCGAGACGGCGCAGATCGTCGAGCAGACACAGCTGTACATCGCCTTGAGATTCCTGAAGTCGAACAACCTGGAGAAACGACTCAAGGGCTTGAACGACATTAGATATATGGTCGAGAGAGTTCTCCAGGCCTACAAAGTAGCTAAGAGAGCTCGCAATGGAGCGAGTACCAACTGGCAACCCAACTTTGAGGACAAGGTGAAACCTTCAGAGCACATGACTACCCAATCGATGAAGGAGTGGCTCGTTGAAAACAAAGTGCTCGAGATCATTCTCGGCGGCGATGCTCACTTGGAGATCGTGAAGAGGTGCGCCCCCATCTTGAAATTCATGTCCAAGTATGGTGAAGGTAAATTTGATGAAGACACTGTTGCGCTTGTCTGGAAGTGCCAGCTTGGCAAGCACGAGGAGATGGTCAGAACCGTCTACGCTCTTATTCAAGAAATACTTCCCGCCCTCGCTCTCAAGAACATTGATGCCTTCTACGCCAAGATCCAAGAACTACCAGCTCAATCATATGACGAGATGTTCATCAACTTCTTGAAAGAATTCACCAGAGAAGCTCTTACTAAGAAAATCAACCATGACATGAATGAGTACAATAGATAACAAGAGCTGAACGTGGAAATGGACGACCAAATGAACCAAATCTCTGCCGACTACCCCAAGTTTGAGACCGTGATCTCCAACAAGGAGAAGCTTACGCTCAGTGACCTGAAGCAGCAGGTCGAGAAGTCGCAGGTTGAAGACAGTGATGAACAGGAGTACGGCATGCCGTTGCTCTGGAAAATCATTCAAAACTCTGACTCCTCTAATAAGGACAAGGTCTCCAACGAAGTTCAAGAACTTGCTCTCCAATCTCTTATCGAGATGTTCTCACAAGGTTTCCGCTACCTGATCAGACTGCCCTACCTCTTGAAGTCTCTTTACAACGTGCTCAAGAACAAGAGTATCGTGCAGAGTTTGCAGCTTGCGACAGCCATTATTAAAAGTTTAAAGACCGATCATGATGGTGAAAGATCTATGTAGGTGAACTTTGAAAACTAGGACGACGTCGAGGACGATGATGAAGACAACGAAGGAGGCAAGCAGCTGGACGCAAAGGCCAGGGCTTCCGCACAGGTGCCTACACCCGAAGTTGTGACTCTTCTTCAGTCTCAACTTCTCGTCATTGATTGCCTCATCTCCAACGTCTCCATCTACCACTCCCAAGTGAAGCAGAAACTGAAGTAGCTTGTTGAGAAGGGTAAGATGCCGGACAAGGTCGAAGACTATGCGTTTGTTGGCAAGTACCCCCATGGTGAAACACTTCAACACATTCTTGACTTCGTCGAGTTCGTCATCACCACCAGCCAGGGCTCAGCTCAGGCTAAGCTCTCTGATAGAGTGGAGCTTGGCATTGAAAACATAAACACGCTGTGGAGACTGTTCGTGAACGAGCCTAACTTTGTCTCTGACCAGAACTTGTTCCTGAACTGGGTCAACAAGCAGCGACTGGTGCCAAACCCCAGCCAGCAGTACTACCACCAGAACAACTAGCAAGCGTAGATGATGGAAGTCTTCATCTTTACCGACGTAGAGAAGAAGTACTTCTTCAAGAACATCCTCTGCAACCCCCTGCAAATCAATGTCTCCTCAATTTCCGTCAGCCAAATCAAGTGCTTTGAAAAGTACTTCAAGCTCATCAACAGGGAAAAGCGTGCAATCTAGAGCTATTACAGACACTTAAAGGTGAACGCGTTTGAGGAGCTCGAGGGTAAAGATGCGCTTTGGGATATCTCCATCGCCTCCAAAGTTGACAAAGCAAGGGACATCTCACAAGAACTTCTTGTCGAGTTGCACTTAAAACTGGATCAGCAGACGATCTCGCAGGAGAGCAAGGTGGAAATCTTGCAAAACTTCATCAAGAGGTGTATGCTCGAACTTTAACATGCGGCCAGCAGCTAGCACAAGAAAGGAATCATACAACTCATCGCACTGTTCTTAGACCGGTATGAAGGCGTGCGGGCTCTGAAACCTGAGCTGCTGAGCTTGGTGTACAGGATTCCAGGCATTAAGCCAGTCATGATCACTGTGATCAACATCATGGACCCTGATAACCGAACCAGCGCGATTATTCCAATGTACTACTCTCAGACAATTGGCTACTTCCGCTAGAAGGTCTCGGAGCAGTTCGGCCTTGAGATCAACGAATTCCTCCTATTCATCAAAAACCAGATCATAGATGCTGATGTCGACGACGACAGGTACTACAAGGACATTCAGGGTCATTTCCAGAAGGCTTTCATCAAGAAAAACCCCAGCTACGAAAAGCACTTGCACCCCAAGCACCTCATCTCCAACAACGATGAATACTTTGACACCATCTTTGGCATGCTCTCTACAGAGGCTGATGGCACGACTTTGTTGGAGCCAGTGTGGGACCTGATCTCGAAACTGCCGATCAGTGACCACATCAAGAACGACTTGACTGAGATGAAGTCCGTTCATGCAGCAAAAACATAAGAAGAACGAACAAAAGCTTGGACTGCACTTTTCGACCCACACTCCACCTTCAAGCTTCTTTACTGCATCCGAATCATCTAGAACACTTACATCACACCTGTCGCTGCCGCAGCTGCCGCCGCTGAGGAAAGTAAAGATGCTACGGTTTTGAACAGTCTGCAGGCGTGGAAGTAGAACTTCGTGGCCGCAGGTGGCTTCGAACACCTTCTCAATGTGTTTAAAGACTTGAACATCACGAAGGTGGAAAGCATGCTGACCTTGAAGTGTATCAAGGCGCTCATCTCGACCATCTACGCCTTCATGGGCGGCAACGGTGAAAACAACTCAGCCCTCTTGCAAGCCGTGGCAGCCAAGAACAAGCAACTCCTTCCCCTGTTGGTGCAGAAGAACATCAATTTCATTGACTTGATCTGCTCCTTCTCGATCGAAGAAGAAAAGGAACGCGGTGAATCCTATGACGAAATTCAGAAGAGACTTGAGTAGGCTAAAATTAAGAAAAACCGCTACAAGATGCTCATGACCGGCAACAAGGCAGAAGAGAAAAGTAAGGGTGCAGGCGATAATGACGATGAAGATGACTCGGAAGACAAAAAGCGCCAAGTCCAGCTCATGACCAACTTTAAGGAGCAGTCCGAGATCGTTTACTTCCTCTTCAACTTCATTGAAACCTTGCTGTAGAGAGAGCCTCTCAACGCGCAGGCTTTCATTCAATATTCGAACTTGAAGCACCTGATGACCACAGGAATGCTCCAGTCCGAGAACATCTTCTTGAGATCGCAGATGTGCACCAGGCTCAAAGAACTGGCGTTAGCTTTCTCGGCCAAGGCGCAGCAGGGAGTGCCTGCTCACAGAGCACTATTCTAGTAGTACCTTGGAACTATTATCTTTGCATAGCTTGACACCGTACTGCCCCTGACAGCAAATGCGGCTTACGAATCTCGTTGTGCCGACTTCTACCGTGACATCTCTACAACTCTGGGCAGCGTCAGACTGGAAGACATCAAGAGTCTGGAAGGTGAAATCACTGGGTTGATCAAGAATCTGAGCGGCTGGATCATCAACAGACACATCAAGGAGTCGAACACGCAGGAGCAAGACTTGCTTCTCCAAGGTTACCTCCAAGTGCTTACCAAACTGCTTGAGAAGTTCCCACAGCTGAAGCTGCAAATCGGCCAAGATGGTCTCTTAGAGCACCTGGTGCACGACTGTCTTTTCGAGATTCCCACTGGCGGCAAAGGAGGCGTCAGCGGAAAGAGTGCACCCAAGTGCAAGTCTTGGAACACACGACGTTTCGCGTTTGGCTTGGTCTCTGTATTGGCGAGAGACTGCCTTCCCAACCTGGCCTATGTCCTCAATTACCTGAAGTAATTCAACTAGTAGCCAACTTGGAGGAGGACTAAGTGGTAGATCTAGCTATACGACGATGAGAAAAGTTCAACCGGCCACGTCGGCATAAAAAACCTGGGCTGCATCTGCTACATGAACAGTTTGAATCAGCAGTTGTTCATGATCCCAGGCTTCCGCAACGACATCCTCACAATTAAAGACCCCAATCACGACAAAAGCCCCGATGAAGACAACATGTTCCTGCAGTGGTAGACCCTCTTTGCTGGCCTGTTGCTCTCAGAAAAGATGTACGTCAACCCGAAAGCTTACTGCCACTCGTTCAAAGACTGGGACGGCAACCCCGTGAACGTGATCGAGCAGATGGACGTTGAAGAGTACCTGGGTATTTTCTTGGACAAACTTGAGAACTCTATCAAGGGAACTCAACAAGAGAAAACTATCCATCACCATTTCGGTGGCATGTACGCAAATGAGATCATCTGTAAGACGTGTCCCCATTAATACGATCGTGCCGAGCAGTTCTTGTACTTGGGAGTGCCTGTTAAAAACAAGAAGTCCATCTACGAGGGCATGCAAGCCTTCGTCTAGGGTGACATGCTTGAGGACCAAAACCAGTACCAGTGCGAGAAGTGTGACAAGAAAGTGGATGCCCTGAAGAGAGTGTGCATCAAGAAGCTGCCTCGCTACATGATCATGACACTAAAACGTTTCGAGTTTGACTTCGACCGCATGATCCGCATGAAGGTCAACGACTACTACGAGTTCCCCGAGCAGCTCGACATGTTCAAGTTCACCCAAGAGTACCTCAACAAGAAAGAGAAGTTTGAGAAGGATGTCAACGAGTAGAAAGAGAAGGGCATCGAAGTTGAGATTGACGAGTTTGACCCTGAGATTCACGCCTAGTCCAAGTACCCCAAGGAGTACTTCCAGTTCGAACTTGTCGGCATTGTCGTCCACTCGGGAACTGCAGACAGTGGTCACTACTACTCCTACATCAAAGAACAACAATTGTTCGACAAGGTCAACAAGGAGACGCAGGAGGACACCTGGTATGAATTCAACGACATCTGGGTGCGTGAGTTTGACCGCGCCGAGATTCCTCAGGAGTGCTTCGGTGGAGAGGAGTCTTCCTACGGTGGCAGCTGGTCCAACAACAACCAGAAGTAGATGAAGGTGAGAAACGCTTACCTACTTGTCTACAAGAGACTTTTAGAGGACGACTCACCTTACGAGGAGAGTGAAGAAGTGGCGGAGAAGAAGGAGAACTCTGAGGTTGAGAACAAGGAGATGGTTGAAGAGAAAGTTGCTGAGTTCAAGCTTGGCTAGATGGAGCTAAACCTGCACAAGGAAAGCGAAATGTACCAGAAGATTGCCGCTGAAAACCACAAGTACTGGCAAAACAAGTTCCTCTTCGGCACTGAATACAATGAGTTCGCGTCCCAGATTGCCCTCTACTGGAACACTCGCACCATAGTGCCCGCTATTGCGCCTTGCAGAAACGATGACTGGCACTTGCTTGATCCTGAGGTGCAGCAGCTTGCTCAACAGAACGGACTCACCGAAGAGTTAGCTAAGAAGCCCATGTTCCTGCAGCCAAACATTGAGGAGTCAATCGACCTTAATCAAGCTCACTCGCTGACACAGCTGAACATGGCTCGACTCGACGTCTTCAAATTCACTGCTCAATTCTATGTGACCATCTTGCAGAGATCGCGCGACGGCATGAACTTGCCCAACTTTGTAAGAATTCTCAAATCCTATATCAACTATGACATCGCCTGCGCTGACTGGTTCCTGAGTGAATTCGCGAACTTCGAGATCTTGAAAGAGTGCTTCCTTGACAACACCAACAAGCAGATGCGGTGGATCCTTGCAGGCCTTATCTACAGTGCCATGCTAAAAGTATACCCTTCGCACAAGAGCAACTTGGACCAGTACTGGCAAGACTGCAAGAACGGAGTGGAACCCCCCAGGCAGACCACAATCGGCACCATGATTCTTGCCCTCCTCGCCCTTCTCCCTCAGGTTAAGAACTTCTCTAAACACTAGCCCCAGTTCTTGCAACTCATTGCAAGATTCTCCTCGCTCGGTGCCGAAGCTCGCCTCTTCCTGATGAAGGCTAACACCCTGGAGCGCATGTTGAACTTCTTCTACTGGGAGGCGTCTCCTTACCACGAGGACTTTATCAATGAAAAGCAACTGCCTCTCCAGCTGAAAGAGCAGCCTGACATTGGTCTGCCAACTCCGGAAGACCCCAACGCGAAGCAGAATGCTTTTGCACTGTTGAAAGAGAGACAAAGACTGAAGAAGATGCAGAGTGAAGACCCTAAGTACCTCTACTTGCTCGAAACTATTGGCAACCTCGCGAGGACCTTGCACACATAGATCGTGACCGAAGGCGAACAAACTCAAGCTGTCACTTCGCCGTACGCCCTCGAGAACTCTGGCTTCCTCCTCTCCCAGCACAACCATGTTTTGTTCCTGCCTTCCTCCGAATTCATCTAGAAGCTCTTCCTCGCTGCGATCAAACCTCGCGCGATCGTCGCTATCACCAAGGGATACATGCACTATGCGTACCATGACCCTGTGCTGGCGGAGAGGCTCTTCGAGACTGTCAAGGGCGGTCTTTGTGAGCACGACTACGACAAGATCAGACCCTTCTTGGTCCTCTTCGAACACATGCTCGCAAATCAAAAATCTACCGTCTTCGCTCAAAACACTGACGCTTGGTTGACAGAGTTTGTTGGCTCCGTTATTCCCAACAACCAACGCTATTTCTAGTGGATGGAGGTAATCTTTGACTTCATCTTCAAGATTTGCTTCCGCATTCCCGTCTGCAAAGATTGGTTCGCTTAGAACTAGGAGCACTGGGCTTACCTGTTCGAGTGGGTCAGAAAGAACAAGGAGCCCCCTGTCGGCTACATGCAGTCCAACTACGGTCACTCTTCTTCCGGCATGAAGCTCAACAAGAGCAAGTACACTTCAGTTAGCCACTCCGGCCGCAACGACAAAAACCGTAACCAAACTCTGTACTACTACCGCTTTGGCACGCTCAACCTGTTGAAGACTCCTGAAAAGGCACCTGATCTTTCAGACGAAATCGACATGGATCAGCTTGATCTACAGGACTACAAGTTCATCAAGGACAGCATCATTGATTACATGGACGACAGGTTCAGCCTGGACATCACCAAAGCTCAAGTTATGGATGAACTGGATGAGCTCGTGAAGGTTAAGTTCCAGAAGGAATCAGATGTTTAAGCTTCCCTGCTTTGGGAGCCAACCGATAAGGGCACTCTGGTCATTGACGGACTTGTCAAGAACACCAGGAAGGTAAGTATTCGCTCTCTCATCCCCTTTAACACTTGATTATGCGTAGTACAAGGAAATGAAGAGACTTCGTGACATGCTCATGCAGCAGCAGATTAAGGATCAGGCCGAACGCAAAGCTCAGCAGAGCCAGTGGTCCGCCAGCTCTGGCATCGGAAAAGGAACCGGAACCGGCAGCGGCAGCGGCCAGAGGTGGAACAATGAGCGCAACCACAACAATGGGGACATGGACGTGGACGGCGACCAGGATGTCGACAACGACAACGAGGAAGCTGGTGTCGACGAATACCCCGGGAACAGCGTCTACTCGAACCCCTACGCCCAGCATGCCGACAATGATGACATTGATCCTGTCGTTGGAGACGGTGATTAGTACATGCAGGATGATTCAGAAGAGGATCAGCAGTGAACCTCAAAACACTGACTAAGAAAAGGGACGCTAAGCCCAGACGAAAGGTAGCCTCTCGCTTGCCTATGCAGCTTGACTATGTCTACAGTGTCTACAGCTTCTGCATACCCCTTACATTTCAGAACTCTTCACTTCACAAGCACGCTATGGACTGATGTTAACGTTGAGAGTGGAGTGGTGAGACAACAAACTTGAATTTAAAGATTTATATGCTCGTTGAGCAAACAGCTAGCTAAAGCATCTTTCAGACTCGAATTTATTAATTCCTTTCACGAATGAACGAGTCTGGGGCCTCTCACGGGGTTTTGGGGTTTTGGGG
>Ga0208544_10003340_pt1 | contig 10104 bp, 10 predicted proteins | sample DEB08_DNA_9_FD_184526 | JGI IMG/M metagenome (GOLD analysis project Ga0208544, IMG submission 184526) | Aqueous microbial communities from the Delaware River and Bay under freshwater to marine salinity gradient to study organic matter... | ecosystem: Environmental > Aquatic > Marine > Coastal ...
TTTGATAGTGAAGACTTCGCTGGCAAGATTCGCATTCAGCCCTTTCCCAGAAATTTTAACCTGCGGGGTCACAAGTTTAAACCGGTCGTCGGTAGTGGCAATATTTGTTTCCGGCAGATAGCTCAGGGTTTCGGTACTGAGGTGACTGCTACCTTGCTGGCCGTCGAAAACCGCGACAACATTGCCGCTGAGGGTCAAGGTTTCGCCATCATTAGACAATGAGCCCTGTTGGGCATTTAACGCAACGGCGTTGGCGCCGGTTTGCTGGTCGATGCTGAGGATACTGGGTTGAGACATTAGCACCTTTGAATCGCTGGTAAATAATTCGATTTTGGGTGAGCTGATAAGTAGCTGTTCACCGCCTGTTTTTGAAAATCGACGGCTGGTCACGGCGGTCATATAACTGTCGGCACTGGGCACTTTCTCAACCTGACCCTGCTGCTGCCGCATAAAGGATTTTGGCGGTGAGTCCCAAATCAGCAAAAACCCACCCACCATTATGAGGAGGCCAAAGCCGAGTAAGAACTGTCGAATCATTGGTAAGCAGCCAGAATACTGTCGAGGGAGCCCTGAGCGCCAAGGATCATTTCGGCTACTTCACGTACCGCACCATCACCGCCTCTGCGGGTCGTTTGCCAGTGAGCTTGCTGGGCTAAGGTGGCGCTGCCATTGGCGGGGGTAATGCCTAGACCCACCCGACGAATCACAGCCAAGTCTGGTAGATCGTCACCCATAAAGGCGATTTCATCCAGACTGATATCCATGGTTTGAAGCAACTCGTTTAGTGCGGTCAATTTGTCTTCACGTCCCTGGACGACAGGGCTTATGCCTAGTTCGTCGGCGCGGCGCTGGAGTAACGCAGAAACCCGGCCAGTGATAATACCCACCTGCACATTGCCCTGTTGAAGCAGCTTAATACCTAGGCCATCTTGAATATTAAAGGCTTTCATTTCTTCGCCGCTATTGCCGTAGTAAAGACGGCCATCGGTGAGTACGCCATCGACATCTAATAGCAGTAACTTAATTTTTTTAGCGGATTCCATCACCGCGGAGGAAATGCTCATCTACACCACTCCCGCACGGAGAATGTCGTGCATATGCAGCACTCCAATTGGATGATGGTTTTCGTCTTCAACAATCAGGGCAGTAATGGTGGCGTTTTCCATAATGTTCAGCGCCTCAGCGGCCAGAATGCTGCTGCTGATGGTTTTGGGGTTGGCAGACATGACGTCTGCCATAGTGGCGCTGGTGATATCAATTTTCTGATCGACCACTCGGCGTAAATCGCCGTCTGTGAAAATACCTAGCAAGGAATTATCTTCCGCGACAATGGTGGTCATACCAAAGCCTTTTTCTGTCATTTCCAGCAAGGCGTCATGGAGAGGCTGGTCAGCCTTGACTCGGGGCACCTCGCCGTCTTTATGCATGATGTCTTCAACGCGAAGCAGCAGATTACGCCCCAGAGCACCCCCTGGGTGAGAGAAGGCAAAGTCTTCAGCACTGAAGCCGCGACTCTCTAGCAGGGCAATTGCCAGGGCATCACCCATAACCAGGGTCACCGTGGTGCTGGTGGTGGGGGCCAGATTTAAGGGGCAGGCTTCGCTGCTAACACTAACATCGAGATTAGCGTGGGCTGCCTGAGACAGCACAGATGCTGGATCGCCGGTCATGGTAATCAATGGAATACCCAGACGTTTAATAAGGGGCAAGATGGTGATTACCTCGGCGGTACTGCCGGAATTTGAAATGGCGATAACCACATCATTTTTGGTGATCATGCCCAGATCACCATGGCTGGCTTCACCTGGGTGCACAAAGAACGCGGGGGTGCCGGTACTGGCCAAGGTTGCAGCAATCTTGTTGCCTATATGGCCGGACTTACCCATACCCGTTACCACTACTCGGCCTTCACAGGCGAGAATAGTCTCGCAGGCAAGGGCAAAGTCGCTATTAATGCCGGGAAGCATGGCGCTTACCGCCTGAGCTTCCAGTTCTACAGTGCGTATGCCTGAGGTAATAAAGTCTGTTGTTGCCATAGTTTGCTTGCCGCGATCTGGTCGTTATCTACCGGTTGTTGGTTCGTGCCTAGATGCTGTGTATCACCTAAGCCCGCACTCTTGATTCGATCATTATAGGGGAAAATTCTAAATAGATGGCCACAGCAGGACATAATAAAAGCCGTAGGCTGCCAAGAAGATAATTCCCACAGATCTTGATAGTCGCGCCGGCGAGCCGCTCTTGGCAGAGCGCCACAGAGCCCAGGCGATCATTGATACCATCATCAGCGTTAACAGTGCCATCACCGCAAAATCTCGAGAGAACACATCAGGGCTAAGGGCAATCGGTGCAATGGCGCCAGCGGATGTCATTACCAGCATCAGGTTAAACAGGTTGGAGCCAAAGATATTGCCAAGCGCAATATCATGGTGACCGCGTAAGGCACTCATTACCGAGGCTGCCAGTTCTGGCAGGCTGGTGCCGATGGCCACCACAGTCAGTCCGATAATTAATTCGCTCACGCCCAACTGGGTGGCAATAGATTTCGCCCCCCAAACGGTAATTTCTGCACTGACCAACAAAACGGCCAAACCAATTACAAACCAGAGTATGGCTGTGCCCATAGAAAATTCGGGGATATCTTCAGCTTCTTTAGCGGCTTCTGGATTGGGGTGATTCTTTTTATATTTCACCACCAAAATTAGCAGAGGAATAATTAACAGCCCCAATGCAATGCTCTCACCACGGTTTAGCCAGCCGTCGTAGAGGCATAGGCCAGCCAATGCGGTAATCAGTAATAACACCGGACCCTCTTCGCGCAGTAGGTGTTTTTGTACGGGAAGCGGCGCCACCAGAGCAGTTATGCCTAGTACCAGGCCAATATTCGCCAGATTCGAGCCCAGGGCATTACCCACGGCAAGTTCCCCTGCAGCCTTGAGCGAGGCATTAATTGAAACAATGATCTCTGGTGCGGAGGTGCCCACAGATACTACTGTAAGGCCGATAATCATCGGCGAAATGCCGAAGTTACGCGCGGCGCCAGCACTGCCTTCAACAAACCTATCAGCACCCCAAAGCAAGCCGAGCACGCCGACTAAAAGGGCAAAAATAGGCAGATACATTGCGGACATATTGTCTCCAGAGACAGTAGGGATTGTTTGTCGCGGTCGTTTATTCAACAAAGCGGGAATGGTATAGTGCGCGACTGCGAATGTCAGTAGTGAAGCACGAGATTGTTGCTCTGCTGTCAAAGTTTAAGATTCACCTTTGGAAGAACATTATGGATAGAGTACAAATCGGTCTGCGCAGCATGGTTATGGCGCTTGCAGTACTGTTAGTGGCACCGCTGGTATTGGCCCAAGAGAGCCAGCTTGATGCACAGCAAGACCCCTATGCTCAGGTAGAGCAGATTACCACTGAGTTACTCAGTGTAATCGGCCAATACACTGAGCAATACCCAGAAAACGAAGTCGAATATTTTTTGGCGCTGGGTGGTCTTTTAGATGTTAGCGTCGATTTCAAATATATCGCCAAGACGGTGATGGGGCCCTACTTCAAAACAGCCAGCCCAGCCCAGCGTAATACCTTTGCCCAGAAATTTCGTGAAGGCCTTATTGAAACCTATGGTCGCGGTCTTATCGGTTACAGCGAACAGGAAATTGTTTTGCTTCCCCATAGCGCCCTTAAAGATGGCCAGCGCAGAGTTGCGGTAAAGCAAGAAATTCGCGGCGATGATGGCATCTACCCATTGGCCTATAGCATGGCCCGTAAAAAAACGGGTGAGTGGATGGTTATTAATATGACCATTAACGGCATTAGCCTGGGTAAGACATTCAAGAGTCAATTTATCCAGTCAGCACAGCGATCGGGCGGTGATATCGACGGTGTTATTGCCGGATGGTCCTCAGAATCAACATAAACTTAGAAAGAGTATTTTAAATGAGTCCAGAAGAAGTGCAGGCCCTGCTTGAGAGCGCCTTACCCGATTGCCAGTTTCAGGTGGCGACCGATGGCGGTCACTTCAATATTGTCGCCATTGGCGATCTGTTTGAAGGCAAACGTCCAGTGCAGCGCCAGCAGGTAATCTACGGCGCCCTTAACGAGCAAATTTCCTCCGGCGTTATTCACGCCGTTAATATGAAAACCTTCACTCAAAGTGAGTGGGAAAATCGCGTTTAGCGTTTCTTTTCTGAGACTATCCAATGGATAAATTGATCATACAGGGGGGTGCAGTGCTCCGCGGTGAGGTGTGGATTTCCGGATCCAAAAATGCGGCCCTACCAATTTTGTCAGCATCATTACTGTCGGAAGGCCTAGTTACTATTGCCAATCTGCCGCACCTGCAAGATGTCACCACCACGATTGAGCTGCTAGGTACTCTGGGTATTACCGTAAGTATTGATGAAAAGATGCGCCTCGAAGTGGATACCTCGACCCTCAATAGTTTGACCGCGCCCTATGATTTGGTGAAAACCATGCGCGCCAGTATTTTGGTGCTCGGCCCTATGCTGACCCGCTATGGTGAAGCCAATGTGTCTTTCCCCGGTGGCTGTGCCATTGGTAGTCGCCCAGTTGATCTGCACTTACGTGGTCTAGAAGCCATGGGTGCGACCATTGAAATTGATGAGGGCTATATCAAGGCCCGCAGCGATGGCCGCCTAAAAGGCGCGCATATCTTTATGGATGTGGTTTCCGTGGGTGCGACAGAAAATTTAATGATGGCAGCGGCGCTGGCAGAGGGCACAACCGTGCTTGAAAATGCGGCTCGGGAACCAGAAATTGTTGATTTAGCCAACTGCATGAATGCCTGGGGTGCCGATGTGCAGGGCGCTGGCACCAACACCATGACAATTAAGGGTGTTGAGCGCATGAATGGCGGCTACTTTAAAGTCATGCCAGACCGTATTGAAACCGGTACCTATTTGGCAGCAGCGGCGGCCACAGGCGGCAAAGTAAGGACCACCAAAACTGATCCTTCTGCGCTGGGTGCCGTATTACTTAAGCTAGCAGAAACCGGTGCAGTGATTACCCAGGGGGATGATTGGATTGAGCTGGATATGCAGGGCAAGCGACCTAAGGCGATTAATTTAAAAACCGCGCCTTACCCCGCCTTCCCAACCGATATGCAGGCCCAGTTAACCGCGGTAAATGCCATTGCCGAGGGCACAGGTACTATCACTGAGACCATTTTCGAAAACCGTCTAATGCAGGTTCAAGAGTTAAACCGCATGGGTGCCAGTATTGTCGTTGAAGGCAATACAGCCATAGTAACGGGGGTCGAAACACTTAAAGGTGCCCCAGTAATGGCCTCGGATTTACGTGCATCGGCGGCGCTGGTTATTGCCGGATTGGTCGCTGAGGGTGAAACTGTCGTAGATCGCATCTATCATATTGATCGTGGCTACGAATGTATTGAAGAAAAGCTGCAGCAACTAGGCGCCAAAATAAAGCGAGTACCAGGTTAAACAACCATGACACAGATTACCTTAGCCCTAACCAAGGGCCGCATACTCAAAGAAACCCTGCCACTACTAGAAGCGGCGGGCATAGTGCCGGCGGAAGATATTTTTTCCAGCCGCAAGCTGGTGTTTGATACTAATCGTGAAGGCTTGCGACTGTTAATTCTCCGAGGCTCAGATGTGCCCACCTATGTGCAATTTGGCGCCGCAGATATTGGCGTAGCGGGTAAAGATGTATTGCTTGAGCATCAGGGTGATGGCTATTACGAGCCCCTTGATCTGGGAATTGCGCGCTGTAAATTAATGACCGCAGTGCCCGTGGGCGCTCCGGCTCAGACAGGTCGTCTTAGAGTGGCCACCAAATATATTAATGTCGCTCGCCAGTACTATGCTGAGCAGGGCCGACAGGCTGATCTTATTAAGCTTTACGGTGCCATGGAGCTAGCGCCAATACTCGACCTAGCCCATGAGATTGTAGATATTGTCGATACCGGCAATACATTAAAAGCCAATGGGCTTGTGCCTCGCGATGAGATCGCGGATATCAGCTCGCGGCTGATTGTTAACAAAGCGGCGATGAAAACCAAATATGCCGACATTCAGGCAACGGTTGATGCACTGCAAGCTGCGGTGGCTAAACGCTAATGGCCGCTTCTATCGCCAAGCTAGATGCTAGGGATGCCGACTTTCTGGCGACCCTCGATAAGCTGACGGCCTGGGAAGGCGTTTCCAATGTCGATGTTGAGCAAACCGTCGCTGAGATTTTGCGTCGGGTGCGCACTCAGGGCGATGCGGCACTTATCGAAACCAGCAATCGGTTTGATCGTCGTAACTGCACCAGTATTGAAGAGTTTTGTCTGGGTGCCGATCAGCTCCAGAATGCACTCGAAACTATAGCCCCGGAAACGCGACAGGCCCTAGAAACAGCGGCCAGCAGAATCCGTGAATATCACAGCCACCAGCTGCAGGAGTCTTGGCAGTATCAGGAAGCAGACGGCACCAAATTAGGTCAGCAAATTACGCCACTAGAGCGCGTCGGTATCTATGTGCCCGGCGGCAAGGCCAGCTACCCATCATCTGTACTCATGAACTGTATTCCCGCCCGTGTGGCTGGCGTAGAAGAAGTGATTATGATGGTACCGGCACCAGACAACGAGCTTAGCCCGATTGTGTTGGCTGCTGCCGCTATCGCAGGGGTTGACCGCGTATTTACAGTGGGCGGCGCTCAGGCTATTGCCGCGCTGGCTTACGGCACCGAAAGTGTTCCTCGTGTGGATAAGATTGTAGGTCCAGGCAATATTTATGTGGCCACCGCCAAACGTATGGTTTTTGGTTCAGTGGGACTGGATATGATTGCAGGGCCCAGCGAAATTCTGGTGGTCTGCGACGGTAAAACAGATCCAGATTGGATTGCCATGGACCTGTTTTCTCAGGCCGAACACGACGAAGATGCCCAGTCGATCCTAATCGCCTGGAGTGCAGAATATATAGAAGCGGTGCAGGAGAGCATAGATCGGTTGCTGCCAGAGATGGAGCGTCGCGACATTATTGCTCAGTCCTTGGCTAACCGCGGTGCCTTAATTTTGGTGGCGGATGCGGAAGAAGCCGTCACCGTCTGCAACCGTATTGCCCCAGAGCATCTTGAACTTTCTGTTGAAGACCCAGAGTCCTGGCTGCCGAAAATTCGCCATGCGGGTGCCATATTTATGGGACGCCACACGTCAGAGGCGCTGGGTGACTACTGTGCCGGCCCCAATCATGTGTTGCCCACCTCGGCCACCTCAAGATTTTCATCGCCTCTGGGCGTCTATGACTTTCAAAAACGCAGCTCGGTAATCTACTGTTCAGAGCAGGGTGCGTCTGAGCTTGGCAAGGTCGCCTCAATACTGGGTCGTGGAGAATCATTAACTGCCCATGCGCGATCTGCCGAATACCGGATAAAGACGCCGTAATAAAGCACTGGGTTAGGAAACAGCCACATCTCTTAAAGAGAATTTTGTATGAGTAAGTATTGGAGTGATTTTGTAAGTCAGCTTGAACCCTATGTTCCGGGTGAGCAGCCAAACATCAGCAATATCACCAAGCTAAATGCCAACGAAAACCCCTATGGTCCTTCGCCAGATGCGTTGGCTGTCATGCAGCAGCTATCAAACGATGACCTGCGGCTCTATCCGCCCATGAATGCCGATGACCTCAAACAGACCATTGCCGGCAATTTCGGTCTGGTTAAAGAGCAGGTCTTTGTTGGCAATGGCTCCGATGAAGTGCTGGCCCATGCTTTTAATGGTCTGCTAAAACAGTCTAAGCCCCTGTTATTTCCCGACATTACCTACAGCTTTTACCCCGTGTTCTGCCAGCTTTATGGCATTGAATACCAGCAGGTGCCCCTGGCTGAAGATTTCTCGATAAACCTTGAAGATTATAAGCGCGACAATGGCGGAATTATTTTCCCCAACCCCAATGCTCCCTCGGGGCGCCTGTTAGGGTTGGACGTTATAGAGCAGTTGTTGCAGGCGAACCAAGAGTCTGTCGTCGTGGTCGACGAGGCCTATATCGATTTTGGTGGCGAAAGCGCTGTGGCACTTATTAATAGCTATGCCAACCTGTTGGTTGTGCACACCATGTCTAAGTCTCGCTCTCTGGCGGGTATGCGTATTGGTTATGCCATGGGCTCGGCAGAATTGATTGAGGGGCTGGAGCGTATTAAAAACAGCTTTAACCCATTCCCCCTGGGCCAGTTGCAGATTGCCGCCGCCATTGCCTCCTTTAAAGACACAGATTATTTTCAGCAAACCTGTGAGCGCATTATTAGTAGTCGCGAACAGATGACAGAGCAATTACAGAGCTTAGGCTTTGAGGTTCTGCCCTCGGCGGCGAACTTTGTGTTTGCCCGCCACGCAGAAAGATCGGCACAAGAATTGGCCCTAGGTTTGCGAGAGGTGGGGGTGATTGTCCGTCACTTTAAGAAGCCACGTATTGAAGAGTTTTTGCGTATTACCATAGGTACCGAACAGCAGAATGCACTTTTAGTCAGCAGCTTAACGGCGATTATAAACCCTTAAATCGCCGGCCTAGTGCCTGCAACCGCAGTAACTTCGAAGGTTTTACCCTGTCGCAGTATCTCTAACTCAATAGTCTTGCCGGGCATAACCTCGGCAATTTGGCTGACACTGGTGTGTCGGTCTGTCACTGGTGAGCCATTAATACTGATCACGATATCATTGGCCTGAATGCCCGCGCGATGGGACGGGCCGCCATTAAATACCCCTCTTACCAGCAGGCCATGATTAACCGCTAGGTTGAGTTGTTTAGATACCTGAGGGGTCAGAGGAAAGGCATCCATTCCCAGCCAGCCACGAATAACCTGGCCGTACTGAATAATATCTTCGAGCACTTTCTCTGCGGTATCAGCGGGAATAGCAAAGCTGATACCCGCGGAACCCGACTGATTAAGGCTAGCGGTATTAATGGCCAGCAGATTGCCATAGACATCTACCAGCGCACCGCCAGAGTTGCCGGGATTAATATCTGCGTCGGTTTGAATAAAGTTTTCAAAGGTATTGAGGCCAATCCCGTTGCGCTGAGTGGCGCTAACAATACCCTGAGTCACGGTTTGGCCAACACCAAAGGGATTGCCGATGGCTAGAACCACATCACCGATGCGCGCCTGACCAGGATCGCCAATGGAGATAGGCTGGAGCTGGCTGGCATTAATTTTTAGTACCGCCAGATCTGTTTCAGGATCAGTACCCACCACCACAGCGGCTGCCGTGCGGCCATCGTAAAGCAGTACAAGAATTTGATCGGCACCATCAATCACATGATGGTTGGTCATAATAAAACCATCAGACTGCATAATGACGCCCGAGCCCAGCGAGGATTCGATGCGTTGCTGTTGACGATTGTAGAGACGACCAAAAAACGGGTCGTTGAGTAAGGGGTGCTTGGTAGATTTGGTGACGGTGCGCGTATAAATATTCACGACCGAGGGCGCTGCGCGACTCACCGCAGAGGAATAGGACACAGGTCCTGACCAGCCTGAATCCAGGTTACTGTCCCGCAAATCCATAGACTCTTTATTGTCAGTGCTAGCAGACTGGCCGCGAAACTCAGGGAATACCAACATCAAAACGGCAGCGACGAACAGGCCGGTCAAAACCGGCTTGCCAATAAAGGTAACGATGCTGTTGATTTTTGGGTTATTTGTCACGACAGTTTTCCTGAAATTTGACCAGATTATGGCACAAACACTGAGCTATTGTAGTCAGGCTGCTTTTTACTGCAGCCTAATGCCATCGATTAAACGCTGAACAATCCGCAGAAAACTAAGCCGCGCTTACTGGCGCAATAAATTGGACAGCTTTGGGTTGGGCTTTTTCGCCTTGCGGAAAATCAGCACAACATGGCCGATAGATTGCACTACGGTAGCCTTGTAAGTGTTGCAGACTTCTTCGATAACCGCTTTTTTGGCATCCCGATCACCGACCGCCAATTTAATTTTAATAAGCTCATGGTCTACGAGGGCACGTTCGATCTCTGCGCCGACCGTTTCAGTGAGGCCTTTTGAGGCAATTGTAACTACGGGCTTGAGATTATGACCCAATCGACGTAAATGTTTTTTATCTTCGTTAGAAGTTGTCATAATGCT
>Ga0208544_10003342_pt1 | contig 10099 bp, 5 predicted proteins | sample DEB08_DNA_9_FD_184526 | JGI IMG/M metagenome (GOLD analysis project Ga0208544, IMG submission 184526) | Aqueous microbial communities from the Delaware River and Bay under freshwater to marine salinity gradient to study organic matter... | ecosystem: Environmental > Aquatic > Marine > Coastal ...
AATGATCTGCCAAGAAACATCAAATTTATCCTTCAGCCAACCACACCGACCGGGGCTTCCACCATCAGCGGTGAGCGCGTCCCAGTACGTATCTACTTCTGATTGGTCATTGCAAAGAATTACAATCGAGAAGGCCTCGGTGAACGTAAACATGTCCCCGCCATTAAGGGCTGTGTACCTCGCACCCATAAGCTCAAATTCAACAGTGAATACTCCACCATCTGGGCGGTGACTCTTATTGAGTATCCGTGAACCTTTGAAAAGGTTTGTATAAAGATCTGCAGCGTCTTCGGCTTGGTCATTGAACCAGAGCATGTGACTAAGTGTTGGCATGGTGGAATTCTAATTGAAGAGACAGCCTATAAGCCGGACTGGATTTGAGCAGCATGCTCTAAAGGATGGTTGATATACGTTGTAAGCCAAGTTCTGACGGTGTATTCACCGCTCTCACTGTGAGTTCCAGAATTGTCTAGCTGAATTGGTTTAAGCCTCTTAATTACTTCTAGTGATGACACACGCACGGCTTTAAATACTTCAAGTGAAGGAGCTACGGGTAAATCCTTGTAGCCCAAGGTTTCGCTCTCTCCCCATCCAGCTTCGTCATATCCTTGAATTTGTGTCCCGGGCTCTGCAATCAGCCGACGCAGTCTGGCGTAGGACTGCGCTTCACTATCGGCCACATGGTGAATTATCTGACGAGCTGTCCATCCCCCGTGATTTGAGACATCACGTTCTCCATCAGTTAATTTGTCTGCAACATTCAAAATTCCGCAGTTGCGGTTGCATATGATTCCGCGGCTTTTTTCATATTCATGACTCAATTAAACAACAATTCAGGGGAAAGAAGAGTTGCCCTACAAGCCCATCGTTAAAAAACTGGGGCGAGACACGTTGAAGGGGAGCCGGTTTCCCGACTCCCCTTCAAGTTGGTACTACAACGTGTGGGCTTAGAAGCCGCGGAACTCGAACTCTTCCAGCGGAACCGCTTCGCCTGAGGTTTGACCAAAGGATGCGTACTCCATGTCGTCGTATCCGGTGAAAGATGCGTACATGGCAGCCTTCGCTTCCTCGGTTGGCTCCACCTTGATATTGCGGTACATCGGCATTCCTGTACCTGCAGGAATTAGCTTGCCCAGAATCACGTTCTCCTTGAGGCCCAGCAATGGGTCGCTCTTCGCGGAGATCGCTGCGTCGGTGAGGACGCGGGTGGTTTCCTGGAAGGAAGCCGCTGAAAGCCACGACTCGGTTGCAAGAGATGCCTTGGTGATTCCCATAAGTTCTGGGCGACCAGAAGCTGGCGTTCCACCATTGGTCACAACACGGCGATTCTCCGTTTCAAAAAGTCCACGCTCGACAAGTTCACCTGCAAGGAAGTTTGAGTCGCCCGATTCAATAATCGTGATGCGCTTGAGCATCTGGCGAACAATTACCTCGATGTGCTTGTCGTGAATGGAAACACCCTGTGAACGGTAGACCATTTGCACCTGATCAACGAGATGCAATTGAACCGCGCGCTGTCCCAGAATACGCAGGACCTGCTTGGGATCAATTGCTCCCACGACGAGCTGCTGGCCAACAATCACGCTGTCGCCTTCTTCAACCAACATACGCGAACGGCGTGGAACCGAGTACTCAAGTTCTTCGCTGCCGTCATCGGGGGTGATGATGATGCTGCGGAGTTTCTCAGCATCTTCAATACGAACCCGGCCAGCAACTTCACTGATCGGAGCCACACCCTTAGGTGTGCGGGCCTCGAAGAGTTCCACAACACGTGGCAGACCGTGAGTAATGTCTTCACCTGCAACACCACCGGTGTGGAAGGTACGCATTGTGAGCTGAGTACCTGGTTCACCAATGGACTGAGCAGCGACGATACCGACAGCTTCACCAACGTCAACCAATTTGCCGGTTGCCATTGAGCGTCCGTAGCAGCGTGCACAGGTTCCAACTGCACTCTCGCACGTGAGAACCGTGCGAACGCGAACCTTGTCTGCGCCGTCAGCAATCATTTGTTCCAAGCGAGGAATATCAAGTTCTTCACCAGCTGTTGCGACGGTCTTGCCGTCAACAACTACGTCGCGCGCAAGTACACGGGACACGAGTGCGGTATCAAGATTCTCAAGTGGTCGCAGTGTTCCATCGACCAATTCAGCAATCTCAATTTCCGCTCCACGCTCTGTTTCGCAGTCAACCTCGCGAATGATTACGTCTTGGGAGACGTCAACCAGACGACGGGTGAGGTAACCGGAGTCAGCGGTACGAAGTGCAGTGTCTGCCAGACCCTTGCGAGCACCGTGAGTGGAGATGAAGTACTCAAGTACCGTCAAACCTTCACGGAAGTTCGCCTTGATCGGGCGAGGAATAATTTCCCCCTTTGGGTTAGCCACCAAACCACGCATACCCGCGATCTGTCGAACCTGCATGTAGTTACCGCGGGCTCCTGAATCAACCATGATGTGAACTGGGTTGGACTCAGGGAAGTTGTCCTGCATTGCCTTGGCAACTTCATCGGTTGCGCGGGTCCAGATCTCAATGAGTTCCTGACGACGCTCGGAGTCGGTGATCAGACCCTTCTCGTACTGCTGCTGGACCTTTGCATCCTTGTCTTCAGCATTAGCGATCAAACCTGCCTTGGCGGGTGGCGCAACTACATCGGAAATCGAAATGGTGACTCCCGAGCGAGAAGCCCAGTGGAAACCGAGTGATTTGAGTTGGTCCAGCGTCTCAGCTACTTCAATCTTGGGGTACAGCTCGCTCAAACGGTTGACCGTTGCTCCGAGGACCTTTTTGTCAACTTTCTCGTTGACGTATGGGTAGTCAGATGGCAGTGCCTCGTTGAACAATGCGCGACCGAGTGTGGACACGAGCATCAGTGGGTCACCGAAAGTCCAGCCTTCCGGGACATCGAAGCCCAATGGTGGGGTGATGTCCTTCAAGCGGAACCGCGCCTTCTCGCCCAACTTCAACGAGCCCCGGTCATGAGCCATGACCGCTTCGGCGATTGAACTGTAAGCATGCAGTTCGCTATCGTCTGCGTCACGGCTTTCCGCGGTCATTGTGGTGAGCGCGTAGATACCCAACACCATGTCCTGGGTCGGAGTTGTGATCGGGCGACCGTTTGCAGGAGACAGAATATTGTTGCTCGAGAGCATCAAGATTCGTGCTTCAGCCTGAGCTTCAGCCGAGAGAGGCACGTGGACAGCCATCTGGTCACCGTCGAAGTCCGCGTTGAATGCGGTGCAAACGAGTGGGTGGATTTGGATTGCCTTACCTTCGATGAGTTGTGGTTCAAAGGCTTGGATACCCAAACGGTGCAGGGTTGGCGCGCGGTTGAGCAACACTGGGTGCTCGGTGATTACCTCTTCGAGGACATCCCACACGACGGGGCGTGAACGCTCAACCATGCGCTTGGCACTTTTGATGTTCTGTGCGTGGTTGAGATCGACTAGGCGCTTCATAACAAATGGCTTGAACAGTTCAAGTGCCATCTGCTTTGGCAGACCACATTGATGCAGCTTGAGTTGAGGACCAACAACGATCACCGAACGACCGGAGTAGTCAACGCGCTTGCCAAGAAGGTTCTGACGGAAGCGACCCTGCTTGCCCTTGAGCATGTCAGAGAGTGACTTGAGTGCACGGTTACCTGGACCGGTAACTGGTCGGCCACGGCGACCGTTGTCAAAGAGTGCGTCAACTGCTTCTTGCAGCATCCGCTTCTCGTTGTTAACGATGATCTCCGGGGCACCAAGGTCGAGAAGACGCTTGAGACGGTTGTTGCGGTTGATTACACGACGATAAAGATCGTTGAGGTCAGAGGTCGCAAAACGACCACCATCAAGTTGAACCATTGGGCGCAAATCTGGTGGAATAACAGGAACAGCGTTCAAGACCATTCCCATTGGTGAGTTGGTTGTGCTCATGAAAGCGTTAACCAACTTGAGACGCTTGAGTGCACGAGTCTTCTTCTGACCCTTGCCGGTCGCGATTATCTCGCGCAGGTACTCGGACTCAGCGGCCAAATCGAATGACTCGAGGCGCTTTTCAATTGCAGCAGCGCCCATGCCACCGTCAAACCAACGACCATAACGATCGCGCATTTCACGGAAGAGCATTTCATCGCCTTCGAGGTCTTGGACCTTGAGAGTGCGGAAGCGATCGAATACTTTGTCCAAACGCTCAATCTGAACATCAGCACGACGGCGAATAGCAGCAAGCTCACGCTCACCGGACTCACGGACCTTGCGACGTACTTCGCTCTTGGCACCTTCAGCTTCAAGTTCAGCTATGTCAGCTTCCATCTTTTGCGCACGTGTCTCAAGGTCAGAATCACGACGCTTGGAAATCTGCTTCTTTTCAACACTGAGTTGATTCTCCAGTGAAGGCAGTGCTTCGTGGCGACCGTCAACATCGACGGAGGTGATCATGTAAGCCGCAAAGTAAATGACCTTTTCAAGATCCTTGGGAGCCAGGTCAAGCAGGTAACCCAAACGACTCGGCACGCCCTTGAAGTACCAGATGTGTGTCACTGGGGCAGCAAGTTCAATGTGACCCATGCGCTCACGACGAACCTTGGCGCGAGTTACCTCAACACCACAACGCTCGCAAATGATTCCCTTGAAGCGAACCCGCTTGTACTTACCGCAGTAGCACTCCCAGTCGCGAGTAGGTCCGAAGATCTTCTCGCAGAACAGGCCGTCTTTCTCCGGCTTGAGTGTGCGGTAGTTGATGGTTTCGGGCTTCTTGACTTCACCGTAAGACCAAGTGCGAATGTCGTCTGCTGTTGCAAGACCAATGCGCAACTCGTCAAAGAAGTTAACGTCTAGCACGTGTGTGTCCTTCGTTCGTTTCGAATAATTCGGATGAGTGGGCTATTACAGTTCGTCAACGCTGCTTGGCTCGCGCCGTGACAGGTCAATTCCGAGTTCTTCGGCGGCACGGAATACGTCTTCATCGCTATCCTTCATTTCGATGGCGACACCGTCTTTGGAAAGTACTTCAACGTTAAGGCACAAGGACTGCATCTCCTTGACCAAGACTTTGAAGGATTCCGGGATACCGGGTTCAGGGATGTTTTCACCCTTGACGATAGCTTCGTAGACCTTGACTCGTCCTAGGACGTCGTCAGACTTGATGGTCAGAAGTTCCTGCAGAGCGTAAGCGGCGCCATACGCCTCCAATGCCCACACTTCCATTTCACCAAAGCGCTGTCCACCGAACTGAGCCTTACCACCCAATGGCTGCTGGGTAATCATGCTGTACGGGCCAGTTGAACGTGCGTGGATCTTGTCGTCAACCAAATGCAGGAGTTTGAGGATGTAGATGTAACCAACCGCAATCTCACCTGGAATTGGCTCACCTGTCCGACCATCAAAGAGCTTCGCTTTTCCGTTGGGGTTGACCAACTTCAAGCCATCAGCTGTTGGAGTCGTGGAGTCAAGAACAAGGCTCAACTCCTCTTCGCGGGCGCCGTCAAAGACCGGGGTTGCAATCTTTGTTCCCGGCGCAACCGACTTCACTGCGTCCGGCAGCAACGCTGCACGAGGATCAGCTACATCGACAGTCCAGCCTGCAGCAGCAGCCCAACCGAGGTGGGTTTCAAGGATCTGACCAATATTCATTCGGCCAGGAACACCCAGTGGGTTGAGAACGATGTCAACGGGGGTTCCGTCTTCCAAGAATGGCATGTCTTCAACCGGCAGGATCTTGGAAATAACACCCTTGTTGCCGTGGCGGCCAGCAAGTTTGTCGCCTTCCTTGATCTTGCGCTTTTGAGCGATGTAAACACGCACCAACTTGGTAACACCCGGTGGCAACTCGTCGCCTTCGTCCATGTCAAAGACACGAACTGCGATGATCTTGCCCGATTCACCGTGGGGAACCTTGAGTGAAGTATCGCGGACCTCGCGGGCCTTCTCACCGAAGATTGCACGAAGCAAACGCTCTTCCGGCGTCAGTTCAGTTTCACCCTTTGGCGTCACCTTGCCAACGAGAACGTCACCGGGGACAACGTCTGCGCCGACCCGAATGATTCCGCGATCGTCGAGATCTGCAAGGAGTTCCTCAGAGACGTTCGGGATGTCACGCGTGATTTCCTCTGGACCGAGCTTGGTGTCGCGGGCGTCAATTTCATGTTCTTCAATGTGAATTGACGACAGAACGTCGTCCTGAACCAAGCGCTGGCTCAGAATGATTGCATCCTCGTAGTTGTGACCCTCCCATGACATAAATGCAACGAGTAAATTCTTTCCGAGTGCCATCTCGCCGAGGTCCGTTGACGGGCCGTCAGCGAGAACTTCACCAGCTTCAACGCGGGCGCCACCGGTAACAATCGGGCGCTGATTAAAGCAAGTTCCCTGATTTGAACGACGGAACTTTTCGAGTTTATAGCTGGTGTAGGTGCCGTCATCGTTAGCAACTTCAACGAGGTCAGCAGAAACTTCTTTGACCGCGCCGGATTTTTCAGCAACGACAACATCACCGGCGTCGTAGGCCGCACGGAACTCCATGCCGGTACCCACAAGTGGTGCTTGAGCGCGGAGCAGGGGAACAGCCTGTCGCTGCATATTTGATCCCATGAGCGCGCGGTTTGCGTCATCATGTTCCAGGAACGGAATCATTGACGTTGCGACCGACCACAATTGACGTGGTGACACGTCCATGAAGTCAACGTCTTCAGGCTTGACGTATTCGACTTCGCCGCCCTTGACCCGGACAACAACGCGGTCGTGGCTTGTCATGTTGCCCTCGGCGTCGATTGCGGTATTCGCCTGCGCAATTACGTGCATGTCTTCTTCGTCTGCCGTGAGGTATTGAACCTCGTCGAGTACCCGACCGTTGATCACCTTGCGGTAAGGAGTCTCAATGAAACCAAATGGTGAAATGCGACCATAGGTTGCAAGCGATCCAATCAAGCCAATGTTGGGACCTTCAGGAGTCTCAATCGGGCACATGCGGCCGTAGTGCGAGGGGTGAACGTCTCGGACTTCAAAGCCTGCACGCTCACGCGAAAGACCACCGGGTCCAAGCGCGGACAAACGACGCTTGTGGGTGAGTCCAGCAAGTGGGTTGGTTTGGTCCATAAACTGCGAGAGCTGTGAAGTTCCGAAGAACTCCTTAATCGAAGCAACGACCGGACGGATGTTGATCAGCGTCTGAGGTGTGATCGCCTCAACATCTTGTGTGGTCATGCGCTCGCGCACCACACGCTCCATGCGGGACAGACCCGTACGAATTTGATTCTGAATCAGTTCACCGACGGTACGAAGACGACGGTTACCGAAGTGGTCGATGTCGTCAGTTTCAACAACAACTTCCCCACGCGGGGTTTGCATTGTTGTGTCACCCGCGTGTAGGCGCACCAAGTATTCAACGGTGGAAACGATGTCTTCAATTGTCAAAGTGCTCTGCTCAAGCGGCAATTCGAGACCGAGCTTGCGGTTAACCTTGTAGCGACCAACCTTTGCCATGTCATAGCGCTTTGGATTGAAGTAGAAATTCTCAATCAGGTTCTTGGCGTTTTCCAATGTGGGGGGTTCGCCCGGACGCAACTTGCGATAAATATCGAGCAGTGCGTCGTCTTGGGTTTCGATATGGTCCTTGTCAAAGGTAGCCATGAAGGTTTCGTACTGGCCGAAACGCTCGCGGATTTCGTCACTGGACATGCCAAGTGCCTTGAGAAGCACCGTGACAGGCTGCTTACGCTTACGGTCAACACGAACTGCTACCAGATCTTTTTTGTCAATTTCGAATTCAAGCCAAGCGCCGCGACTCGGAATGATTTTCGAGACGTAGACGTCTTTGTCGGTTGCTTTGTCCACTGAACGCTCGAAATACACACCGGGTGAACGAACAAGCTGAGAAACAACAACCCGCTCCGTGCCGTTAATAACGAATGTTCCCTTGTCGGTCATGAGCGGGAAATCTCCCATGAAAACCGTCTGGGACTTGATTTCACCGGTTTCATTGTTGGTGAACTCAGCGGTCACGAACAGTGGGGCCGCGTAGGTGAAGTCCTTGTCCTTGCACTGCTCCACCGTGTACTTGGGTGGCTCAAAGCGGTGGTCACGGAATGAGAGGCTCATCATGCCCGCGAAGTCTTCAATGGGGGAAATCTCTTCAAAGATTTCGGTGAGACCCGAGACCTGTGGGATTTCTGTGTTGCCTGCTTTGAGGGCTGCAGCAACGGCTTTCTGCCACTTCTCGTTACCGAGAAGCCAGTCAGAACTAGCGGTTTGCAACCGGAGTAAATCTGGTACCGCAAGGGGCTCGCGAATTTTCGCGAATGAGGCCCGGTGAAGGGATGGGGAGAGCGGGGTTACTTCGTGGGAAACCAAGAGGAATCCTTCCAGTGCGCGGCGGGCCTATTGCTGACATTCCATATGCTGACATTCCAATTAGCCCCCCAATGTCAAATCGAGAAGACCGATAAAACGGAAATACCGATAAGTCACCCTGGGTTAGAAAGTTGGAAGACAGCGCAAAGCAGCAGCATACCCGAAGGGGTAAGCCGCTGTCTAGCGGGGTCCCCGGCAAGGGCCCGCTCAGCGTGAAACACGCAACCGCCGATTCCCTCGATTGAAATCCCTCTGGGGGCCGACAGCAATTGCCCAAGTCCAGCAAAGATCACGATCCTCGTAATCGGAAGTAATGCGAATAATTGCCCGAAATCCCAAAAAGGTCAAGTGGGGCGCGGGTTTTTGAGGCCTTGTGACCAGATTGTGACGTCAATCCCCCCTCGTGAGCATGTGAAAATCATCCTCAAATAATGGATGTGCCCAATAAGACACTCCATATAAACAGTTGTGGGGCGGAGGCCAACCGGCCCACCGCCCCACAACGAGGTTGTGCTGGAAAAACGTGAACGAACTTACTTGACCGTGACCTTGGCGCCAGCGCCCTCAAGGGCTTCCTTTGCCTTGTCCGCTGCTTCCTTGGTTACCTTTTCGAGAACTGCTGTTGGTGCAGCCTCAACGAGGTCCTTGGCTTCTTTGAGGCCAAGGCTGGTGAGCGCGCGAACTTCCTTGATCACTGCAATCTTGTTTCCACCATCAGATTCAAGGACGACATCGAACTCGTCTTGTTCTGCGGCGCCGCCAGCGTCTCCGCCACCGGCAGGGGCTGCAGCAGCCATTGCCATTGGTGCAGCTGCTGTTACATCAAATGTCTCTTCGAATGCTGAAACGAATTCAGACAGTTCCAGAAGGGTCATTTCCTTAAAAGCATCCATTAATTGATCGTTGCTCATTTTAGCCATTGTGGCTTTCCTTTCGATAAATCCGGCCGAGGGCCGGGTGGGCCTTTAGCCCTCGGTGGTTTCTTCTTCGGTTACAACTGCAGCTTCGACAACTACGTCCTCGACAACTACTTCCTCTGCCACGGGTGTTTCTTCGATCTTCGCCGGCACAACTGCGCCTGGCTCCGACTCGAGTTTTGCCTGCAGCGCCGCAAGTGTGCGGGCGGTCTTGGACAGCGGGGCTGCAAAGAGTGCGGCAGCTTGTGACTGCTTTGCCTTCATCGCGCCAGCCAACTTCGACAGCAATACCTCACGTGATTCAAGGTTCGCAATCTTGGTTATCTCGGCTGCGGTCAAGACCGCGCCGTCCATGATTCCACCCTTAATTACCAGTGCTGGATTGCTCTTTGCAAAGTCGCGAATACCCTTCGCGGCGTCAACTGCGTCTCCGGAGACGAATGCAATTGCACTCGGTCCTTCAAGGAGTGAGTCAAGCCCTTCAACACCAGCATCGCGTGCAGCAATTTTGGTGAGGGTGTTCTTAACCACGGCGTAGGTGACACCTGTTCCAAGTGAACGACGCAGTTCTTTCATCTGCGCAACACTTAGCCCACGGTATTCAGTGAGAACTGCCGCATTTGACCCACGGAAGTACTCAGCGATCTCGGCAACCGCGCTTACCTTTGTAGGTTTTGCCATGTTGCTCCTTTCGATATAACCCAATAAGAAAACGCCCCGGCGCGAGGCGCACGAGGCGTGAGGTTTCAACCGAAGCTGAGCCTTACTAATCGTTCACCTGCGCGGGCCGCCCACTTAGTGGGACCTTCAACCGATCACTCCGTTGGGAATAGTCGGTGACCTGCGGTC
>Ga0208544_10003346_pt1 | contig 10093 bp, 9 predicted proteins | sample DEB08_DNA_9_FD_184526 | JGI IMG/M metagenome (GOLD analysis project Ga0208544, IMG submission 184526) | Aqueous microbial communities from the Delaware River and Bay under freshwater to marine salinity gradient to study organic matter... | ecosystem: Environmental > Aquatic > Marine > Coastal ...
GACGATGTTTCCATAGGTCAGGTTGTCGTCGTTGTAGATTATTGCTTCAAGAAGTTCGGCATCCTCGCCCAACATTTTGGCGACGTATTCGATGGTGCAAACATGGGTCACGGCAGCCATCAGGCGGGTGCTGTCAGACAAATGCGAACCATTCTAGGTTCTCAAGAAACCTCAATCTGTTAGGCTGCGCAGAGACCGCGCCACTCGGTAAGAGCGGCGGCTCGGTTCAGCTTGAAATTTGATCGGCTGTAAAGGTGGCGCTCCTTGTTGAAGTGGTTGTGGACTGAAGCGTGGACGGCGACGAATTTCTGTAAGGTTCCCATCCGCCTAAATCGAAGCATGGCCCGCTCTCTTCGTCTAAATGGCTGGTGTGAATTCTCGGCTCGATTGTTGAGCCAGCGGCCGGTTTCCTGTTTGTCCACATTGCCAATCATCTTCATCGCCGCACCGTAAGAACGTAGCTTGTCGGTGACGAAGATATATGTGCGACCATGGCATTTCATGATTTTCCTGAGGAATTTCAATGCTGCCTTGCGATTTCGGCGCTTTGTGACAAAGCTTTCCAGGACTTCCCCTTCGTGATCAACAGCCCGCCAAAGGTAATGCCTCTCGCCGTTGATTTTCACGAACACCTCGTCCAAGTGCCACTGCCAATTTGAATATGCGCGCATCTGGCTGACCCTTCTCCTGCGGATCTCTGCGGCAAAAATTGGGCCAAATCTGTTCCACCAAAACCGAACCGTTTCGTGGCTGATGTCGATGCCTCGCTCGTGCAAAAGAACTTCCACATTCCGAAGCGAAAGTGGAAACCGAACATACATCATGACGGCCAAGCGGATGATCTCTAGGCTCGTCTTGAAGTAGCGAAAGGGGCTGCGTTTTGTCATCCCACGACGCTAATTGCTCGCCCTGCCCGCCTCAACTAGTTTTCTTCTGACAGTGCCCGCGGGCGTGCTGTTGGTCGAAATCGCGTCCGCAATCCGGTCCATCAAGTCTTGGATAATGTGCTCCGCCGACAAGGTGTAGATCTCGGACTTGGCATTGATCTGGCCCGCAAACACTTGCGCATCGATGACGAGATCAGCATGGTTTTGGTGCAGGAACCGGTGGCCCGCCAACTCGGCAGTCATTGCGGCATGCCCAGTCGGGAGGTCTATGACGCACAGGATTTTACCCGTCAGCCGAGCTGCGTCACCAAGCTGCTGACGCAGGCGCCGTGCAGGATTTGAAGAGTAGCCAAACTTCAGGACCCCGCGGTCGACGAGTTCAATGCGGAACAGGTAGATGCACGACGGCTTTGAAACCCAGCTTTCGCCGCAGCGCGCGCAATCGACTTGGCGATTGTCGACGTTGACGATGGCATGATCCTGGCTGTTGCCACAGTGATGTCGGTATCGGCGATAGCCGTTTTTACCGTTGTCGGAAGAGCCAACCAAATCCCACCCACTGCCTTCGGCCTGCGCTACATATTGCGCCTCCCGGCACGTCTCGCACCCCAGCACGTGACCGCCTTGCGCTGCAATAGCGAGGCGACCGTATTGGCGCTGCACGATATGTCCGCATGCCAGTTCGACACTGGCAATCTTGTGACTGCATGGATCAGGCAGCAAGATCGTCGCGCCGGATGCCATTGCGTCATCGAAGCGCCGCATCCACAGGCAGTTCTTGCACTCCAACGCGTTGTTGACCGGCACTGATCGCCGTACTTGCTGCAGGTTCTGGCAGGTGACACACCGCAACATCATATCCGCCGATCGCCTGCCGCGGCCGATCAGCACGAAGCCTTTCTGCCGGGCGTCGTCATAGAGCCGATCAGGAATAGGTCGGCGGGTTGCAGGCGTATCCGCGCGATCTGGCGCGCGGCGGGGCATCACGCTGTAGCGGAATTCTGCCATAGGTGCGCCACCTGCGACAATGGACATTCTGGTGAGCAATGGCTATAACTTCAGAATGCTCGCACGTCTCGTCACCATGCTTTCCATACTTGCTATCACCGTGGTGACGACGGTGAATTCCGCGCATGCAGCGGGCATGGGTTCCGATCCGTATCATGCGACGCATCTCACCGAAATAATGCACTCTATGGAGGTCATGGAACTCGCCTGTGACGCTGAGCAGGCCTGTGGATCCGACGATGCCGCAATGTGTGAGTTCGTGTGCACCGGAATTTCGGCCTTCCTGACGTCGTCAGGCGCGGAAGTTGGTGTCGCCCACGCGCTTGCCGGCCATGATTCTGCGTCCGCACCAATCCACGTTGGCCGCACACCGGGACTAAACAAACGACCTCCCAAACTCCGTCTCCTCTGATTGCGCTCGGGCTGAGGCCCGCAGCGTCCCATCGGCATTTATGAACGGGACAGGATGTCCCGAGGAGACGACCATGAACATGCTTTCAAGACGCGGCTTTCTCGCCGCAAGTACTGCCGCCATTGGCGCGGCACACATGCCCCGCATAGCTTTCGCGCAGGCGGTGGCACCGATCAGCCTTGCCGCCGCGACCCGGACCCTCGATATCGACGGGCGCGCCGCTACGGTCTTTGGCCTTGCCGGCCCCGGCGGTCAGGGGCTGATCCTTGATCCTGGCCAGAGATTCTAGGTCAACCTGACCAACGATCTCGACGTTGGCACGATTATCCACTGGCACGGCCAGATCCCGCCGAATGCGCAGGACGGCGTACCGGACATGCCGATGCCCCTGCTGGCGCCGGGAGAGACCCGATCCTACGATTTCGAGGCGCGGCCAGGCACCCACTGGATGCACAGCCATGTGCCGGTCCAGGAGATGCAGCTTTTGGCGGCACCATTAATTGTGCGCTCGCAGGAGGATCTGACCGCCGACCGACAGGAGGTCGTGATGTTCCTGCATGACTTCTCCTTCAAGGCCCCCGATGAGGTTCTGGCCGAGATCAACGGTGGTCATGGCGGCGGACACGGCGCAGGCCATGGTGGCGGTGCGGTGCCCGATCAAGGCGCGCCCATGGGAGGCACGGGGGCGATGCAGGGCATGGATCATGGGGCCACTGGCCACGGCGCCATGGGCAACATGCCCGGTATGGGCGGGATGATGGGCATGGGCGGCCAGATGGGCGGCATGGCCATGGACCTCAACGATTACGACTGGGATGCTTATCTGGCCAACGACCGGACCCTGTCGGACCCTGAGGTAGTGCAAGTCGAGCGTGGCGGGCGCATCCGGCTCCGGGTTATCAATGCCGCTGCAGCCACAGTGTTCTGGATCGACACTGGCAGCGCGGAGGGCCGACTCGTCGCGGTGGACGGTCATGCGGTGCAGCCACTGCCGGGCAACCGGTTCGGGCTGGCAATGGGCCAGCGACTGGATATAGAGATCGACCTGCAGAACGAAGGCGGCGCTTGGCCGATCCTTGCGCTGCGCGAAGGCGCGCGCGAGCGCACCGGCCTGATCCTTGCCACGCCGGGTGCCGAGGTGCGGCGGCTCGATGCCATGGCGGTGTCCGAAGCGCCTGCCTTTGACAGGGATCTTGCACAGGAGTCGCGCCTGACTGCACTGGACGCCCTGCCGGATCGCCCCGTCGACCGCAGCCACATGCTGATGCTGGGCGGCTCGATGCAGCCCTATGTCTGGACGATCAACGGGGCCGTCTGGGGCCAGCACCAACCGATCACCGCGCGCAGCGGTGAACGGGTCGTTCTGTCGTTCCACAACATGTCGATGATGGCCCACCCGATGCACCTGCACGGCCATGTGTTTCAGGTCGTTGGGTTGAACGGTCGACGCGTTGCCGGTGCGCTGCGCGACACGGTTCATGTGCCGCCGATGTCGATGGTCGATATCGCGCTCGATGCGGGCGAAGCCGCGCGCTGGATGCTGCATTGCCACCACATGCCGCATCTTGCGACCGGCATGATGACAGAGTTCGCGGTCACAGCATCGGTGTAATCTGGGCGGGGCGTTTGGACAGGGTGCCCCGTCATCATGCACATGCCGACTTGACCCATGTTGTCGCAACAGTCCGCCACAATGCCCATGTAGTATTTGGCCATCACGGCACTGCTCAAATATCTTCGGAAATGAAGGAAGGGACTTCACAATGACCTATACAATCAATCGCATGATCTCGGACGCGGGTATCGATGACGTGGACGCGCGCGCGCGAAAAGCGCTGGCAGATCATGGCTTCGGTGTGCTGACCGAGATCGACGTCAAGATGACGATGAAAAGGAAGCTCGATGTCGAGATGCCGGACTATCGCATTCTCGGCGCCTGCAACCCCAAGATGGCCTATCAGGCCATCGGGATCGAGCCGCGGGTTGGTGCGATGCTGCCCTGCAATGTCGTCCTCCGCGAAGTCGAGGGTGGCGTCGAGGTCAGTGCGATCGACCCGGTGGCCTCGATGCAGGCGATCGAAAACGCCCAGCTGACGGCCGTGGCGGGCGATGTCCGTGACCTTCTGGCGAAGGCCGTCGAGGCGATCTGAGATGAGCCTGCGCGCTATCATTCTCGCAGGCCTTGCGATCCTCGGGATCGGGCTGCTCGGTCTCTGGCAGTTCGCGCCTTCGGTGTTCACCGAGGCACGCGGACTGATGGATGGCGCGCGTCTGGAGTTGCTGGTCGCACGCGCTGGTCTCTGGGGGCCGATCCTGATTGTCACACTCATGACCGTCGCGGTCGTGGCCAGCCCGATCCCGAGCGCGCCGATCGCGCTGGCGGCCGGGGCAGCCTACGGGCATGTCTGGGGCACCGTGCAGGTCGTGATCGGCGCGGAACTCGGGGCGCTGATCGCGTTCGGGCTCGCGCGGGTTCTGGGGCATGATGTGTTGCGGCGGGTGTTTGGTGATCGTGTCGATGCCGGGCTGCTCGGGTCGCAGACCGCGTTGACCGCGACGGTCTTTGCCAGCCGCCTGATGCCCTTCGTGTCCTTCGACATGATCAGCTACGCGGCGGGGCTCAGCCGCCTGCACGCCTGGCGGTTCGCACTTGCGACACTGGCGGGGATCATACCGGCAAGCTTCCTGCTCGCCCATGTCGGCGGTGAGGCGGTCAGCGGAGACCTTGGGCGCGCGACATGGGCAGTGCTCGGTCTCGGCCTTGTGACGGGGGTACCGCTGCTCTGGGTGGCGATGCGGCAAAAACCAGAAAAGGAAAACCGATGACGAGTGACTACGAGAAGAACAGCATCACCCTTTCTGGCGCAGTAGCCATGGGAACGGGTGTGATGATCGGCGCGGGCATCTTTGCGCTCACCGGTCAGATCGCCGAGCTTGCCGGGCCGCTCTTCCCGCTTTCGTTCGTCGTGGGCGCCATGGTGACCGCGTTCAGCGCCTATACCTATATCAAGATGTCGAACGCGTATCCTTCCGCGGGTGGCATCGGAATGATCCTGAAGAAAGCCTACGGACCGACGACGGTCGCGGCGGGCGCCGCACTCCTGATGGCTTTCTCGATGGTCATCAACGAAAGCCTTGTCGCGCGAACTTTCGGAACCTACACGCTGCGGGCGTTCGGCGGTGATCCGGACAGTGTCATGGTGCCTGTTCTTGGCGTCGGGCTGATCGTCTTCGCCTATCTGGTAAACGCCTCGGGCACCCGCTCCGTCGGACTTTTGTCCATCATTATGGCTGCGCTCAAGGTGGGCGGCATCGCCCTCTTTGGGGCCGTCAGTCTTTGGGCAAGCGGGATTTCCTTCGAAGCCACCGACGGCGATTTCGGTGCGACCGGCTTTGTCGCATCCGTAGCCCTGTCGATCCTTGCTTTCAAAGGCTTTACGACTATCACCAACAGCGGCGCTGAGGTCACAAACCCGCACCGCAACGTGGGCCGGGCCATTGTCTGGTCCATCGCAATTTGCGTCGTGGTCTATCTGCTGGTCGCCTTCGCAGTCGGCTCCAGCCTTCCGCTCGACAGAATCGTCGCGGCGAAAGACTACGCGCTGGCCGAGGCCGCCGAACCCTCCCTCGGACAGACAGGCTTTTACCTTACGGTGGTGCTGGCGCTGGTCGCCACGGCGTCTGGTCTGATCGCCAGCGTGTTCGCGGTCTCGCGGATGCTGGCGATGCTGACCGACATGAAAATGATTCCGCACAGCCATTTCGGGATGCCGGGTACGATCAAGGATCACACGCTCGTTTACACCGTCGTGATCGCGGGCTTCCTGACGGTCTTCTTCGACCTAAGCCGAATCGCCTCGCTTGGAGCTTTCTTCTATCTCGTGATGGACATGATCATCCACTTTGGCGTGTTCCGGCACTTGCGCGAGGAGATCGGCGCGAAGGGATGGGTGTTGTCGACGGCGATCGCCCTTGATGCTGTCGTACTAGCCGCTTTCGCCGCGATGAAATGGCAGTCCGACCCGCTCATCGTCGTGATCGGCGTTGTCGGCATGGCGCTGGTGTTCTTGTTCGCGGGCGTTTTCCTCGCGCGCAATCCCGCTCCCGAAGGCGATCACGACCGTCACTAAAAAAGTGCTTGAGCTTCCAGCCCTTGGAAGGCGCAAGCTGAAACAAGAGATCGAAAGGCTGGCAGACCATGGAGCACGATCACCATCAAGCGGCACCCGACATGCGCTCGGGGACCGAGACGGCGAAGGATCCCGTCTGCGGGATGACAGTCGTGGTCAAGCCCGACGGACGTCACGCGGAGTTCGAGGGGAGAGCTTTCCATTTCTGCTCGGAGAAGTGCCAGACGAAGTTCAAGGCAGATCCGTGGTTCTACGCTTCAGATCGCGCGGAAGGACGAGAAAAGCCCGCCCCAGCCAACGCACAGTACACCTGCCCGATGCATCCCGATATCGTCCGCGATGCGCCGGGGGCTTGCCCCATCTGCGGCATGGCGCTGGAGCCGATGGTCCCCTTGGACGAGCCGAGCGAGGAGCTGGCCGACTTCACCCGACGGATGTGGATCTCGGCGGCAGCGGCAGTGCCGCTTGTCATCCTGACAATGGGAGAACTGGTGGCTTTGCCCGTACGCGACTGGGTCGGACACCAGACCGCAAGCTATCTGGAATTCATGCTGGCAACGCCAATCATCTTCTGGGCCGCCTTGCCGTTCTTCAGACGTGGCTGGGACTCGGTGGTAAACCGCAGCCCCAACATGTGGACACTGATCAGCCTTGGCGTCTCGGCGGCCTATGCCTATTCGCTGTTCGCGACCTTCCTGCCGGGCATCTTTCCCGAACAGTACCGGATGGGCCACGGCGTAGGGACCTATTTCGAGGCGGCAGTGGTAATCGTGACGCTGGTCTTTGTGGGTCAGGTGCTTGAGCTGCGGGCGCGCGAACGCACCGGAGATGCGATCCGCACGCTGCTGGACCTCGCGCCCAAGACGGCGCGGCGCATCCTGTCCGATGGCACGGAATATGACGCCCCACTGGAGAATATCATGGAGGGCGACCGGCTGCGCCTGCGCCCCGGCGACGCGGTCCCTGTCGATGGCGTGGTGATCGAAGGCCAATCGTCTCTGGATGAAAGCATGCTGACCGGTGAGTCGATGCCCGTCGAAAAAGGTCCGGGCGATCCGGTGACCGGGGCCACGATCAACAAAAACGGCAGCCTCGTGATCGAGGCGGGCAAAGTCGGCGCCGACACCGTGCTTGCGCAGATCGTGACAATGGTCTCGAATGCGCGCCGGTCGCGCGCGCCGATCCAAGGGCTGGCGGACCGGGTCTCGGCGGTGTTTGTGCCGACGGTAGTCGCCATCGCCATCATTGCCTTCGTCGTCTGGATGATTTTCGGCCCCGAACCCGCGCTGGTCTTCGCCATAGCATCGGCGGTATCTGTGCTGATCATCGCCTGCCCCTGTGCACTGGGGTTGGCGACACCTATCTCCATTACCACGGCAGCAGGGCGCGGGGCGCAAGCGGGCGTGCTGATCAAGGATGCCGAGGCGCTGGAGCGCATGGCAGGTGTCGATACGCTGATCGTAGACAAGACCGGTACCCTGACCATGGGCAAGCCAAAGTTGACGGATACCGTGGCGCTGGCGGATATGGCAGAGATTGACCTGCTGTCGCTGGCAGCGGCACTGGAGCGCGGGTCGGAACACCCCTTGGCCGAAGCTATCGTCGAGGGGGCAGAGGCGCAGGAAGCACCGCAGCAAGAGGCCACGGACTTCGAGGCCGTCACCGGCAAGGGCGTGCGCGGCACGGTCGGCGGACGCGCGGTGGCACTCGGCAATGCCGCAATGATGCGCGAGATGGAGCTGGATACGGGCGCGGCCGAAGAACAGGCCAACACCCTGCGTGCCGAGGGCAAGACAGCGATGTTCATTGCCGTCGATGCTGCGCTCGTCGGCATCGTGGCGGTGGCTGACCCGATCAAGGACAGCACCGCGCAAGCTATCAAGGAACTTCACGCCCAAGGGCTGCGCGTCATCATGGCGACAGGTGACAACGAACGCACAGCGCAGGCAGTCGCGGGCAAGCTCGGGATCGACGAGGTGCGCGCAGGCATACTGCCCGAGGCAAAAAAGGACCTGATTGATCAGTTGCGCCGCGATGGTCACAAGATTGCAATGGCAGGCGACGGCGTGAATGACGCGCCCGCCCTGGCTGCTGCAGATGTTGGCATCGCCATGGGAACTGGCGCAGATGTGGCGATGGAAAGCGCAGGTATCACCCTGCTGGGTGGCGACCTGATGGGGATCGTCCGGGCGCGCAAGCTTGCCCGCGCCACCCTGCGCAACATCAAGCAGAACCTGTTCTTCGCCTTCGCCTACAACGCGCTTGGCATCCCTATCGCAGCGGGGCTGCTTTACCCTGTCACTGGCCTTCTGCTCTCGCCGATGATCGCAGCGGCGGCCATGAGCCTGTCTTCGGTCTCGGTGATCACCAATGCTTTGCGACTGCGGCGGGTCGATCTATGACCCGACGGCACACGACACACATCAGAAAGGAAAACCATATGACCCAAGATATGATTTCTCGCCGAAAGATACTGGTCGGAGCGATGGTACTTGTGGCCGCATCGCCCCTCAGGGCGCTGGCACAACGCGTTGGGCCAGCGATCCATGTGATGAAGGACCCGAGCTGCGGCTGCTGTTCCGCATGGATCGATATCCTGGAACAAGACGGTTTCGCCGTCACGACCGAGGACAGCCTCGGTGAAGGTTTTCTGATGCGGGTCGCGGCGGAACGCATCGCACTCGCGCGACAACGACCCGCGTTAGGAAACCTCCCAAGGAGGAAGCTGCGGGGGTCTTGGATAGACCTATGGGGAAAGAGTGCAGTCGTTTGGGGCGACGGCTGTGTCAGGGGTTCGGCTGAAGGTGCGCGTGCTGCCTGAGACGGTCACTGAAGTGGTCGAATATGCTGGTATTGCTGTGCATATTGCCATGCCTGCGATCAGTTTTCGCGCTGAGGGTCGATATGCGCATACGGGCTGAGCCGGGTCTGCTGGGTGCAGCCGGTGGCGTTGTCCGGGATATGACAGGCGGTGTGTCATGCCGCCTGCTCGCGTGGTGGCGCGCGCGACATCGGTTTCTCGCCACGGCGGAAGATCTCGATGATGCGCATGGGGCCACCGCAACAGGGGCATGGTTCGCGCAGGGTGAGTGGGATGATCTCGGCGTCGGGTCCTGACAGGGTTGCCTGTCCGGTCTGCTGGACACACAGCAAGGCGCGGATCTTTGTGATGTTGGCCTTGCGAGCCGAGCTGGCCAGCAGGCCGTAATGTCGGATGCGGTGGAAGCCATCAGGCAGCACATGGATCAGGAAGCGGCGGATGAACTCGGGCGTGGCCAGCCGCATGACCTTTTGGCGATCGCCTGATTTGATGCGGTAGTCCTTCCATCGGAAGGTGACGGTTTGGTCATCGGCGCTGATCAACCGGTGGTTCGAGATCGCCACGCGGTGGGTATAGCGGCTCAGATAGGCCAACACGGCCTCGGGGCCGCCGAAGGGCGGTTTGGCATAGACCACCCATTCGGATTTGCGGAATCGGGCGAGCCATGCAGTGAAGGCATCCGCCTGCGCCAGCCATTCGAGATCGCCAAAGAAGACCAGTTGCCCAGTCCGGTGCAAATCCATCAGCCCTTCCAAGAACAGGCGTCGAAACAGCCGCGACAGCACGCGCACATGCAAAAAGAACCCCGGGCGGCAGGCGACCCATTTGGTGCCGT
>Ga0208544_10003351_pt1 | contig 10082 bp, 9 predicted proteins | sample DEB08_DNA_9_FD_184526 | JGI IMG/M metagenome (GOLD analysis project Ga0208544, IMG submission 184526) | Aqueous microbial communities from the Delaware River and Bay under freshwater to marine salinity gradient to study organic matter... | ecosystem: Environmental > Aquatic > Marine > Coastal ...
CATAATATTCTGCAGATAGTTTGGCAGCAGGGCCATGGTGGCGAGCAGAATCAAGCCGATAAAAAACATGAATACTAGAGCGGTGGCAAAGTTGCGGTCGCGAAGAATTGCCGGTGGTATAAAGGGATTTTTAGCAGTGCGGGTGTGCACCACATAGACCCAGAGTGACGCCAGCACTGCCGTACAGTAGATCTGTATTTCCAATGAGTCGAGCCAGTCGAGATGGTGGCCGCGATCGAGAATTAGCTGAATAGAGGCGATAAACATCGCCAGGGCAAAAAAGCCCAGTCCATCAAAAGGCCGCTCTTCGCGCTCAGTTTCTGGCATCAGGCTGAGAATAATAAACAGCACCACTGCGCCGAAGGGCAGATTGATATAGAACACCCAGCGCCAGGAATAATATTCAGTGAGAAAGCCCCCCAGAGTAGGCCCCAAAATAGGCCCGATCATAATGCTCACAGCCCACATGGCCATGGCTTTACCGTGGTCTTCCTTGGGGTTTATGTCGAGCATAATCGCTTGCGATAGGGGCACCAGTGCGGCGCCAAACAGGCCCTGCAAAATACGAAAGGCAATCATCTCGTTGAGTGAACTGGCTGCGCCGCAGAGCAGTGAGGTCAAGGTAAAACCGGCGATGGAAATAACAAAAATGTTTTTCCGCCCGTAACGCCCGGACAGCCAACCTATAGGCAAAGTCATAATCGCCGACGCCACTATATAAGAGGTCAACACCCAAGCCAGTTGATCCTGAGTGGCGGACAGGCTGCCCTGCATATGAGGCAGGGCTACATTGGCAATGGTAGTGTCGAGCATTTGCATAATAGCAGCCAACATCACCGCCAAGGTCACCGCGGATTTGGCACGCGGCGTCAGCTCAATTTGAACGGACATTGACGACCTCTAAGCTAACCAAACTATGGATCATTAATTGGTCCAGGGCAGCTGGCGACTGTGTCCAGTATCCACCTTTACCCGTGCGCTCATGCCGGTAGTAAGGCCGATAGGGGCATCTGAGATCAGCGGATCTATGGCCAGATTGACGGTGATACGCTGCACCACCTTGACCCAATTGCCGGTGCTATTTTGCGCTGGCAACAGGGAAAACTCCGAGCCAGTGCCTGGTGTAATACTGGCAACACGACCCAGCCACTGATGGTCAGGATAGGAATCCACATTAATGGTGGCCGACTGGCCAACCTGCAGGTTGGTCAAATCAGTTTCTTTAAAATTCGCTTCAACCCAAATATAGCTGTCATCCACCAGGCTAAATAGCGGCGCTCCAGCAATAATATATTCGCCTTTTTGGATCGAGAAATTCGCCACCACGCCGGAGGAGGGGGCAACTGTTCGCACATGGCTGAGGTCCAGTCGGGCTTTATCGCGCTCGGCCAGGGCCAGCAGATAGCTGGGGTGCTGTTGCAGTGGCAGATCAATATCAATCAGTCGTGCTTTCACCACCTGCAGCGCCTGAGTGGTTACCTGCATCTCATTGATCGCGTCGCGATAGAGATATTCGGCCTGATCCACTTCAGCCGCAGAGACGGTTTTGCGCGCCAACAAGCTGTTTAAACGATCGAACTCCCGGAGGTAAAAATCCCGCTGGGTTTTGCTTTTATCCAGATCCGCGAGCTTATTTAAATACTCAGCTTTGAGGCTCTCAACATCACCACCGACTTTAACCAGATTGGCCTCGGCTCGCACCAGTGCGATTTGATAGGGCTGATCGTCGACACGAAACAGCAGCTGCCCGGCTTCAACCCGGCTGTTATCAGTAACCGACACCTCTACTACCTTGCCAGAAATCTCACTGGCGATAGACATCATGCCAGCCTTTAAATACGCGTTATCAGTCTCCATATAACGGCCACCGATCATATAAAAATAGATCGCCACCGCGGCGATGATCAATGGTCCGGCGAAAAGCGTTAGTGTACGTTTAAGTTTGTCTGACAAGGCCTGTATTCCTGTTTTAGTTGTTATTTTTGGGGCGTAAATTGTGTCTTGTAACTGAATGTTTTGTGGTTAAGTGCTTTGTGGTTAAGTGCTCCGGCTATTTTATATCGGCGTTTTGAGCGCTGAGATTGGCGCGCATACGCCGCAACAAGTCAGTTAGTTGCTGTTCTTCGTGGGCAGAAATCCCCTTTAATGCAGACTCTCGAACCTCTTTTCCCACCAACTTAATTTTTTCTATTAGGGGTTCAACTTTGTCTGTGAGAAACACTCTTTTGGCGCGACGGTCCTGTGTGTCTTGGCGACGCTCAACCCAGCCATCGCGCTCCAGTCGATCCACCAGACCGGTCATGGTAATAGCGGTAACACCAATAATGTCCGCCAGGCGCTTTTGCTGGGCGCCATTTTCCCGAGACAATAGAACTAGAACCGACCACTGGGAGCGGGTGAGATTGTATTCATCAGCGCGGCGCTCAAAATTCCAGCGCATCATGCGAGCGACGTCGTGGATAACAAAACCCAGAGTATCGTTGTTGGCTATATCGGCATTGCTCATAGAGATATATTGCGAGTATTAAGAGGAACCTTATTGTAAGTATGCTAACTAATTTAGGCAATAGCTTTGCTGATAGAGAAATAATGCTATCCCTGTAGGGTAAATCGTTCAAACGCGGTAAGCTAAAGCCAAAGACAAGCCACTAGAACAGAAGAGCCGAACACTATGAGCCAGACCAATGTCTTTGGAGACGCAATCGAAGAGTGCTGCAGCAACCCCATCACCGGCTACTTTCGCGATGGTTTCTGCCGCACCGATAAATATGACCGCGGTTCCCACACCGTCTGTGCTCAAATCACCGATGAGTTTTTAGATTTTTCCAAATCCAGAGGTAATGACCTGTCGACACCGCGCCCAGAATTTGAGTTTCCCGGCCTAGTGGCCGGACAGTCTTGGTGCCTCTGTGCATCGCGCTGGTTGGAAGCCTATGAGAGCGGCTGTGCGCCGAAAGTATTCCTGCGACGTAGCAACAGCATGGCTCTTGAGATTGTGCCCATGGAACTGCTTAAAACGTGCGCGGCGGATTTGAATTAAGGGCCCGGCGGATTTGAATTGGGCTCTCAATAATAAAACAAAAATAATAATAAATAACACAGGCTGAAACCCCTATGAGCTTCTATGACAAATATATTTTGCCGTCCTTTCTTAACTGCGCCTGTGGCGCTAAACCGATTCTCTACCAGCGTGGCAAAGTAGTGCCTCTAGCGGAGGGTCTAGTTCTCGAAGTGGGAATCGGCTCGGGGCTAAATATCCCCTTTTACGATGCCGGAAAAGTTGACAAAGTTATAGGGCTAGATCCCTCCCCAGAGCTCAATGAGATGGCTGAGAAGGTGGTTAGCAAGACCGCCGCAGAGAATGGTTTAAATGTAGAGATTATTCTTGGCAGCGCCGAAGCCATGCCCTTTCCCGATGATCATTTTGATAGCGTAGTAATCACTTACACACTCTGCACCATACCCGATGCAGCATCTGCCAATCTTGAAATACGCCGGGTGTTAAAGCCCGGAGGCAAGCTTATCTTCTGCGAACATGGGCTGGCACCTGACACAGGTGTCGCCAAATGGCAGGGCCGCATAGATCCTATCTGGGGTAAAATCGCTGGTGGCTGTCACCTCAATCGCAATATTCCCGAGCTGATTACGGGGGCGGGTTTTACTATTGAAAATCTGCAGCAGATGTACCTGCCGAGCACCCCAAAGTTTGCCGGTTATAACTATTGGGGAGTGGCAGTGATCGCCTAATTTCGGACTATTCGATAATGTTTCACAGACCATGTCAGTTTACCTGGGAAGGTGTTACATTAAATTACCGAGACGACAGAGCTGGTAACAGTCTGATAAAAATAATAATAATCGAGGTACTCAATGTCCGATCCATCTCTGTCTGAAGGGGCTCCTCCCCAGTCTTCCGAATCAACAGCTACTCCTGTATCCAATGGCTATCGCCGCTATGTGCTGGTTCTTTTGACACTGGTCTACGCGCTTAATTTTATTGACCGCCAGATTCTGGTTATCCTGCAAGAGTCGATCAAAGTGGATATGGATCTGTCTGATTCTCAGCTCGGTCTGCTCACCGGTTTTGCCTTTGCTATCTTTTACGTCAGTGTGGGTATTCCGATTGCCCGCTGGGCTGATGTGGGTAACCGTCGCAACATTGTCTCTTTGGCGGTAGCTGTGTGGAGTGGTATGACCGCGCTTTCTGGTTTTACCCAGAACTTCTGGCAGCTGCTATTAGCGCGAATCGGTGTAGGTGTCGGCGAAGCCGGCGGCAGTCCTCCGTCACATTCGATGATTTCTGATTACTATCCGGTCGAGAAGCGAGGCAGTGCACTGTCGTTTTACTCCACCGGTGTCTATCTGGGCATTCTGTTTGGCTTTCTTATCGGCGGCTGGATTAACAGTGAGTTTGGTTGGCGCGTGGCCTTTTTTGTGGTCGGTGTGCCGGGCTTTTTGGTGGCCCTATTGGTTCGTCTAACGATTCGCGAGCCGGTCCGTGGCGGCCTTGAGGGCCGAGCCCTAGAAGCGCCAGCAACCTTTGGCGAAACTCTGCGTACTCTGAAAGGCTTTGGCTCATTCAAATTGTTTGCCATTGCCGCTGGTCTCAATGCCTTTAGCAGCTATGGTATTGGCAACTTTACCCCCTCGTTTTTAATTCGCTCCCACGGTTTCACCAGTTTAGAAGTGGGCACCAGCTTGGCACTGATCACCGGTATAGGCGGCGCGCTGGGAACTTATATGGGCGGTGTCTTGGCCGATCGCTACGGTGCCAACGACAAGCGCTGGTATCTGTGGATCTCGGGAATTCCCGCAGCTTGCAGTGTGCCGCTGATGCTTACCGCGGTATTTGTTGGCGATCCGAGATTAGCGCTGGGCTTCTTGTTTTTTGCCACCATGCTGGGCGCCTTTTATCTGGGACCAACCATTGCTATATCTCACACCCTGGTGAGCCCAAGTATGCGTGCCATGGCCTCGGCTATTCTGTTCTTTATTCTAAATCTTATCGGTTTGGGTTTAGGGCCGCTGGTTGTAGGTATGATCAGCGATCTGCTGGCCCCCGCTTACGGCTCTGAGTCACTGCGTTATGCCTTGGGCATAGTCTCGTTTGTCAATTTGATCTCGGCGGCGTTCTTCTTTCTGGCAGCGCGTAAATTACTTGCGGATCTCAAGGCATGATGAATTTTCTCCGCAGTAAGGTACTTTTTGCTGTCTTGTTAGTCGCCGTGATCAGCCTCTACAGTATGGGAGCGGATCGCAATCCGCTGCCAGAATTTAGTGGTTACAGCGATGTGAAGCAGAAAAAATTGGCCTTTTTTGACTATATGATGCCGCTGGTTTCTGCCGGTAATCAGTCGATTATCGAGCAGCGTGGCGACCTTTTGGAAATGGCCGCTGACGCTGATCAACTATCATTTTTTCAGCAGCGCAAGTTGCTGCAGTTGGCTGAACATTATGGCGTGGATACAGAGGCTGCAGAGAACCAGCAAATGATCGATCAGCTATTACTCCGCGTTGCACCATTGCCGCCCTCATTGGTTCTGGCCCAGGCCGCCATAGAGTCGGCCTGGGGAACGTCGCGCTTTGCCCGTCAGGGAAACAATTTGTTCGGTCAGTGGTGCTACCAGAAAGGCTGTGGTCTGGTGCCTCTGCGCCGTTCGGCAGAGAGCAAGCATGAGGTGGCCAAGTTTGATTCCGTCGCCGCTGCAGTGGAAGCCTATCTCCACAATTTGAATACCCATCGCGCCTATAAAGACTTGCGCGTGCTTCGCGCTGAGTTGAGCACAGCTGAGAGCGGTGCTAATGGTCATCAGCTGGCACAGGCACTGCTCTATTACTCAGAGCTGCGTCAGGTCTATGTGGACGAGGTGCAGGCGGTAATTAGAATTAATAAATTGCATGGCTATGACGAGCTTTACTAAATAGCTGCACTAAATAAAAAGAGCAGATTAAAATGAAAAAATATTTCGGTCTTTTTATTCTAGTCCTTTTGGTCTCTCTGAGTCTTTTTCTTGCGTTCTTTCCGGCCATTTTGGATGAGCGGCAAAACGTTGTGGTTGAGCATCAGCCCTATGAGATTTCCCCCCAGGCTCAAGCGCTGCACAGCAGTTTACTGGTTGGTGACTGGCATGCAGATAGCCTGTTATGGATGCGTAATTTAAGCGAAGAATATGACTACGGGCATTTGGATTTTCCGCGCATGCAGCAGGGCAATTTAGGGCTGCAGATGTTTACCACGGTAACCAAATCTCCCAGCGGTCAAAACTATGAGCGCAATAGTAGCGACGCCAGCGACAATATTACGCTGTTAGCCATGGCTCAGCGCTGGCCTGCGGCAACTTGGACTAGCCTTGCTGAACGGGCACTGTTTCAGGCGGACAAGCTGTATAAATTGGCTGCCCGAGATCCTGATAATTTAATGTTGATTCGGTCGCGCATTGAGCTGGCTGAATTTCTAAAACGTCGTCAGAGCAATCCAACTCTGATTGGCGGGTTGCTGGGCACCGAGGGTTCCCATGCACTGGATGGGGATCTGGATAATATTCAACGGCTGTTTAACAACGGCTTTCGCATGATGAGCCTGCAGCATTTCTTTGATAATAAACTCGGGGGTTCCCTCCATGGCACTAGCGGAGAAGGCTTAACGCAATTTGGTCGCGATGCGGTTAACAAGATGCTGGCTCTCGGGATTATGCTGGATGTCTCTCACTCCTCGGAACAGGTAGTGGTCGATACCTTGGCTATCAGCAATAAACCGCTGATTGTCAGTCACACCGGGTTTCAGGGTCACTGTCCATCACCGCGCAATATCAGCGATAAGTTAATGGAGCAAATCGCCGCAGCAGGGGGATTGATCGCTGTAGGATTTTGGGATGGTGCCATCTGTGGCAACAGCCCGGCCACTGTGGCCGCCGCGATTGTCTATGGTATTGGTCTAGTGGGAGAGGATCATATCTCTCTGGGTTCCGATTTTGATGGCACAGTGACTACCTCTTTTGATGGCAGTGAAATGGCTGTCATCACTCAGGCACTGCTGGAAGCGAATCTCAGTGAGCAGCAGATCCGCAAGGTGATGGGTGAGAATATGCTCACTTTCCTGCAGACCTATCTGCCCTGATTAATGTGCCAGGCTGCCGTTAAGGTTGGCTCTGCTCTAATGGGATATTGAGCAGATAGTCTGCCACCGCCAACTGAGTCTCTGCATCGAGATAATTCTGCGCCGGCATCTCCGGATAATCCGCACGAACCTTAAACGGCGCGTTAATGTAGCTAACAATACCTGCCACATTACCTGCGTACATGGCCTGAATATCTCTTATGGACGGGCCAATCAGCACATCGTCGTAGGCATGACAGCCAGCACAGATGCCCATATAAGCAATTTCACCCCGCTCCTCTGGCTCTATCACTCGAGGCTTGGCACCGCCGGCTAAGAGGTAACTGTGGGTGCTGTGGGTGTTGGTAAAACCACATTCGGCAAAGTCGCCCAGACCCACATGGTTGTAACGGTGGCGATTGATAATGCAGCTGTCCTCACTGGGACCGATCTGAAAAATATCTATATCGCCGGTATGCAGTTCGGTGAGAGCAAAGGCGCGCACTTCGTCGATAGTGTCATAGCCATTGTTGTGCATCACATTGTCCAGAATCATCACCCGATCGGCATTGGGATCCACGCCTGGGTCCAGAGTTAGGCCAGGGGCATTGCCATGGTCATTGATCAATATGCCCGCCACCTTGTGATTGACGATAATATTGCCTTCGATAATCACATCATCTGCCGCCATCACCAAAATCCCCGTACCCGAGGGAATGCCCGCCACAGTGGAACCCGGCGCGGCAAAGTTGGGAATATTATTATCGAGAATAAAGTTGTTGCGAATAATTACATCGTAGGTGGTTTTGATCGGCAGGCCCGGGGTGATAAAGGCGAGGATGCCACCGCTATTGTTGTGGGTGTAGTTGTTCTCCACTATGGCATGGCGGCTGTTCTCGATTTCGATACCGGCGACGCTGTCGAAGACTTCGTTGTGGGCCACATGAATATTGTCACTCATGCCCACATAGATTGCCGCGTCGGCTATACCTGAAACAATATTGTGTTCAATCACGCCGTTGACGCCGAGCTGGGGGAAGATTCCATAGATACCGGTGTCGATAATAATATTGTTGCGAATCTCAAAATTATTACCCGCCTGGCTCATGATGCCATTGCCTTTGTAGCGGGTAATTTTAAAGTTGGCGATCAGGATATTATTGCCAGAATAGAGAATTGCATCGTTAAGTTTGCCGAGGCCATCTAAGGTCGCGCGCTCACCGGCTTCAATCACACCCACCAGATGAATGTCGTCTTTGTCTATATAGACAGTTTCCGAATAAATTCCAGGCATCACCTGAATGGTGTCGCCGGGCTGAGCGATCTCCACCGCGGCCTGAATCGAATCGCCGGGATTAACCTTGATGGTTTGGCCCGCAGCGGTACGCTCTGGCAGGGCAGTGTTAACCCTGTCTGCTTGACCACCACCGCCATAGCTGGCGCCACCGACACTGCTGGTGATCTGCGGTGTATCGTTGAGGTTGGTACCCAGTTGCCAGCCGCCGATAAAGGCTGCCAGGGCAATAATAAAACCCAGTGTTTTAGCTTTTTTCATGATTTTTCTCACTCATGGTTTTCAGTCCCGAAGGCACTGATTGTGGAATGCTGGGCAACAGACTGCTGTCGCTGAGGGTGCGCATAAAGTCGACTAAACGATCGAGTTCATGGCTGCTTAAATCGGGTTCGGAGATATGCCAGTGCAGCAGTAGATCCTCGCCTTCAGGCACTGCATGGCCGCGGCCATCGCTATAAAACTTGGCCACTTCGCGAAGTGTTTCAAAGCGACCGGAGTGCATATAGGGTGCCGTCTCGGCAATATTGCGCAGGCTCGGCACTTTAAAACCGCCCTTTAATAAAGGTGAGTCAAAGGTCTTTTCGGCGCCTATATCCCTGGGCATGCCCTCGGGTTCCGGGGTGCCAATCACGGCGATCTGCTGATTGGTAAACAGCGGTGGCATATGGCACTGAGAACAGCGTGCAACAAAGGAGCGAAAGATATTCAGGCCTTCAATTTCCTGAGGGTTAAGTGCTTCGGCATAACCATGGGCATATTGATCATAGCGGCTGTTCAGGGAAATCAATGAGCTCTGAAAGGCCGCCAGAGCAGTGGCAATCTGATCCAGATCTAGATTCTCTGTATCGGGAAAGGCCTGTTTAAACAGCTTTGGGTAGGCTTCCACCGCCTGCAGGTTGCTGAGAAGTTGACTGGGGCTGTTGCCCATTTCCTGAGGCGAGAACAGCGGGCTCAATGCCTGCTGTTCAAGACTCTGTGCTCGAGCATCCCAAAAAAAGTCTTTAATAAAGGCACTGTTCCAAAGGCTTGGAGCAGATCTGCTGCCCTGTTTGCCGTGGATACCAACACTGCGCCCTAGGCCATCACTAAAGCCTTGGCTGGGGTTGTGGCAACTGGCGCAGGAGACCGACTGATCCGCTGAGAGCAGCGGATCAAAAAACAGTAGGCGGCCCAGATCGATCTGCTGCGGGCTAAAACCATCGCGATGGGCGGGCAGGGCGGTTTTTAGACCACCTATGCCATGGTCGCCCAAGGAATCGTAAAGTTGATAGAGATTGCGCAGCAGGCATTGATTGTTTTCGTTGCGTAAAAAGCTTGCGGGACAGTCTGGGGAGAGTGTTATAAGCGCAGGCTCCTCTGAGGCAGCTGCGCTGCAAAAGACCAAAGCGCCGAGCAATAGCAGTGGATAAACCTGTTTGATCAGATTGGTGCGAGATACTGTTGATAACAAGAGCGCCATACTGCGGCCTGTTTTTTTATTACTCTTATCTCTTTAGTGGATAAGATGTTTTTCTTGAGCCGACATTATGCCATAGTCGAAAACTGAAATGGCGAGCACAATAACAGCCATTAAATTCGATACTCGAGGGTTACATTATGTTCAAGGTTTTAGGTGTTTCAAAAATTCTGTTGCTGACTAAATCGGCGATTATTTCGCTGACGGCACTTTTCTCGCTCACGGCGATTTTTTCG
>Ga0208544_10003352_pt1 | contig 10081 bp, 9 predicted proteins | sample DEB08_DNA_9_FD_184526 | JGI IMG/M metagenome (GOLD analysis project Ga0208544, IMG submission 184526) | Aqueous microbial communities from the Delaware River and Bay under freshwater to marine salinity gradient to study organic matter... | ecosystem: Environmental > Aquatic > Marine > Coastal ...
CAAACTTTGTATTACTGAGGGATTTCAGAGCTTTGCTCTGACTTTGTTTCTACTGCTGGTATATCCATGTCAATTGCCGAATCGAAAGGAATCACTTCCATTTCTGGCAACAGATCAGCATCGACAACAGTTTTATTTTTCGCAATAACCGCGAGACTAACACTGGTGACAAAAAAGATTGTCGACAGTATCGCGGTCATTCTGCTGAAGAAGTTCCAGCTGCCGCCACTGCCAAACACGGTCTGTGATCCGCCGGCACCAAATGAAGCTCCCGCCTCCGCGCCCTTACCTTGCTGGACTAAAATAAGCCCAATCAGAACTACGGCGATTAGAAAGTGAAAGATTAGAATAAAATTTTCCATGATTACGCTTCTACCAATTGTGCAATATTCATAAATTCGTCTGCCTCAAGGGAGGCCCCACCAACCAGTCCACCATTGATGTCTGGTTGCTTAAATAGTTCTGCTGCATTGCCCTTATTGACGCTGCCGCCATAGAGCAACGTAGTCGATCGCCCTGCTTTGCCAAGCTGTGTACGTATAGCAGCATGCACTTCCTGAGCCTGCTCCGGACTTGCTGTCTCTCCGGTTCCTATTGCCCAAACCGGCTCATAGGCAATCACTGACTGGCAGACCTTATCTAGACCTACAAGGTCAATCACTGCGCTAATCTGCTTTGCTACCACTTCAAGCGTCGCATCTTGCTGGCGCTGTGAAAAGCTTTCTCCAACACAGAGGATCGGTATCAATCCCGCATTCTGTGCCGCTCTAAATTTTTCAGCAACTGTCTGGTCGCTCTCACCGAAAACGGCTCGGCGCTCTGAGTGCCCAACCAAAACATACTTACAACCCTGGTCTAGTAACATCTCCGCAGAGACTTCACCTGTGTAAGCACCATTAGAGTACTGGGAAACATTTTGCGCACCGATGCTAATACTACTATTAGCAAGAATATCGCTGACCGCCGGTATATGTAACAACGGCGGAAAAACGATCATCTCTGCGACAGCGTCCTGGGAGCTGTGCTGGCTGAGCTGGGTCGCTAATTTTCGCGCCGATTCAGCTGTACCATGCATTTTCCAGTTGCCCGCGATCAGCGGTTTACCCATCCTGAGTACTCCCTTGAGTGCAGTCCCGCGAAAGGGCGCAAATCCTACCCGACTGCAGGCTAAGATACAATAAGCAAATCAGCTTTTAAGTGCCTCTACCCGCTGTTTAACGATTTCAGCAATGGCTGCGGCTAAACTCTCCACCAATGCACTGTCTTCACCCTCGACCATCACCCGAATCAAGGGTTCGGTTCCTGAAGGTCTAAGTAAAATACGACCGCGACCAGCAAGCTTTTCTTCAGCCTCGGCAACGGCACGATTGATCGCTTCGTCACCACTGAGATCGATCTTCTGAGAGAGACGAACATTGATCATTAACATTGGCAGTTTGCTCATGCCATTCTTGAGTTCACGCAGGGACTTGCCGCTATCAACCACAGCTCTCAAGACCTGAAGCGCCGACACTATGCCATCACCAGTGGTATTGAGGTCACTACAGAGGACATGGCCCGAGCCTTCGCCGCCGAGAACCCAGTTGTGCTCTTTCATTGCCTCAACCACATAGCGGTCGCCGACTTTGGTGCGCACGAAGGGAATATTCATCTCTGCCAGGGCCAATTCGAGCCCCAGGTTACTCATCTGAGTGCCAGCGACACCATTACAGCCGCCCTGAAACTGATGGCGATGCTGGGCGATAATAAACAATAATTCATCGCCATCGACCAGATCACCCTGATCGTCAATAAATAGAACACGATCGCCGTCACCATCAAAGGCGATACCTAGATCTGCCTGATTATCCAATACGGCAGAAGACAGCCCGGCAGTGTAGGTTGACCCACATTGATCATTGATATTAAAACCATTGGGCTGATTGCCCATGGTAATAGTGGTGGCGCCCAGCTCTTTAAAGACTTTTGGGCCCACGTCATAGGTTGCGCCATGGGCACAGTCGAGCACCACTTTCATTCCCTGAAGGTTAAACCCCGAGGGCAGACTGCCTTTGCAAAATTCTACATAACGACCTGCAGCATCGGTGATGCGCCGCGCTTTGCCGAGATAATTCGAGCCATTGGTGACCAGTGGCTGGTCGAGCAAGGCTTCGATCTCAAGTTCGATTTCGTCTGACAATTTGTAACCGTCAGCGCCGAAGAACTTAATGCCATTATCTTCTACTGCATTGTGCGATGCGCTGATAACAATACCGGCAGCGGCGCGAAAGGTCCGCGTCAGATAAGCGATGGCCGGTGTCGGCATAGGCCCAAGCATATCAACATCGACACCTGCGGCGATCAGGCCAGCTTCAAGAGCGGACTCAAACATATAGCCAGACACTCTGGTGTCCTTACCGATCAATACTCGCTTTTTGCCTACGGCATTACGCGTCAGAACCGTGCCGGCAGCCCAGCCAAGCTTAAGAAAAAAATCTGCTGTAATAGGTGCTTCGCCTACACGTCCGCGAATGCCGTCGGTACCAAAATACTTTCTCGTCATAGTTAAATTATCTCTTTCTTGAAATCTATTGTGCGCTGCCAGACAGTTAATGCCTGCACCGTCTCGCGCACATCATGCACACGCAGTATGATTCCATTTGAGCAACCGATCTGCGCTCGTCGCTGAGCAACTGACTGGGCCATTAAAAGCGCCATGGTAACACTTCCAATCAGTCTATTATCTATATTTGAATTGATTAACTGGCCGATCATAGTCTTGCGAGAGACACCCAGCAGCAGGCTCTGACCTGTATCCACAAAGCGATCCAGAGAGCTGGACAGTGCCAAATTGTGCTCAAGGGTCTTACCAAAACCAAATCCCGGATCCAGTAGTATCTGTTCACTGGCAATCCCTACATCTAAGCAGGCTTGCTTGCGCTGCTGTAAAAAATTTAACACCTCAGTGACCACATCAGTGTAGACGGGATTTGCCTGCATGCTAGCCGGCTGATTCTGCATATGCATCAAACAGACAGGCAATCCAGTGGCTGCAGCAGCCTGAAGAGCTCCCTCGCGCCGCAGGGCACGGACATCATTAAGTAGATGGGCACCGGCCTTTGAGGCCTCTGTGATCACCTGTGCAGTGCTGGTATCCACTGAGATCAGAGCATCAAATCTTGCGCTCACGGCCTGGACCACAGGCAACACGCGATCTAACTCTTGCTGAGTCGTAACCGGTGAGGCACCGGGGCGCGTCGATTCACCACCAATATCAATAATATCTGCACCGTCGGCCAACATCGATTCCACTGTCTGCAGGGTTTTATCCAGATCGACTTTTTCACCGACGCACAGTTGGCCCCCGTCTGAGAAGGAGTCGGGGGTAATATTGACAATACCCATCACCGCGGGGCGCGATAGATCCAGTGTTTTATTACCACAGATAAGCGTCATTGCATTCATAAAAGTAAAAAGCCCCGCAACCATTACGGCAGCGAGGCTATTCCTGCTCTATCGAGTTAGACTTCTTCTACGGGCCCTCCAATGGGGCCCTCTTTGGCTGGCTCTTTGAGAGGCTCTTTAGAGGCCTCTTCAGTGGGTCCAGCAGACTGCTTACCAGCACCAGTATCCGAATCATTGTCATCCCAATGCTTTGGTGGACGGACTTTGCGTCTATGCATTAGGTCGTCAACCTGATCAGAATCAATGGTTTCAAACTCCATCAAGGCGTCTTTCATTGACTCGAGAATATCGCGATTATCTTCAAGCAACTTCTTGGCCTGCTTATAGGCGTCGTCCAAGATAGTGCGAACCTCTTGGTCGATCTGACGCGAGGTATCTTCTGAGTAGTGGGCATTGCCGCCACCAGGATTTTGCGCCTCATCTTCACCGTAGAGCACCGGACCCATGGTCTCGCTGAGCCCCCATTTCGTGACCATATTGCGCGCCATCTGAGTGGCCCGCTCAATATCATTGGAGGCACCTGTGGTGACGCCATCCAAGCCACCAATCAACTCTTCGGCGAGACGTCCGCCAAACAGGCTGCAGAGCTGACTAAACAGCTGACGTCGGCTCATGCTGTAGCGATCTTCTTCGGGCAGGTACTGGGTTACACCCAGTGCACGGCCGCGGGGAATAATAGTGACCTTGTGCACTGGATCGTGTTCGGGAACTAGCTTGCCGATAATCGCATGACCGGCTTCGTGATAGGCGGTATTAACCTTCTCTTTATCGGACATGACCATGGAGCGGCGCTCTGCGCCCATCATGATTTTGTCTCGGGCTTGCTCAAACTCTTCCATACCGACTACGCGACGGTTGCTGCGAGCGGAAAATAGCGCCGCTTCATTAATCAGATTGGCCAAATCGGCACCAGAGAAACCGGGCGTACCGCGAGCGATCACAGCCAACTCAACACTCTCATCTATAGGCACTTTGCGCGCGTGAACTTTAAGAATCTGTTCGCGACCACGAATATCTGGCAGGCTGACATAGACTTGACGATCAAAGCGGCCCGGGCGCAGTAAGGCTTTATCCAACACGTCGGGACGGTTGGTTGCAGCAATGACGATGACGCCTTCATTGCCTTCAAAACCATCCATTTCCACTAGCAGCTGGTTCAACGTCTGCTCGCGCTCATCGTTACCGCCACCATAGCCACCGCCACGATGGCGGCCGACAGCATCGATCTCATCGATAAAGATAATGCACGGCGCTTGCTTCTTGGCCTGCTCAAACATATCTCGCACGCGCGCGGCACCTACACCGACGAACATTTCGACAAAGTCAGAACCGGAAATTGAGAAGAATGGCACCTTGGCTTCGCCGGCAATCGCTTTCGCCAGCAGAGTTTTACCTGTCCCCGGGGGGCCGACCATTAATACGCCCTTGGGGATACGTCCGCCAAGGCGTTGAAATCTAGTGGGGTCACTGAGGAAATCAACCAGTTCGCTAACATCTTCCTTGGCTTCATCGACGCCGGCCACATCGGCGAATGTAGTGCTGATCTGATCGCTATTGAGCAGCTTGGCTTTGCTCTTACCAAAGCTCATGGGGCCGCCCTTGCCGCCGGCACCGCCCTGCATTTGACGCATAAAGAAGACAAAAATTGCCAGAATTAATAATATCGGAAAGGCTGCGACCAGCAGCTGAGAGAGCAGGCTAGGTGTCTCAGGTTCTTTACCCACCACTTGAACATTGTGGTTGAGCAGGTCATCCATCAAACCGGGATCTTGAACATTAGGCCGCACAGTCTTGAAGGTTGAACCATCGAAACGCACGCCTTCGATAATCAAACCACTAATGGAAACACTTGAGACGCGTTCGTTTTGCACATCGGTCACGAATTCCGAATAGATGATCTCGTTTTCCGCTTCTTTTGGCGTGAAGCTATTGAAAACAGACATCAGAATGGCGGCCAAAACCAACCACACAACCAAATTTTTAACCAAATCGTTCAAGTTATTATCCTCATAATCAGGCTTTTAAGCCCTTGGCAACCATGTAGACTTCCCGAGATTTTGATCTCGAGGCGTCGGGCTTTCGCATACTGACTCTATCAAACAATGTTCTAACGTGTCGCACAAACTCATCGAATCCTTCACCCTGGAAAAGTTTGGCAATGAAAACGCCTTCTGGCTTCATTACTTTGCAGGCTAGATCAACAGCGAGCTCAACCAAATAAATACTGGTGGGCTGATCTACTGCTTTACTACCTGTTAAGTTGGGGGCCATATCCGAAATTACAAGGTCAACAGGCCGATTATCGATTAGCCCTAGGAGCTCCTGTAATATTTTATCTTCGGTAAAATCTCCGAGAATAAAATCAACCCCGGCAATACCGTCCATGGGCAGCAGATCTAGCGCATGAACACGGCCCTCATGACCCACTAAGTCCATCGCCACCTGAGACCATCCACCTGGGGCTGCCCCTAGGTCTACGACGGTCATGCCAGGGCGGATCAAGCGATCCTTCTCAATGATCTCAAGTAACTTATAGCTTGCACGGGAGCGATAGCCATCCTTCTGTGACATTTGCACATAAGGGTCTTTTACATGTTGTTTTATCCAACTACGATTTTTCGATTTCGCCATGGGGTTGTTTTAGCTAGAATGGCCGACCTTTAAAGTGAGTCGTGCATTATGACAAGTTCCAACGCGGATAAAAAACATTTACGTCGATTAGGCCATAATCTTAAGCCTGTAGTGACAGTAGCCGGTAACGGCCTCACCGAAAACGTCACTAATGAGATCGAACGCGCCCTTACCGACCATGAATTAATTAAGATTAAGCTGGTCGCTGAAGATCGTGACGCCAAAAAAGCCCTTACAGACACTATTTGCACTAGCCACAGCGCGACTCTGGTGCAATCCATCGGTCATATGCTACTTATATACCGCAAAGCCAAGACGCCAGATCCACGGCTATCTAACTTATTGCGCTGAATAACTGAACTTTGTGCCATAATCTGTCGCTTATTCCAATAGAAATTGAGAGACAGGCGTGACCTCAAATCGCACAGTGAATCTTATTATTCGTTACCTCGGCAAACCGATATTAGTCGGTCTGTGTGCCGCCGCCTTGATACTGCTGGTATTCCCTGAGATTCGCCAACAGAGCAATGGCGTTGAAGAGTCATCGATGGACCTCGATCACCGCAGCCACGGCAACGAATGGACAGGGCCCGTATCCTACTCCCACGCAGTGAAACGCGCCGCACCTTCTGTAGTAAATATATATACGCGAACTATAACCAAGCCCTCTAATCACCCACTGCTCGACGACCCCTACTTTCGACGTCTATTTAACAATCAACAGCAGCGCATTCAGTCCTCCCTCGGCTCCGGCGTAATCATGCAGGAAGACGGCTTTATGCTGACCAACAATCATGTTATCGATGGCGCTGACCAGATATTGGTGCTGCTCTACGATGGTCGCGAAGCCCCCGCCATTGTGGTGGGTAAAGATCCAGAAACTGATCTAGCTGTCTTAAAGATTGAAGCCGATAACCTGCAGCCTATCTCTGTGGGCGAGCCAACCCAAGCTCAAATTGGCGACGTGGTGCTGGCGATAGGCAATCCCTACGGCGTAGGCCAGACGGTTACTCAAGGTATTGTCAGCGCTACTGGCCGCAATGGCCTCGGACTCAATACCTTTGAGAACTTTATTCAAACCGATGCCGATATCAATCCTGGTAACTCAGGTGGCGCACTGGTCGATAGCTACGGCAATTTGCTCGGCATCAATACGGCAATTCTCAATCAGGCTGGTTCGGTAGGTATTGGTTTTGCCATTCCAGCTGATACTGCAGAGAAAGTGCTCAACGATATTATTAGCTACGGCTATGTAGTGCGCGGCTGGCTGGGTATGGATGCCTTCCCCTTGACTCAACCAATTGCCAAGCGCCTGAACTTACCCATTTATCAAGGGCTGCTGGTGCGAGCGATTTACAATGGCAGCCCAGCTTTTCTGGTGGGCATTCAGCCCGGGGATATAGTGGTCAAGATCAATGGCGAGCCGGTCACCGATCGTCAGACCAGTATCAGCCAGATTGCCGATGTGGCGCCTGGTGCGCCGATTGAATTAGAAATTTGGCGTCAGGGTGCAACCTTTGCCGTAACTGCTGTTGCGGGTATTCGGCCCACTAGCCCGCTCTAAATAAAACACTTCACAAAGCATTCAATAAAACAGCTCTTCAAAGACAGTTCTAGCCAATAATCTCGCCCAAGGCATCAATCAGCTGTTGGTTTTGCTCTGGCGTGCCCACCGTAATGCGCAAAAATTCACTGAGCCGCGGCTTATTAAAGTGGCGGATAATAATATTTTTATCTCTCAGAGATTGCGTTAGAGCCAAACCATTCTGACCAGAGTGGCGGGCGAGCACAAAATTCGCCGCTGAGGGCAGCACGTCAAAGCCGAGCACCTTGAGCTGCTCAACTATCCATTCGCGACTAGAGATCACCCTCTCACGCATGGTCGCAAAATAGTCCGGGTCATTAAAAGAAGCGATGGCTGCAGCCAACTGAACATGGCCAAGGGGGTAGGAGTTAAAACTATTTTTAATCCGCTCCAGCCCTTCAATTAATATCTTCGAGCCCATGGCATAACCAATTCTCATGCCCGCCAATGAGCGCGACTTAGACATGGTTTGCACAACCAGTAGATTGTCGTATTGGTCTATCAAACTGACGGCGCTAGATCCGGCCTCAGCAAAGTCAATATAGGCTTCATCAACTACCACCACAGAATCTCTGTTGTCTTGAAGCAAAGCTTCAATGGCATCAAGGCCCAGCAGTCTGCCAGTAGGTGCGTTGGGATTAGGGAAAATAATTCCGCCATTTGCACGACGATAGCCCTCTAAATCGAGACTGTAATCATCGGCCAGCGGTATCTGACTAAATTCAATATCGTAGAGACCGCAGTAGACAGGATAAAAGCTGTAGCTTATGTCCGGATATAAGATTGGCTGCGCCTGGCGAAACAGGCCATTAAATACATGAGCCAATACCTCATCAGAGCCATTGCCAACGAACACCTGTTCCGGTGTCAGCTGGAAATAATCAGCGAGAGTTTGCTTAAGCTGATCCGCGTTGGAAGGCGGATAGAGACGCAAGTCATCGTTCACCGCATTTTCCATGGCCTGCATCACGGCTGGCGAGGGCGGATAGGGGTTCTCATTGGTATTTAGCTTGGTGAGATTGATATTCGCAGGTTGCTCACCCGGAACATAGGGCTCTAGCCCAACGACAAAATCACTCCAGAACTTACTCATATTTGCTTCTCGTATTAGCTTTTCATTCTAGCTTTTAATTCTAGCCACGAATTCGATATTCCGCAGACCGCGCGTGGGCTGTCAGGGACTCACCGCGACCCAAGACCGAGGCCACTTTGCCAAGATCAGAGGCGCCCTGCTCAGTACAGAAAATCAGCGAGCTGCGCTTCTGAAAATCATAGACACCCAATGGCGAAGAAAAACGCGCAGTGGATGAGGTTGGCAACACATGATTGGGACCGGCACAGTAGTCACCCAATGCTTCGGCGGTGTGACGCCCCATAAAAATAGCCCCAGCGTGACGAATTTCTGGCAGCCAGGCTTCAGGGTCGGCAACAGACAATTCCAGATGCTCTGGAGCAATTCGATTGATTAACTCTATGGCTTCATCGGCATCGCGCACTTCAATCAGTGCGCCGCGGCGCTCCAGAGACTGGCGAATAATTTCGCTGCGTTCCATCTCAGGTAACAATTTAGTCATGCTGCTGTGGACTGCCGCTATATAGCTGGCATCCCAAGAGACAAAGATTGCCTGAGCATCTTCATCGTGCTCGGCTTGAGAGAATAGGTCCATAGCAATCCAATCGGGATCGGTGTCGCCATCGCAGACCACCAGAATTTCACTGGGCCCGGCAACCATATCCAAACCCACCAATCCAAATACCATGCGCTTAGCCGTGGCTACATAGATATTGCCGGGGCCAACAATTTTATCCACTTTAGGGACAGTTTCAGTGCCAAAGGCGAGCGCGGCAATAGCCTGCGCGCCACCAATGGTAAACACCTGATCGACACCGGCAATGGCCGCAGCGGCGAGTACCATGGGACTGAGCTCACCGTCCGGGGCGGGCACCATCATAATCACTTCACCTACACCGGCAACGCGAGCCGGAATGCAGTTCATTAGAACAGATGAGGGATAGCTTGCTTTGCCACCTGGCACGTAGATACCGACACGATCTAGCGGTGTGATCTGTTGCCCGAGAACGCTGCCATCGGCTTCCTGATACCGCCAAGAGGGCTGCTCCTGGTGGTTGTGGTAGTCACGAATGCGCTCCGCAGCTGTCTCTAGCGCGTTTCGCGTCGCCACATCTATGGACTCAAGTGCTTGCTGAAGTTGGTCCTGCCCTATAACTAACTGACTGATTTCTTCAATCTGACGGCGATCAAAGCGATTAGTCAGATCAATTAACGCCTGATCACCCTGAGCCTTGACCTGACGCAGAATTGCGATCACCGCGTCTTCCACAGCGGTGTCTGAAACCATATCCCAGGCGATCAGCTCACTCAGGGTTTGGTCAAAATTTTCGTCACTGGTAGACAGCTTC
>Ga0208544_10003362_pt1 | contig 10069 bp, 10 predicted proteins | sample DEB08_DNA_9_FD_184526 | JGI IMG/M metagenome (GOLD analysis project Ga0208544, IMG submission 184526) | Aqueous microbial communities from the Delaware River and Bay under freshwater to marine salinity gradient to study organic matter... | ecosystem: Environmental > Aquatic > Marine > Coastal ...
GACTGTGTCATCGGTGATGACCAATTGATGTGGGGTCCTTTCGGGCCAAGGCGTGTTACCTACGCCGATTACACGGCTAGTGGTCGCAGTGTCACTTTCATCGAAGATTTTATTCGTGGTGAAGTACTCCCCCGCTATGCCAATACCCACACGGAGTCCAGCGGTACCGGGCTTCAAACAACGCGTCTGCGTGAAGACTCTCGAGCGATTATCAAATCTGCAGTAAATGGTGACGATGACACTGCGATTATTTTCTGCGGTTCTGGCTCAACGGCAACAATTAATAAGATCATTGGAATTATGAATCTTCGTCTGCCCGCAGACCTTGATGCGAAGTATCACCTCTCTGACCACATTCCCGCCGAGGAACGCCCCGTCGTTTTCATCGGTCCATTTGAACACCACAGCAATGAACTTCCTTGGCGCGAATCAATCGCTGATGTTGTCACCATCCGTGAAGATGCAAACGGACAGATCGACACCACCCAGCTTGAAGCTGAACTCATTGCCTATCAAGATCGACCACTGAGAATCGCTTCATTTAGTGCTGCGAGCAATGTCACCGGGATCATCACTGACACGCACGCGATCACTCAACTCGTGCACAAATACGGTGCTTTAGCTTTTTGGGATTACGCTGCTGCCGCACCATACGTCGATATTGAGATGAATCCACGCTGTGACTCGCACCCTTCTGCCTATAAAGATGCAATCTTCCTGTCGCCCCACAAATTCATTGGCGGACCGGGAACTCCTGGTGTACTCATTGTTCGCAAGGAGCTTCTCCGAAATACAGTGCCAGAGAGCGTCGGTGGCGGCACGGTCGCCTACGTGAATCAAATGGAGCACATGTACCTCGAAGATGTTGAGCACCGTGAGGAAAGTGGCACTCCCGCGATTATTGAATCAATCCGGGCTGGCCTGGTATTCCAACTCAAGGAGGCTGTGGGCGTTGACGTGATTCGCGCACATGAACACGATCTCGTGCGCCGAGCAATCCAGAGCTGGGCACCGCACCCAAATATTCAAATTTTGGGAAACCTTGATGCGGATCGTCTGAGCATTGTTTCCTTTGTGATTAAGCACCAAGATGGGAAATACCTGCACCACAACTTCGTGGTTGCGGTCCTCAATGACCTCTTTGGTATCCAGTCTCGCGGTGGGTGCAGTTGCGCCGGCCCGTATGGACACCGTCTATTGGGGATTGATCTGGATACTTCACATGAATACGAACGTGAAATTAGCCAAGGGTGCGAGGGCATTAAGCCTGGTTGGGTGCGCGTCAACTTCAATTACTTCATCTCTGATGCTGTCTTTGAATACATTGTCAAAGCGGTACGTTTGATCGCTGACCACGGTTGGGCTTTGCTTCCCCAATACCGATTTGATGCGCTCACGGGACGGTGGCATCATCGTGATGGCGCGGTGGAACCACCACTACGGCTGTCAATGTTGGCCTACAACGAATCCGGTGATTTGACGTACCCGATCCACCACGATGTTGCACCTGAAAGCGCCCTTATCGACTACCTGGAAAGCGCCCACACGTTGTTGCATTCGCTTCCCGAACCAGAACTTTTGTCAGGCGTTAGTGGATTCAGCGCAGACTTTGATCACCTTCGTTGGTTTGACCTGCCCGTAACGTGACAGGCTTACTTGAGTCTGATTGTGAAAGTGCCAGATATCCCGGCACCAATTCCAGACTTTGCTTTCGCTAATACTCTAAAGGTGTACTTGCCCTTGGGTAACCTAGCCTTTGTCTTAATGACAACTCGCCCATTGGCTTTGGTTGTGGTTGCCGTGATTTTTTTCCATTGAGCGCCACGCTGAACCTGCAGAACCACCTTTTGCTTGGCAACTGCGGGTCTCACCACGGTGGGAACCTTGATGGTCTTACCTCGAACGACGCTCTTTGCCTTTGACCGCGCAGAAACCGTGGAGGTGACCGTGATCGGGAACTCCTCCGAAATAACTTCTGGTGTTGATTCGGTTGCTCCCACCACAATTCGGTAAGTCGCACTGGTCTGGGAAGCAAAAGGAATGCCCACCGCGCCGTCTGGTCCGGTTACACCGGATGCGACGTCAACCCATGTGCCCGAATCGGATCTTTGCAATACCGCGGTGGCGTTAACAATCGGAGCACCGTTGTAATTGGCGGAAGTTGTTAAAGCACTTGCTTGACCAAATACGACACTCGCCGGAGCGGCCACGCTGACTGAAGGAACGACCGGTGCCAGTGACTGTGCATAAGTTCGGATCAAAGGCCACTGCGCGGGATTATCTCCACCAATGGTCCAGTACGCGGCAGCATTAATACCAAATTCACCGACAAGCTGTGTTCGAGCCAGGACACCTTCGGGTCCACCAAATCTCAAGATCTTGGAAGCGGTACAGGTTTGTGACGTTCCGGTGGAATCAGTCCAATTAAGGCGCTTGCTATATGGGAAAGTGTGTTCTTTACTCGTGTCATCCCACGTTGACACACCACCTTGCTTGGCAATGAATGCGGGGATGTCGGCATCGGTCATAGAGCCGCGTGCGGTCAATGAGTTGTAGGCGGCCTTTTCGGCTCCGCTACTTGAGCTCCTGGGGCACACTCCTGTGAGGTTGTACGCTCCATTTGACTTTCTTTCTGTCCAGAAACGACCGTAGGTCGGGACCCCAATTTGAATTTTCGCAGGGTCAACCACTGAAGCCGAATAAGCGACAATCGCTCGGACCCAGTTATATGGTGCAAGTGGCCCTGATAATGAATAGTCATAGGCCATGATCCGAATTCGATCAACAAATGGTGCTATCCCAATCATGTTGTAGACGTAATACCCGGTACGAGCACTGCAATTTGAACTCATGGAACACGGAGGAGGGATCGTGACAACTAACTGTTTCCCTTGCGCTTTTAGCGCTGTACCCAATTCGGTAACGAAAGCAGTCCAGTTGGGTTGGGTTTTATCCCAACTCGCACTTCCATCGGAGAAAGCGAAAGTTTCGTAATCCAAATCGATTCCGTCATAGTTATTGGACATGACGATGTTCACGATTTCAGCCACATGAGCACTTCGCCGAGCCGGATCCGCGAGAAGATTGGCCATCGTATTTTTACCCGATGCATCAGCGATGGCAGGGATTACTGGAATACCTGCGGCCCTGAGCTGACTTAATGCCCAAGCGGAGTTTGCGGCCGCATTGCCGAAATTCGAATTGAATCCAACTTTTACGCCATTGGGCCCACCCTTAGTTGCCGAATACCAAAATGGTGAAACATCGACAAAGAGATCGCCATTGGCAGTGGCCGTATTAATTCCCTGCGGTTTACCCTGGCTTGACATCCAATAGGGAATCCAGCCGCTCAGGATTCGACTCGGTGGTGAGTCAGCAAACGCAGCCGGCGTGAGGCTTAGGCCAAGCAGCAATGCGAGGGCGAAGGCAATACGGCGTATAAATGGGCGTGATCTGGGGGAAGGCACACCCCATTGTGCGTTATTGCCCAGAATCGATCAACCCCACGGCTGGCCTGGCGTGTCTGTGAAAGGAATTACATCAATAATCGAGATATTTCTTGGGCAGTCCGTGCGATTCGAACGCCAAACTCAGTTTCAGAGAACTCCCGCGAGGAAATGATGCCCACACTTGCTTCAAGGCCCGTAATCCCTGTCAGGGGCACTGCTAGACCATGTGTACCGCCCTCAAGGTTGGCAACCACCCACGGCGGATCAAGTGCTCGACCTGCAGCGGTTCGCGCGGCCAGAATTGCGCGACCTCCCGCACTTCCTTCAAGTGGTGAACGGGTACCGATCCGCATTGAAACGTGCATATCGCTTCGATTTGGCTCCGAGACCAAGGCGACCAGTCCGTCATTTGAATCCGCGATCATGAGATAGGCGGTACAACCGAGCGCCTCGGCCAACATGCGCAATGCCGGTCCAGATGCTTCACGCACGAGGGGCTGAATCACGCGAGCTAGCGCCAGCAATCCTAGGCCGAGTCGACATTTTCCATCAGAGGATCTGCGCAGGAGCGAATGGGCTTCGAGTGTGACTACGAGTCGGTAGACGACAGTTCGACCGACGTCCAACTTGTGGCTGAGTTCGGTAACACTCAAACCTTCCGGGTGTTCGGCTAGTACTTCGAGCACACTTAACCCGCGATCGAGTGTCTGCGAGGTTTCTTTGGTCACACACCCACCTAACCACTGGATGAGACAAAAACAAAGTGCCCCTCAATATTGAAGGGCACTTTGTTGTGAAAATAGAGTGAATCTATATTCAATAACTTTCAAATACTAGACGAGCTTCTTGAGGCTGCTACGCAACATGAACGCCGCAATAATTTCGTAGATACCAATGATGATCAACCAGATACCAACGACCAATGCGAGGGTAGCAAGAGAGATGAGTGGCTGGGTCAGAATCACGACGCCACCGATCAGCATGATCAGACCAAAGAAGATATTCCAGCCACGGCCTTCTTTGGAGTCAAATCCCATGAACAGGCTGGCAAAGCCACGGAACAAGAATGCGATACCGATGAAGATTGCGAGGAGTTCAGCGGCATTGATTGCACTTCGAATTGCAAAAATACCCAAGATGATCGAAAGCACGCCGGTGATTAACAGGAGGACACGCGTGCCACCCGTTAGTCCGTGAGCGAATGAACGAATAATTTCAAAAATACCGGAGATGATCAGGTAAATTGCGAACAAGATTGCAACGACGACGATTGTCTTACCGGGCCAAACCAGCGCCATGATGCCCACGGCGAGGGAAATAATTCCACCAAGGAGAAGTACTCCCCAGCTTCGACCTAGGGCAACCAACATATTTTCGTCGGCTTCCATTTCAAGTTGGGATGACATTTTTTACCTCCATATTTGTGCCTCATTTAGGCCCTGCTGCAAACGGTTATACATTATTCCCAAATTCCTAAAATGTAGGCGTGCCATGCCGTAATTGTCCGATCAGTTCACTCTCTGGAGGAAATTCTGCGTTTCAGCCCTCTTTGGTGACTCAAATACCTGCTCTGCCGTACCGGACTCCCACACGATCCCATCTCGCAGGAAACACACTTGGTCAGCGATCTCCTTGGCAAAGGACATTTCGTGGGTTGCCATGACAATTGTCAATCCGCCCTCGCGCAACTCTCGGACAGTATCAAGCACTTCGCCAACGAGCATCGGGTCAAGGGCTGAAGTGATCTCGTCGAACAACATTATTTCTGGTTCCATCGCGAGTGCTCGAACGATGGCTACACGTTGGGACTGGCCACCTGACAGTCGATCGGGGTAATCATGTGCTTTAGCTTCAAGACCAAATCGAGTAAGTAACTGCATTGCAGCCTCAACCGATTCCTTCTTAGATTTTTTGAGAACACGAGTTGGTCCAAGAGTGATGTTCTCCAACACCTTCATGTGTGGAAAAAGATTATAGGACTGAAAGACAATGCCAATCCGACGCCTAATCGCGTCAAGGTCAGCGTTAAATGCTGTCACGTCAAGTTCAGAATTGACCACGATATTTCCAGCGTCAACCGTCTCTAATGCGTTCATGCACCGAAGCAGCGTCGACTTACCCGAGCCTGATGCCCCGATCAATACCGTGGCCGAATGCGCCGCAACGTTAAGTGAAATTCCCCGTAAAACTGGATGAGTATCGAAGGATTTCCACACTTGATCAACATTGATAAATGATTCGGATCCGCGTTTAGGGCTCACGTTACGCCCCCTGCCTGCCTCTTTCGAGCTGAACGGACGGCCATCCAGTCGGCAAAGCGCGTCATGGGAATAGTGAGCGCAATAAAAATGAGTGCGGCACCAACGTAGGGCGTGTAGTTGAAGTTCGAGGACGTATCAATTTGGGCTCGGCGTAAAACCTCGATTGGTCCCAACACTGCAACAAGTGCCGTGTCTTTCTGCAGTGAAATAAAGTCATTCAGTAGTGGCGGGGTCACATTGCGCACAGCCTGAGGTAGCACGACAAATCGATTCGTTTGGAATGAAGATAACCCCAGTGAACGCGCGGCCATGGTTTGACTTGGGTGAACCGATCCGATTCCTGCCCGGAAGACTTCAGCGACATAGGCGCCGTATGAAAGTACGAGCGCCGCTGTTCCCCAGAAAATTGCGTCACTGGGTACTCCGGGGAGTTGCAGGGCTGGCATGCCGAATCCCAAAAGGAAAATAATCAAAATTGTGGGAACGCCGCGGAAAATATCAACGTAGAGGGTTGCTATTACTCGGAGCGGCAAAAAAATTGGGGATTTAATTGTTCGGGAGAGCGCAACGAGCAAGCCAATGATCAGAATTAGCGGTTCCGCGATAAGGAAAATGCGAACATTGAGCCAGAAGGCCTGCAACAACCCAGGGAATGACTCGACAAACTGGTCGCCATCGAAGAAAGTTTTTTGAACCGCTTCCCAACCCGAGCTCCGGCCGACCAGTAAAACGATGATGACGACGAAACCAAACAAGCTCGCGATTCCGATTAGCGCATCGCGGCGCGCCTTCTTACGCGAACGCTCCCGGCGCAGTGGGTCAATGAAGACCGTGTCTGCGCCAGGAACGGGAGTGTTCACGTGTTATTGGTATTAGTTAATCGCAGTGATTCGCGCGACTGGTCTTTTTATTCCGTGAAGTACGGGGCAGTTGTTCCAGCCAACCATGCATCTTGGATTTCCTGCAGCTCACCGGAGTCCTTCAACGTCGTGAGTGCTTTGTTGACACATGTGACGAGTGGGTTGCCCTTTTGAAGGAGTAATCCAAATTCTTCGCCACCAGCAGTTGCCTGGAATTGGCCTACAATTTTGCTGTTGTCGAACTCTGCAGCGGTTACATAGTAGGCAGTTGGAAGGTCAACGACGATTCCATCAATCTGTCCATTTTGCAATGCACTCTTCGCGTCATTTGTGTCATTGAAAACATAGGGATCATTGGTCGGTTGAACAACTTCGGTCACGAAATCGAGGCTGGTAGTTCCCACCTGTGCACCTAGCTTGGCGTCCTTAAGTTCAGCAATCGTCGTTGCGCCAGCAATCGGCGAGTCGTTAAATGCCACGACCGCCTGGTTCACCGTGTAATATCCGTCAGAGAAATCAACGACCTCGGCCCGCTCTGGCGTGATCGAGATTTGGTTTATGTCGAAGTCAAAATTCTTGTCACCCGGTGCGTAGGAAGTATTGAAAGGCACAACTTCCCATTTGACATCGGTGGGTGCAAAACCCAGTTGTGATGCAACCGCGTAGGCAACCGCAGACTCAAAGCCTTCACCATTTGTGGGGTCGTCATCAACGAAGTAGGGAGGATAGGCAGGTGTATCGGTACCAATTGTCAGCATTCCTGGGCTGATAGTGGTGAGATTCTCATAAGCACACTCGTCAGTTGCAGCGCTTTCGGCGGCACTTTCTTCCACAGAAATTTCTGTGGTGGCAGTTTCCGTGGCAGTGTTATCACTTGAAGAACAGGCGGATAGCAAAAGACCTGCTACCGCTAAAGATGCAACACTTGCAAGACGAATAGATTTTCTCTGCATGTATTTTCAATCCCATCGAAAAATAGTTAGTTAAAGGCGCGCTGGCTTGCGCGGGCAAAGTCTCTCACTCGTTTAGTGGGGCCTATTAGTAGCCCCTCTGATTTTCCTTTTATTCGCCACCCTTGGGCAACGACTTGTGTATTTTTTCGCAATCCGGGCAGATAGGGAACTTGGAAGGATCCCGATTGGGAGTCCATTTCTTGCCGCACAACGCCTTTACGGGTGCGCCCGTAACCGCACTCTCAACGATCTTGCTCTTTTCGACATAGTGTGCAAATTTTTCGTGGTCACCGTCGTCGAAATTCGAGGTTCGCTCTTCGGTGAGGACACTGCCCAACTCTTCCAGTTCGGGAGCCGCGAGGGGGGTTGCAAGTGGGGTACTCATAGGCCAAGTCTACTTTCTTGATTCACCTGACGACCATAGATACGAAATTTGCATTATTTTTATATACCCCCTAGGGTATAGGCATGGCTACCGTTAATCTAACAGAATCCAGTTTCTCCGACACCATTAAGGGGAGCCCCATTGTCTTCGTTGACTTTTGGGCCGAGTGGTGTGGACCGTGCCGCAATTTTGCGCCCGTATACGAAAAAGCTTCAGAGTCCAATGCTGACATTGTCTTTGCCAAGGTAGACACTGAGGCCGAACGCGGTCTGGCCGGGAGTTTTGAAATTTCATCTATCCCAACTCTCATGGCGATCCGCGACGGTATTGTCCTTTATTCTCAAGCTGGTGCACTCCCCCAAGAAGGTTTGGACAACTTGATCGCGGCAATTCGCGAGGTCGACATGGAAGTGGTTCGCCAAGAAATTGCGAAAGCAAATGAACCGCAAAGTTAGGACCAAATAGCGGAAACGAGGACCAAAGTCCCCCTAGAGCACTCTCGAATACAACTTATATTTGAATTCCAGAGTAGGACTTAAGAAGGGATTGATGACATATGCCACAGCAACCGCTAGCCCAGGTACCGTTAGATTCTAAGTGGCACTGGCAGGAACACGGCCGCTGTCGCACTGTTGATCCACTGCTGTTCTTCCACCCACAAAATGAGCGCGGTTCCTCACGCTCACGCCGTGATCAGTCAGCCAAGCGGGTCTGCGCTTCGTGTCCCGTACGGTTGGAATGCGCAGACTATGCAATCCGGGCGCGTGAACCTTATGGTGTGTGGGGCGGCTTGAGCGAAGACGACCGGGAAACTATTTACCGGAAAATAGATCAGCCACGAGGCTCACACCTGAAGAGTGTGCCCGGAACAGGTATTGCTGCGGCAAAGGAATTGGTCAATGAGGCAATTTCAGATGATGCTTTGGGGATCTACCATTTTCCAGCAAGTTAGGACCTGCTCCTAGACTTGGCCGATGAATGACAAACTCACGGCTGATCACGTCCGTTCCCTTGGCCTTACGGGGCGGGACTTTCTACGTGAACTTGATTTCACAGCCGCTGAACTCAATTCATTCCTTGACTTAGCGGCACGCCTCAAGCAGTCGCGCAAGGATGGCCATGAACCTGAATTGCTTAGCCGCAAAAACCTAGCTGCCATCTTTGAGAAAACTTCCACTCGCACCCGCATTTCATTTAGTGTCGCTATGAGCGATCAAGGTGGGAGTATCACCTTCCTTGATGGAGCATCAAGTCAAGTTGGTCATAAGGAATCCCCCGCTGACACAGCTCGCGTCCTGAGTCGAATTTTCGATGCAATTGAATACCGGGGCAGCGAGCAGGCTGTGGTCGCGGAACTTGCCAAGTACTCGTCGGTGCCGGTGTACAACGGATTAACCGATCAATGGCACCCAACGCAAATGCTGGCCGACTTTCTCACCATGCGCGAGCACCAGGTAGATCCCCAAGAAGCACTTTCTTACTGCTATCTGGGTGATGCACGGAGCAATATGGGTAACTCACTGTTGATCATGGGCGCGATCATGGGTGCGGACACCAGGATCGTTGCGCCAAAAGCGTTGTGGCCGGGACAAACCGTAATTGATCAAGCACATGCACGAGCGCAAGAAAGTGGCGCAAAAATTACCCTCACCGAAGACATTGCCGAAGGAGTGAGCGGCGCAGAGTTCGTCCACACCGATGTGTGGGTGTCGATGGGTGAACCCAAGGAAGTCTGGCAAGAGCGCATTGAACTACTCCAGCCCTACCAGGTGAATCAAGCGGTGCTCGAGCTCGCAGGAAGCAACGCTAAAGCAATGCACTGTTTACCGGCTTACCACGACACGAAGACCGTGTTGGGCGCACAAATTGCCCAAGATTTCAATCTCCAAGGTGGAATCGAAATCACCCATGAAGTATTCGAATCCTCGGCAAACATCTCATTTGATCAGGCAGAGAACCGGATGCACACGATCAAATCAATTCTCGTTGCAACCCTTGCCTAATTGAAAAAGAAGTTTCCCAAAGAACGAAGGACTAAACGTTATTCAAGCGGTCGCGCAACCCTTGTAGTTGACTATTGAGTTCGGCAGGAACCCGATCACCGAATTCCGCGTAATACTCTTCGGTCAAATCGGTTTCGGCCAACCACGAATCAGCATTG
>Ga0208544_10003363_pt1 | contig 10068 bp, 10 predicted proteins | sample DEB08_DNA_9_FD_184526 | JGI IMG/M metagenome (GOLD analysis project Ga0208544, IMG submission 184526) | Aqueous microbial communities from the Delaware River and Bay under freshwater to marine salinity gradient to study organic matter... | ecosystem: Environmental > Aquatic > Marine > Coastal ...
ACGGATTTGCAATCCGCTGCATAACCTACCTGCCCACTCGCCGCTGGGATGGCGATATACCATGAATTAGAGGTGCGCAAGTGACCCCGCCATGTGATCAGGCGTTGCTGCAGCAATTCAAATATGGCATGTAATGGCAACAATACTGAACGAAAGAGTTTAGAAAGTGACAGATTACAGCAAACGCCGCATGATGATGGTTGATACGCAGGTTCGGCCATCTGATGTAACCAAATTCCCGATTATTGACGCCATGCTCTCGGTCCCACGTGAGGCTTTTGTGCCGGCTAATCTGCGCGAAGCAGCCTATGTCGGCGAAAATCTGGATTTGGGCCGGGGTCGGACCCTGCTGGAGCCGCGGACATTCGCCAAGCTGCTGGATGCGCTTGATGTGCAACCGCATCATGTTACGCTCGATTTGGGTTGTGGTTTGGGGTACTCAACCGCAGTTTTGGCGAGCCTTTGTGAGTTTGTGGTCGCGGTTGAGGACGACGCGGAGCGGGCGGAGGAAGCGCAGGCTGTCTTGTCCGAACAAGGTGTGGACAATGCCGCAGTCATGGAAAATGATCTAGCGCAAGGGGCGGCGAAGTCAGGCCCGTATGATATCGTGATAATTGAGGGGGCCGTCGAAGAGGTGCCCGAGGTGTTGCTGTCGCAGTTGCGTGAAGGCGGCAGGATTGGATGTGTATTTGCCGAAGGCGCGCTGGGGGTTGCACGCATCGGGCACAAGATTGATGGCGTTGTGAATTGGCGTTATTCTTTCAATGCGAACGCGCCCGTTTTGTCGAATTTCCGCAAGGCTGCGGCATTCTCGCTTTAAGTATTAACAAAATTGGCAAAATTGACGTATAATAACCGAAATAACGAAAGCCTAGGGGCGAATGATATGATCAAACGGATAAGATTGGTCGCATGGACTCTGGTCGTGTCACTGGGTTTCACCGCGATGGCGCAGGCCGAGTCTTTGGTTGATACGCTGACGTCGGCCTACAATAATTCGGGGTTGCTGGAGCAGAACCGCGCCCTGTTGCGCGCTGCCGATGAAGATCTGGCGCAGGCGGTGGCGTCAACGCTGCCGGTTATTGGATGGGCTTATAATGTCTCAAATACGCGGACAAGCGGTGGTGGGGCGGACCTGATACAAGAAAGCGTGCGGCTGTCGGGATCTCTGATCTTATATGATGGCGGTTCAAATCGGCTGGCCGTTGAGGCACAGAAAGAAACGATTTTGGGCACACGCCAAGCGTTGCGATCCATTGAGCAGGACGTTTTGTTGCGCGCTGTAGAGGCATATATGAACGTCCGCCGTGATGGCGAGTTCGTGACGCTGCGCCAGAATAACGTGCGCCTGATCACAGAAGAGTACCGCGCAGCGCAGGACCGCTTTGAAGTTGGTGAAGTGACCCGGACCGACGTGGCCCTGGCAGAAGCACGTCTGGCGGCAGCACGCAGTCTTTTGGCCGCTGCCGAGGGTACGCGCGAGCGTTCCATCGAAGAGTTTCGCGCAGCCGTGGGGCGTGCACCCAACGCGCCCAATCAGGTATCGCCCGCGCCCGTGTCGCGCGGGATTGCCGATGCCAAGGCATTTGCCGTGCGTAACCATCCAGCCATTCTTGAGGTGCAGCACGCGGTGAGTGCGGCTGAACTGAATATCCGCCGTGCCCAAGCGGCGTTGGAGCCGACGGTCAGGCTGCAGGGCTCGTTGTCAACGAATCGCGATTCCGAAGAATCGCGGCAGATCGGGCTTGAGGCCAGCGGCCCAATTTACAGCGGTGGCCGTCTGTCCAGTCAGGTTCGTCAGTTCATGTCGCGCCGCGATGCCACACGGTCAGGGCTGCATGTGACGACCATTGGGATTGAGCAGCGGGTTGGCAACGCCTATTCGTTCTTGCTGGTTGCACGTGCCTCGCGGCAGGCGTCCGATCAGCAAATCAGTGCCGCGCGGGTCGCGTTCGAAGGTGTCCGCGAAGAGGCCAAGCTGGGAGCGCGCACCACGCTTGACGTCTTGAATGCAGAGCAGGAATTGCTGGATGCACAAGCCAATTCGATATCAGCGCAAGCAGAAGAGGTCATCGCGTCGTATTCCGTTCTGGCCGCCATGGGCCTGCTGAACGTCGAGCATCTGGGGTTGCCTGTCCAACAGTATGACCCGTCGGCATATTACAATCTGGCCAAGGACGCACCGACGGCCATATCCCCGCAGGGGCAGGCGTTGGACCGCGTTTTGCGTGCCATTGGCGAGGCGCAGCGTTAGGTTGTTTGACGTAAGTCTTTAGGCTAGTCTCTCTTGGCGGGGGACAAGGCGGGAAGAGCGATGTCTGATAGAGCAAGAACAGATGAAATTGACGGGATCATGTCGTCGGTTCGCAGGCTGGTGTCTGATGCCGAGGCCGGGTCCGGCAGCGGCATGCGCCAAATGTCACGATTTTTGCTGACACCTGCGTTGCGGGTGTCAGAGCCATGTGATGTGGATACTTCCATCATACAGCGGCAGGCAACATCCCGGCCAAACAATTTGCTTGTGCTTGATCCCAACAACCGGGCCGAACGGGCCGGTCTGGAGGCAACAATCGCCGAGTTGGAGGCTGCGGTAACGGCGCAGACGGATAACTGGGAAGCCGATGGCGGCGAAGCATTCGAGCACACGGCCTGGGCGGCAAGCGCGTTTCAGTTGCGCGATGCCGTGGTGGACGCCGCGACAGCATCCGTATTTGAACCGGCAACGGCGGCCGACACCACCGATTCGGCGGATGTGGTGCAGATGCCCGATCAAGCGGAGCAGACAGCGGTATCGCACCCGTTGAAACACAACGACCATGATCTGTTGCGTGCGCTGGTGGTGCAGATCGTCCGCGAGGAGCTGAGCGGCGAGATGGGTGAGCGGATCACCCGCAATGTCCGCAAGCTGGTGCGCCGCGAGATCAACCGCGTGCTGGTCAGCCGCGAGCTTGACTAAACCGGTCCAGCGAGGCCAAGCAGCTGGTCGATGTCCATATGCGTTTCCAGATGTTGGGCAAGGGCATCAAGCGTGTCTTCGACACCCGCGTTGTAGTTGTGACGTGCAACCGTCACGCCAAGCCGCGACAGAAAGGCCGCGCGGAACGCATCGGCGTTAAACAGGCCGTGCAGATAACAGCCCAACACCCGCCCATCGTCGGATGCGGCACCTTCGCCCCGCCCATCCAGTGACAACCAGGCGCGATCACAGTCCGGACCGGTGGTGTCGCCAATATGGATCTCGTAGCCAGACACGGCATCGCCGGTTGGCAGATATGTGGCGGATGACCGGGCGAGCCGCTTTTGCGGTCTCATGACAGTTTGCACGTTCAACAGCCCAAGGCCCGCGACACGGGACGCCGGCCCTTCGATCCCGTCATCATCCATGATGGTGGTTCCCAGCATTTGATAGCCGCCGCAGATGCCCAGCACATGACCGCCCCGCCGCACATGCGCCGCGAGGTCGATATCCCAGCCCTGAGCCCGAAAATGTGCAAGATCCGCAATTGTGGATTTTGAGCCGGGAATGATGATCAGATCGGCATCGCCGGGCAGGGCGCGCCCGGCTTCGATAATGTCGATACTGATGCCCGGGGTCGCCGAAAGCGGGTCCAGATCATCGAAATTTGCAATCCGGTTCAGGCGGGGAACGACAATCTTGGTCGTGCCGCCCTTGCGGCTTGTGATGTCCATCACGTCTTCGGCGGGCAGTTTCCATGCATCGTGAAACCATGGGATGATGCCTAGCTGCGCCCAACCGGTATGGTCGGCAATGATTCGCATCCCGTCGGCAAAAAGCGTGGGATCGCCGCGAAACTTGTTGATTGCAAAGCCCCGGATCAAGGCGCGGTCGCCAAGTGCCAAGACGGCATGAGTGCCGACGAGTTGCGCAATCACGCCACCTCTGTCGATGTCGCCAATCAGGGCGACGGGCACATTGGCAGCACTGGCAAAGCCCATATTGGCGATGTCGCCTGCGCGCAGGTTCACCTCGGCGGGGCTGCCTGCGCCTTCGATGATGACCAGATCGCGACCGGTGCCAATCCGGGCAAAGCTTTGCAGAACGGGCGGCAGAAGTTTGGCTTTCTGGCTGCCGTAATCGCGCGCCTTCATGGTCGCAAAGTGCTTGCCCTGCACAATGACCTGCGCCCCGATTTCAGATTCAGGTTTCAGCAGAACCGGGTTCATATCCACCAGCGGTTCCAGTCCGCAGGCCATGGCCTGCAATGCTTGTGCGCGGCCGATTTCGCCGCCATCGGCGGTGACGGCCGCATTGTTGGACATGTTCTGCGGTTTGAACGGGGCCACGGACAGGCCGCGATGCACGCAGGCGCGCGCGATACCGGCCACGAGCATGGATTTACCCACGTTCGATCCAGCACCCTGAATCATGATAGCTTTGGTCATCGCGCCTCCTTGGCTCTGGTTCATAGCGGTGCAGAGGGCAGGGGGGAAGACCATGAAGCGGCGTTTGGCCGTTGGTCCGCGCCAGCTGAAACGAATAACGCGGCCGCAAGGGGCCGCGCTTTCAGTGCCCAAGTCGGGCCAAGTAATACGTTGGTCAGGCGGCTTTCGCGTCCTGTTCGGCAGCGTTGCGCCGTTCGCTTTCTTCGCGGGACAGGGCGACCGAAGTGCGCACACCTTTGCCGACGAAATCCATCAGTCCGCTGACAACCCGTTCGTTGGGGTCAATACCGGCACAAGACAACACTTCGCGGCCATCGCGCGAACGTGCCCAGCGGGCGATCTGTTCGGGGCCGTTACCGTATTTCTTGTCATCTGCGATAGCGTCATCCAGTGCAGCAAGGACCACAGCCGCAAACAGTTTACGCGCCCGGTTACCTTGTTCATTGTTGAATGCTGTACCGTCGACGAAATCTCTCATCATGCTTCCTTCTTTTTGTTCTTGTAGTTTCCGAGTGACCCGCAATATGCATTGTTCGATGTGATTCGGGGGCGCTCTTTTGGAATGGCAGCCATGCGTTTAACGCATAGCTTGGCGGCCAAATCTGGTCTGTTTGGTGATCTTGTCATGGGCCCATACGCGAGATATAGGCTGTGCCAAGCGCCATTCAACCTTTCCCCGCAGTTTTGATGTGAAGTGACCTATGCCCAAAATCAACGGTAACGAAATTCGCCCCGGCAATGTTCTGGACCACGAAGGTGGCCTTTGGGGCGCCGTCAAGGTTGACCACGTCAAGCCCGGCAAGGGCGGCGCATTCGCGCAAGTGGAACTGAAAAACCTGCGTGACGGTCGCAAGCTGAACGAACGCTTCCGATCCGCCGACAAGGTTGAGCGGGTGCGTCTGGACCAAAAGGACCAGCAGTTCCTGTTCGAGGCCGATGATATGCTGACGTTCATGGATAGCGAAACATATGAGCAGATCGCATTGCCTGCCCACATCCTTGGTGATCGCCGCCCATTTTTGCAGGACGGTATGGTCGTGCATATCGAATATTACGGCGATGAAGCGCTGAACGTGACGCTGCCGCAAAAGGTGGTTTGCAGGGTCGCCGAGACAGAGCCGGTTGTAAAGGGTCAGACGGCTGCCAACAGCTTTAAGCCAGCGATCCTTGATAACGGGGTGCGGGTCATGATCCCGCCGTTCGTGGGGCCCGACGAAGATATCGTTGTGAACACCGAACTGTTTGAATACGTCGAACGCGCGTGACCTCTTTCAGGTGAGGCGCGTCAGCGTTGCATCACCGGCCTGCATGGGGCCGGACGCCCGGTCGAACCGCAGGTACGCAAGCCCCTGATCACCACAAACCGTGTGCAAGGTGCCGACGGCTTTTTCGTCGGCCATGATGGTGTCGCCGGGTGCGGCAGTGCCATTGATCGCGACGCGCGCAAGACCTTTCTTTAGCGCGGTCTTGTGTTTCATGCGGGCGATGATTTCCTGACCAACATAGCAGCCTTTTTTGAAATCAATCCCGTGCAGTGCCTCGAACCCGGTCTCAAGCACATAGGTATCGGGGGTCAGTTCCATGCCCGTTTCGGGGATCAAATGCGCCACGCGCAGGGCGGTCCAGTCGGTTGCGTCGCTGACGTCGGTATCGCCATAGGCACGCCAGCCCATAGCGGGGTGCCGGGGATCGGCGATAGCGCCTGCAGGGGCCGGGCCGGTGCCGCGCGATACCACAAGGGGGGGTTGCGCAATCTGCACGTCCGCGCGCAGCCGGTACATGGCCAACCGCCCCGCCAAGTTGGCCGCATGCGTGGTTGCGACGTCGATCAGCAGGCGGTCAGGCTGGCCCAATACAAAGAAGTCAGCGATGAATTTGCCCTGAGGTGTCAACAGGGCCGCATAGATGATTGACGCATCGGCGCGGGCGACATCATTGGTGATAAGCCCTTGCAGGAATGCAATGCGGTCGGTTCCGGTCAATGCGATGACGGTACGGTCAGTCATTTGTTTCGCTTTCTGATTGTGTGAATTGCAGTCTGTGCAAATCGGCATAGATCCCGCCACGCGCGAGCAGTTCGTCATGGGTGCCCTGATCGACGACGCGGCCCTGATCCATTACGACAATGGAATGGGCGTTGCGCACTGTGGACAGCCGATGCGCGATGACCAATGTCGTGCGCCCGGTCGATAGCTGTTCAAGTGCGGCCTGCACGATGGATTCAGATTTGGTGTCAAGCGCGCTTGTCGCTTCGTCCAGCAGCAGGATCGGCGTGTCGCGCAGCAATGCGCGGGCGATGGCGATCCGCTGGCGTTGCCCGCCTGACAAGCTGGAACCGCGTGGCCCTGCCGCGCTGTCGAGACCGTTCGGCAGGTTTGGTAAAAAGTCGCTGACATGCGCGGCGTCCAGGATGGATTTCAGTGTGACATCATCAACATCGTCACGGCCCAGCAGGATATTGTCGCGCAGCGTTTCATCAAACAACGCCGCATCCTGTGTGACGACGGAAAACAGTCCCCGCAAATCTGCAAGCTGCATGTCGGCAATCGGCGTGTCCGCAATCATCACGCTGCCGCTTGCGGGTTCGACCAAACGCGTCAGGACATTGAAAACCGTACTTTTGCCTGCGCCAGACGCGCCGACCAATGCCGTGGTTTCCCCCGCCGCTGCGGTAAACGTGGCACCTCGCAGGACCGGCAGATCACCGTATTGCAGCGATACGTTGTTCAATGTGATCGCAGGTGCGCCGTGCGGTTTGGCCGTCGGCTTGGCCGGGGACAGGATTGTTGGTTTCAGGTTCAGCACATATTGCAGGCGTTCCACGCTGGCGGCGGCCATCTGCCATTGCCCGCTCATCGCGCCAAGGCGGCGCAGCGGGTCAAATGCCAGCGACATCGCGGTGAAAAACGCCATGAATTCACCGTTGGTCTTTTCGCCGGCGATAATTTCGGAGCCGCCGTAGATCAGGACACCCAGAAAGCCGATCCCGGTCATGATGTCGATCAGCGCGGGCACAGCGGCCTGTCCGATGGCCGTCTTAACCTCTGCGTCAACGCTTTGGTCCACCAGATCATCATATCTGCTGGCCTGATACGTCTCGAGCGCGTTGAGTTTTATCGGATTGATGCCATGAAACACCTCGTCCAGCCGTGTTGATATCTTGCCTGCAATTTCGCGGGCGTTGCCAGCGCGCCGCCGGATATAGGCCTGCACCAACAGCGACGGCAGCACGAGCAAGGGGATGCCGACGACCGCAATCAGGGTCCAGCGCCAGTCAATCCACAGCGCGACCGCACAAAGGCCCACCAGGGAAATCAGGTCGCGCCCAAGCGCGGTAAGGATCGCGCTCCAGATGCTGTTGATCGCACCCACATCGCCCTGGACCCGTTCGATCAGCTGGCCGGGTGGATTGATCTGGTAGAAACCGCTGTCCAGCGTCATAAGGTGGCGCAGCAAATGACGGCGCATATCCGCAGAGGCCAGTTGCTTGATCAGGGTCATCAAGACGCGCTGCCCTGTTGATGTGATGGCGCGGACCACAAAAATGACCATGACGCCAAGGCCAACCCAATATAACGCGCCAGTGTTGCCCATCGTAAAGACATCATCGAACATCGGCTGGACCATCCGGCTGAGCAGGGCGAGCATGGACCCTTCGATAGCCATCAAAAAGAGCGCGGCAATCAGCAAAAGCTTGTGCTTTCGCAGGTAATCACGCCACAGCCACCAGAACAGGCGCCCCGCAGATTGGGGGCGGACAGGGCGGGCTTTGCGCAGTTTAGCGGTCATAGTTGGCCTTTTTGGGCAGCGGTCCCGTCGGTCTAGTCTTAAATGGGATGGCGGGCAAGTTGAGCAAGCTTGACGCTGCAAAAGGCGCGGTTAGTTTGCAGGCGTAACGTCTATTGAAAGTCACCTGCATGTCATTGTCCAACGGTCGTAAATATCTTGCCATTCCCGGCCCATCGGTCATTCCGGATGCTGTTTTACAAGCGATGCACCGTGCGTCGCCCAATATCTATGAAGGTGAACTGCACGATCTGACCAAAAGCCTGATCCCCGACCTGAAAGAGGTTGCCATGACAGCGCACAATGTCGCGATCTACATTGGGAACGGTCATGCCGCATGGGAAGCTGCCCTGTCGAATGTGCTGACGCGCGGCGATACTGTTCTGGTGCTGGCGACGGGCAGGTTCTGTATCGGTTGGGGCGAGATGGCACAAAGCATGGGGGCCGTGGTCCAGACCATCGACCATGGGATGCAGTCGCCCGTCGATCTGGTGCAGGTCGAGGCGGCGCTGGCGGCCGATACCGACGGGCGGATCAAGGCCATTCTGGCCGTTCATGTGGATACGTCGACCAGCGTCAAGAACGACATCGCGGGGCTGCGCGGGGTCATTGACCGGGTGGGGCACCCCGCCCTGCTGATGGTCGACTGCATTGCGTCGCTGGGCTGTGACCGCTTTGAGATGGACGCATGGGGGGTCGATGTCATGGTGGCGGCCTGCCAAAAGGGGCTGATGACCCCCGCGGGCATCAGCTTTGTCTGGTTCAACGACAAGGCGGATGCCGCTCGCGGCAATTGTGTGACACGGTATTGGGATTGGCGGCCGCGCGCGACTGCGGAGGAATATTATCAGTATTTCGACGGGACCGCACCGACGCACCATCTTTATGGCCTGCGCGCAGCGCTTGACCTAATTATGGCCGAGGGATTGGATCACGTCTTTTGGCGCCACGAGACGTTGGCCCGCACTCTCTGGGCCGCCTTTGATTGCTGGTCGCAGGGCGGACCTGTGCAATTGAATATCGCCGATCCCGCTGCCCGGTCGCATGCGGTGACGTCGGTCGCCATTGGGTCGCCCAACGGTGCCCGGTTGCGGCACTGGTGTGAACATCAATGTGGGCTGACGCTGGGTATCGGTCTGGGCCGGGCACCTGCGGACGCCTTTTTCAGGATTGGCCATATGGGACATGTGAATGCCCATATGATCATGGGCGTTGTGGGTACGATGCAGGCAGGATTGACCGCGTTGCAGATCCCGCATGGGGCCGGCGCGTTGGACGCTGCTGCGGGTGTAATCGCGGCAAGCTAGCTACGGCGGACCCGCCCGATCCATTTGAAAACATGGTCCAGCGCATAGGCGGTCATCGCGAGCCGGAGGTATCCCAGCACGGCCGCGATTGTCCATAATCCCATGGACAGGATGACACCCAATGTGATCAGAAATGGGGTCTGATGCGGCTGAGTTTCCAGCACCGCCGCGAACTTGTCACGTGACGACCAGCCCTCGGGCCCGGCATCAGCGTCGGGCATAAGTTGCCCCTTGCCACGCGCCTCAGCCTGCCACTTGTGCAGCGTCGCCTCGGAAATCCCTTCTTCCTGCGCCAACTGCCGAATGGCCATGTTGTCCGGCGGAAGCATCCGCTTCAGCACCGCCGCCTTGCGTTCCGGTGAATATCCCACGTCATTGTCCTATCCCGCCCACCTGAAAATTAGAGAAAAAATAGAGCAGCGGACAACTTCCCTGACACAGGGGGCTGGCCAGCCGGTTTGGCGTGCATCCCACTATGATCAACCAATGGAAGCGCGCGCTGCTTGATGGTGCAGCCGATGTTTTTGAGCGGGGCCGTCGTAAGACGCCGGTGATCGATGAAGACGAGGTC
>Ga0208544_10003367_pt1 | contig 10061 bp, 7 predicted proteins | sample DEB08_DNA_9_FD_184526 | JGI IMG/M metagenome (GOLD analysis project Ga0208544, IMG submission 184526) | Aqueous microbial communities from the Delaware River and Bay under freshwater to marine salinity gradient to study organic matter... | ecosystem: Environmental > Aquatic > Marine > Coastal ...
AGCACCCTTCACAATTTTCTATAGTCTCAACTAGTGTCGGGGCGTCTTACAAAAAAATGCCTGAATTATTCACGGAGGGCCTTCTTTGGCTGTCATGATCAACTGCCCGTGAATGTCGTATGCTCTGGTAAGTGGGTTCATGCCCATGCGCATGCCGTCCGAACCTTTGATCATTGAGTTCCCACCACACCCGGGAACACAGATACCGCGATTGAGCATCTACCCAAGACTTTTGATTCCCAAACCTAAAAGATACCATATTCCAGAAAAGACTGAGCTTTGCACCGTCAGGGCCCGTACTGTTCTGGCGAAAGCGAGAGCCCCTTCTCGATTATCATTCTTTGAAAAATCATCAATATCATTGATTCCTCGAATTTGCGCCGCTTGAGCAGGCGAAATAAAATATTGGGCGAGGACACATAAACTTAAAAGCGCCCAGCTGAAGCCCAAAAGCCCAATAAAGAATGCAGCGGCATGAGCGAGCCATCTAAATTTTACGTACCCCACGTCAACCTCCCCAAAAAACATGACCTTGCGATCTAGTGGGCGAGTCTTGCATTTATGCAGGCTGCATGGAAGCGCGTTAGGCTACCATTTTGCCATGTAGGAAAGATCATTTACGGCGAGGGCTAGGTGAAGAACCTTCATTGACTGTCATGATCAACTGCCCGTGAATGTCGTATGCTCTGGTAAGTGGGTTCATGCCCATGCGCATGCCCTTAGAACCTTCAATCATGAGGAGCCCTCCACACCACGGATGGCTGATGCCGAGGCAGACTGGTATCTTGGTGTTAACAGATACGCCCCACGGTACTTTAACCTTTAATTCCCCGCGGGTCGTCAACCAGACGTGTGTGCAGGCTTGCAAGTGCTGCCTTCGAGGGATGGAAAAGCCCAGCCCCTGCGTGGCAATTCCCGGGCTCGATATGCAGGTAATATCCGAGATCCTCAGATGGGTTACCCACATTGGCGAATACGTCAACATCCGTGCGGTATAAGCCGGGCCCCACACGATCACGCGCTTCCTGAAAGAACTTGGAATAACTTTGCTTTGGTTTGACCCTTACACCAGCCACGTTATGGTCAAAACGATCCGCATAATCATGGAGTGTCGTCGCGATGCCTGTAAAATTGCGCAGAGCGTCGTCACGTTCTTCGCGGTGTGCATCCATCCAAACCTTGCGGTTGTTCATTTTAAGAGGCTATGCCCCCATTACGATGGCGATATGCGCTGGGTTCAGTCTTCTGTATGTAGCTCGATATATCCCTGAATCTCGTCCAAATTGATGCTCACTGTCACACTGCCAAGGCGCGCAAGCGTCGCAAAGCTGGCTCCAACCTGTTCCATGCCGTCATGCTTGGCCGCGCTTTGATCCGCCCGCACCGGCGCATAGCTGCCAAAGGCACTGGTGGCCCGCTGGAGCAGATCATACGCTGCAGTATTCGCGTCCAAAAGCGTTTGGAACGTCGCAGGAAACGGCGCTTCCGGCGCGCCGTTAGTCACCTTCTCGTAATTGGATTTGTGCCTTTCGAAGGTCGATTTGTCCTGCCAGCCGTCCAATTTCCCCAACTCGCTCAACAGCCGGTCGAGGCCAGGCGTTTTGGCACTCTCTGGTGCCAAAAGCGGTTCAGCGTTGCGCGAGGCCGCACCCTTGAAAGCCATCCATGAAGCCATCGTCAGCTCGGGCTTGCCAGGATGCCACTTGCTATCTTTTGTGTTCACTACTCTGAGAATTTCAGGATCACCTTTCAGTTCATTCTCAAGGTAATTGACCAATTTATTGCAGATATCTTTGTCATTTTGCAAAGCAGCCACCGTAAGACCAGTGGCACGTATCGCTTGCTGGGCAGACGGGTCGCCCATGATCGAGGCACCATAGGCAATACAACATTTGGCCAAGGTGGAATTTAGTCTAAGCGCTTCACGCGCACGCTTGCGATTGCGCGGATCCTCACGGGCGTCCTTGTAGGCATTCCAACCTTTCGTAATCACGACCTCATTGTGCATTTTGTAGCCAAATTCGGTCAACGCATCAGCCATCGACAACGACGCAGACACAATGGATGACACGCCGGACGGGTCCATGACTTGGGCGACGGCGGCCCCCGCCTGTGCAGTGTGCAGCACCAGCGAAACCTTGCTGTGATCCAGATGGATTTTCGCATTCTTCAACGTGTTCTGAACGGCTGCTGCAACGCCGCTTTGTGCGGCAAAAGCAACCTCCATTGAATCGACCCACGCATTATGGATGTCGACGCATTTCTTAAGCTCATAGATGTCTTTGCAAACTTTCTGTGCTGCCACTACAGCACCGGTGCCCGGCACAAGTGCTGCCAGAATGCCCGCTCCGGTCGAGGTCAGCCCGTTGATCAGCTCCACCTTTTGGCGCAACGCCGCCGTGTTGGCCATGGCGCGATCAATCGCCTCTTGCGCCTGGACGATCTCTTCAGGGGTGCGTGTCGTAACATCGCTGTCAGGATGGGCTTGGGAATAAAGCTCTTGAAAACCAATCAATTCTTGGTCTGCTTCTTCCATCATTGCCTGAATGGCTTCGGGCGAGAAGGCTTCCTCTAGCTCTTTCTTGGCCTGTGCCTCAGTGTAGTCTTCTGCATTCTTTTCGATCTGTTTGGCCAGTTCCTCTTGCGAGGTTCCTGCCAACGGATCGACGGTCGTTTTCTTTAGCCCCGCGATTGCCTTACCCCCGAGACCTTCCAAAGCGGTATTCAACCCGCTCATAGACGCAGCGGATCCTGTATCCTGCCCTGCTTCTTGCCCGCCTCCCGTCGCTTCGTGAAAACCTTGTTCGCCCTTATTCATATCCATGATATCGCGTTTTTCGGTATCTTCGCGCACGGCATCAAAGATCGCTTCTGACGAGGCACCAAAGGCAATCGCAGCCGCTGAGCCGCCCAACAGCATTGCCAGCTCCGCTTTATTGCCGTTCTTGATTGCCTGAAAAATAGCAGGCCCCTTGCCAGCTGAGCTGATCCCCAATTTAAGCGCCGACGCAATCTGAGTGAGTGCAGCCTGTTGATTTTTCAATTGTTGCTGTTCGGCGGGATCATCACTGCTACTTGCCTGATCACCGATCCGGCCAGCGACCGAGTTAATCGACGAAGCGACGGTTTCAGCCAGATTTCCAATCAGCTTGTTGATCAAATTCGCGCGCTTGTTCTCGTCAGTTTCCTTAACCGCGAGAACAAGCGTTGGCACCATTTTCACACCCGAAAAAGACGCTGTGATCGCAGTTGTGACGCATGTCGTCATACCCTTAGATGCACCGCTGTTGGCCATAGAGCTGCTTACGATTGCCCCGGTTAGGCTTTGCGTGATCGCCAGCCCACCTTCGATGGTTTTGCACCATTTGGCTAAAGGATCAGGCTCTTTCGACGCAGCGTGGTCGACGATCAGTTCGGTCGCGCTCAATCCCCCCATCAGGATGGTTGTCGCGGTCTGCGCATGCAGCGTCTCGGCCTTCATCGCTGAGACCTCCTTGGTCAGCAACTTGCTTTGCGTATCAATGGCTTCGCGTTCTTTATTGATCTGTTCGGCTTCTGAAGCAGAGGGCGTAGGAGGACCTTCCAACTTAGCCTTAAGATCCGCATCTTCCTTCTTGAGGTCGCTCAGTTCGTTATTTTTCCCAGCCACGCTCGTGGCGTTGGAAATTGTGATAGAACTCGACACGATCACACCGGTGACAGTTACAACTTCCTTGGCAATACTCATGCCTCTTTTGAACTGGTCCATGCCCTTTGAATGGGTCTTGGAGTATTCGGCAAGTTTGCCGCCATAAAGGTCCATCGCCCCGTTAAAGGCGATTGCCTGTTCAGAGTATTTGTCGGGAACCATATTCTCGGGGATCAGCCCTTCGCGCATAAGGGGCGTCCACAATTCTTTGCGTATATCCTCGTCTGAAAAAAGCCGTTCCCCATTGTCGTCCAGCTGGTTCTCCATATGCACTTGCAGTGCCAAAACCCGCTGGTGGGCTTGCATCATCTTTTGCACGTCAGCGGGGTCTATCTTCTGCGTATTCGCGCCAATGTCCTCGCGCGTATCCGCTTCGAGATCCATCCGCATGGCCCATTTTCCAAGCCCCGACTTGGCCAATTGGTCATCTGTTGCACGCCATGGAATTTCGGTTTCCCCCGCCTCTCCACCGCTGATCGACAACCACAAAGCTTTGATTGCTCCGGGGTCCTCTTTGTTAACGATAGTCAGGTCCATCGCCTTTTGGATGTCATTTTGCGCGTCAGTCAGCCCTTTGCTGAGTTGGGAGGTTATGAAATCTTCCTTCTGGGCCGCACGGGCCTCTGACGACTGGAGTTCTTTCTGCAGATCTTTTTTGGCTATATAGCCGATCCAACTGATCTGATCTTCATTCAGGGGCATCTGGATCTCTTCCTATCGACCGGGGTTAAGGGATTTGAGAACTTGTGTCTCAAGTGCAAGAAGGGCGGCTTTGAATTGCGGCCAGCTCGCGCCGTGATCAAAGGGGTTGTCCCGATAAATCGCGAGGCCTGGGTCGCCTTCGACACGATCTTGCACGCGCCGGATTTCCGTCATTACTTTCTCTCGCACCTTGGCCATATCTTTTTTCTGCGTGCTTGCATCAGCTGCGAAAGCAGCGTTGATCTCGTCTTGCAAATTAGAGCTGAAACCAATCGCAGCCGGCAAGGTGGCGACAATGGCAAATGCGGCTTTGACCTTATCAATACTGCTTTGCAATTCAGGGCGGTTTTTCTGCTCCTCATCTTGGGACGCAAGCTTAGTAATAAGCGTACCTGCGGAATCCGCAGCTGTCGCTACTTTCTGCATATTGGCTTTCAACGCTGTTTCAAATCCACTCAGGTCGACCGTCCGCTTGCCAATCTTGACAGGTGTCAGGTTGTTCAAATCTGCGGTCAGCTCCTTGGCGTTCGAAACAATGGGTTCAAATGCCGTCACAGCCGCTTCGGCATCCCCCTTGCCTTTGTTCCAAGCCTTATCCGCGTTCTTGAATTGCTTTTCCAAGCTGTCGTAAACAGCAGTATATTCAACTTTGCTGGACAATCCCGTGGCGTCGTCCAGCGCTTTCTTTGTGTTTTTCACTTCGGTATTGGCCGTTTCGCGCAACGCGGTCGCCTTGTCTTTGGCTTCTACCTTCTCGCGGCAAGCGCTGGCCGCCCCTTTGGTCAGGGCCAAAATTTGTTTCAGGTAGTCCATACCATTCGTCGACGGGCTGACTTTTGCAGCCAGCAAGGCCTGATCGACTTCATCCTGCAAAGCATTGGCATCCGTTTCGGCCTTTTTAACACCTTGCTCAGACTTCGTATCCAGCGTCTTGGTTATCTTGCCCAAACTCGTGCGGAACGTGCCTTGAACCCCGGTGCCATGTTGCCCCAAGTCCTTGATTTCCTTCAGGGCCAATTCGATCTCTTTAAATATCTCAAAGGCGTCCATCTGCTCCTGCACTGACAGATTATCGGTGTTGATCTCGGCCGGACCTTTCTTGAGTAGATCAACAAGCAGTCCACCCAAGGTTTCATCTTTTCCTGATGGTTTGGCGGACAGCTTGTTCTCTATCGAGCTCAGCACACCCTCGACCAATTTGTGTTTATCGCTAAGTGGCCCTGTCGATACCAAAAGCAATTTGGCCTGATCGCGCAAGCTTTCTGCATCCCAGGCCGCATCTGCGGGCAACATCGAGGCGAGGTAATTCTTCTCAAATTTCTCTTTTTCAGCTTTGAGAGGGTCAAACCCGTTCATGCGCCATTTCTGCAGCTTACTGTCCTTCATCGCTTTATCAAAAGACACAAGCGCTTCCTTGACCCGTTTGTAGTCGGGTCCGCCCTCGGCAATGGCTTCGCTCATCTTGGCCGCGTTCTTTGCCGCCGCCTCAACAGCCTCAGCACAGCCGGTACCGTCAGACTCAGCCATCGCATCAAGCATTTGCATCTGCTGGCGGAGCGCGTCTATTGCTTCACGCGGCAGGTCTTTGTCTTCACGTCGCTGCACAGTATCTTCATCGCGTAAAGTGATCTTGTGATACTGTTTCTCTCCACCTGGTCCCAGAACAACCAATAGATCGTTTGGATGCACGTTTGCCAGATCCCCTTCAGAGACCGGCTCGGTCCGATACATCGAAAGCAGCTTTTTCGCGATTTCGCTTGAGGCATTGGCGGCGGCGTCTTTTGCATCCTTGTCAGCTTGTGTTGGCTGTCCCGCTTCGCTCAGCGCCAGTGCGAGTTGACGCTCCAGCACATCAACATCAGCCAAAAGGGAACGATAATCTGGCAACATCTCGCCCGCTGTGGCCTGTTCTTTCGCCAAATCCGCCGCGTCGTGCAACCTTTTCAGTTCCGCCCGGAACCGCGTATCGTCCTCCCCCATTCCCCAAAGACGTTCGATCATCGCGGCGATAGATTTCAGCGACCGTTCGATACGCAAGTTCTGATCCATGTTGTCGTTATCAAGTTCGGGCAACACGAAAATACGCGCTTCTTTGAATTTCGCCCAAAGCGCTTGAACATCGTCATAGATACCCTGCGCTTCGGATAGTTTATCTTTATTCATGCACAACGCTTCAGCCAGCGTGAGCATTTTCATAAGTGAATCTGCCTGCTGAGGTGATAGTTCTGTCAGATCAGCCTCGTCGGGATACAGCTTGGCATCCACGACAATTTTCTTGCCGCTCAAGTCAATCGCGACCTTTAAGTTCGTGATTTTAGCCAGGACATGCTCTTTGTATGCCGCAAATTCTTTGGCGCTGAGTTGAGAAAAATCTTCAAGCGGTCTTGATCCCTCTGGGCGCGCGCCGGCCCATTCAGACAGTTGACTGCTTACTTCGCCATCAGTTCCATCAGGGTCTATCGCAGCAACACTATCCTCGGCCAGGTTCTTCAAAGCCGAGGCGTCGACCATCCGTTTAAGTCGAGCGGAAGCGCCAGCTTCATAGGCTTCCATCTCCAATGCTCGCTGTTGCAAATCATTGCGGCGGTCTGTTTCTTCCTTAATTTGCGCAAGCAAAGCGCGCTTTTCCTGAAAACCCTTGGCATCCTTGGCTTCTTGGCGCAACGTATTGATCTTAATATCTATTTTTCCAACCGCGTTTTTAATGCGAACAGCATCTTCACTAAGCCGGCCTTTGCGTGCGACCTCGCGTGCTGCGACTTCGTCGCCTTGTGCCTCCATCCGCTGCAATTCCGCATTGGCCTGTGACCCGATCGCATCGGCCAATTCAGAGTGAACGCTTTTGAGCGCATCGATCAAGCTCAAAACCCCAACACGGGCCTGTTTCTCAAAATCCGCCCCATCGTCGGCATTGATGAACTGTGTGCGCAGTCCGTCGATCCGGACACGCATCGCATCGCACTGCTCATTATGCGAACCCAATGCCGCAACACGACGGCTTTCGCTGGGCACATCAGTTAGTCTTTGCTGAGCTATATCCAGTGAGAGCGGCTTATAATTCTTGAATTCTTTTATCTCCGCAACCTTGTCCAGCATCTTGTCGAACACCGCCGAGGGAGCGACAGGGACCACCGCAGCAATCGCGTTAGCAATCTCAAGGTTTAGAGCATCAGCCTCTCGGATCAGCAGTTTCATATGGCTTTTGCCCATAATGAACAAAGGCTTATCTTCCGGTGCGTCGCGCACCTCCACGACGAGGCTGGCATGTTTTTGCAACAACGCCTCGTATTTCGCTTTCTCTTCGGGAACCTTGCTCAGATCATGTTCAAGCGCGATCCGTTCAATCTTGGCCTGTGCGGCATCTTTGGCTTCCAACCAAAGGGCAAAATCTCCCTTCAGTTTTTCAATGGCATTGGCGGCTTCCGAGTTTTTGGCCAAGCGCTTGGCCTTGCTACCAAACAGCGATTTATTTTTGATCCGGCTTTCGATTGGCTTCAGGTAGCGGGCTAAGAACCGCCTCTGATCGGAGGTGAAGTCTTCAGGCATGAATTAGTTCCTTTTGCGCGATCAGGCAGCAGCGGACGGCTTTAGCACGTCGGCGATTTCAGCAAGTGCGGCATTGGCGGTCGAGGCAACTGATATGGTGACAAATCCGTTATTCCCGTCCACATCCGAGAAAAAGTCACTCTGCAATTCTTTCTGGTACTCAGCCAAAAGGTCACGGGCGACCCCCTTCTTTTCCTCACGCTCTTCACCCTGAGCAGCTTTGACCACATCATCAAGGCGATCTTCCAGACGTGCGTCCAGACCTTTGAGATAGTTGTCCAAATCCGTGACCATCCCGGCCATGTCCACTAAATCTGGATCCTCTTTGCAGGCAGCGGAAATTGCATCTTGTAGCTTTTTGAGTTCTGAATGCATGGTCGCGCGCGTTTGTGACCATTTCAGACGACTATTGGCAAATGGTTGAACATCGTCGCCAATATCCGGTTTGGACATCCCCTTGGGGTTCTTGGCAGCTGCATCCAGCATCGCAAGCAGACTCGGCACCGCTTTCAAAGCAGCCTCAAACCCTTCGGCAGAGTTTTCACTGGCATTGATTTCAGCATATTTCAGCCGCGCTTTGAACGTGTCCTCCTCTGCTTCCGATGCAAAACGATGTTCACTTATCGCGGCATCAGAACTGGGCTTGAGTGTTGCGTAGGCCTCCTGCCAACGGGCTTTAGCGTCGTCAACGTCAGGCTGTTCTTGCACCGCCTCCTGTTCAGATTGCTGCGGTGCCTCCGGCATAGGTTCAGGCGCTGGCTCGGCCTGCTGCGCGGCAGCCGCTTGCTGGCCCAGCGCATCCAGAACCTTACGAACCTTTACGGAACCGTCGGCGGCGCGCTCAATCTCACCTGCCTTGACCAAAGCACCCAACTGTTGAATCGGCTTGATGACCTTTGCTTTCATCGGATCCGGCAAGGCCTGAGCGTCCTTTGCCAAGGTACGGATATCGGCCATCACCGTTGCAGCATCCGGTCCTGCACCATCGTTCGAAGCAGCCGCATTTGGTGTTGGCGGGGCCTTTGCTGCAGCTGCAGGCAATTTTGCCAGCACGGCTTCGATCTGCGCCAGCGATCTGGCCGCTTCGACAAGCTTCTGCTCTTTGATCCCAACAACAACTTTCTTGATTACCTGATTGAGCTTTTCTGCGACCGGTGGTGGCGCAGCAACGATACGCTGCTGCGCTATCTTCAACCGCGCGACCAAATCTGCCACATTAATCTGCGGGGCCGGCGCTTCGGTGGCTGGCGCATCTTCAGACTGCTCCGGATCGTCAGGCAAATCTTCAATGTCAGATTCCAGCACCTTGCCGTCTGGATCCATAATCTCAACGTTCAGGTTAACCTTGTTAGCCTTAAGGAATTTCTTGAGCGATCTAGCCATTCCCATGACCACGACTTCACATCGCAGTTGCATGACCTTACCTTCGATCTTACAAGTTCCGAAGGCAGCTTTTGTACCTACCCCTTCATCCTTGGCCGCCTTTCCCAACGCCCTGGCCGGACGTTTGCGATGAAGAGCAAAGTAATGTTCATCTTCGGTTTTTCCGGGATTGAAGGCGAAGGGCAAAGCACTGTCTCGTGCCAACCTGACCAACTTCTTCAATTCAGGGCCTTTGACTGCAAATTCAGACATGGGTTCTATGGCTCGCTATAATTTAACCGACATTCACCAAGTAGAGCACCGACCAATTGATTTTGATGCCGTTTTGCATCCAGATCAAGCCTTTTGGGCACGCAGTGCCGATGTCTGGGCATTCTGCGCGCGAGTTGAGCGTGATTTCTGGCCTCGATGGCAGGGTTGATCCGGATTTTAGGCTGATCAACATTCGCATGGACAGACCAATCGAGCCATTTTCCCAATCGAGCCATTTTCGTTCAGGTTTTTTCACTGGAACCGTCATGCAGGAACCGGTGGCGAGCGCAGGCGATGGATGGCAGCGATGATACGGGTGAACAGATTGCTGCTGACCGCCACCTCAGCGAGTTGGAACGTGATGGCCCGAGCATGTCGAACCACCCTAGCTCCAATCTTGATCAGCCGGGTTTGCAAGCTGGTTAGAGACCAGTCGGCCATCTCTTTGGGAAGGTCCGTGCCTTGCAGGAAGACACCCAGATTGTAGGCC
>Ga0208544_10003368_pt1 | contig 10053 bp, 9 predicted proteins | sample DEB08_DNA_9_FD_184526 | JGI IMG/M metagenome (GOLD analysis project Ga0208544, IMG submission 184526) | Aqueous microbial communities from the Delaware River and Bay under freshwater to marine salinity gradient to study organic matter... | ecosystem: Environmental > Aquatic > Marine > Coastal ...
TATGCGTGGTTCGGCTGCCAACAGTTGGTGCATCGGCCGTAGGATTTTGGTAACAGTGTTATTAGTCAGTAGTTTAGTTAACGCGGCATTTGTTTGCTGTGACACGTCTGGGTGAACTACATAAGCATAATTTGAAAACTCGTCACTCTGTTTTAGGCTAATAAACTTAAACGGCTGGTCAGCGGCAAGCATTAGAAATAAATGTTCGTTTAATGAAAAGGCATCGCAGCGACTGTCGTCTAAACGCATTTTTTCAGCAACAGATTCTACACGAATCGTTTTCGGTGACAACACACTATTTGGCATCAACTCTTTTACCAGCAAAAAGCTAAGGTTCATGGTGGCATCGGTGCATACTGTTTTATTCGCTAAGTCGTTCACCTCAAAGATGTTTGTATCGGCTCGTCTGGCAGCGATCACATAACGTAGCGGGCCAGCAAGTTTAAGTTTGGGTTTAAATTCATATTTATGAATTAACCATGAAGTGAAGTGTGGAGCCGCCAAGTAAATGCCGAGCCGGCCTTGGCGGATGCCATTTTGATACGGGTGCCAGTAGTCGGTTGTCGCTAGTTTTAGGTGGCTCAGGCCTGCGTCACTCAATGCGATCTCCAGTTGACTAATGAGCTCGGGAAACTGCGCCTTACTAATCGGCAAATAAAACGGTATCTCTTGTTGTGCGTTTCGAAGTGCCTGTTTCGGCGTTAACTCAGCACGCGCATCAATGCTCACCAAGCTAAGGCTACAAAGTGCTAATAATTTTAGGGCTCGCGTGAATCTCATGATCACAATTCTAACTGTAAGAGGCCTCAGCATAACTCAGGGATGAAAGAAAAAGTGAAGGAGTTTCAACCAAAGCAGAAGAGTTTCAACCAAAGCAGAAGAGTTTCAACCAAAGCAGAAGAGTTTCAACCCAAAGCAGAAGAGTTTCAACCCAAACAAAACTGTGATTGATATTTTTATTCATTTGTCGGGCTATACTGAGGTCTCTGCATATTGGCAGCGCGCTAATCAGCTGGCTTAAAAAATCATCTATGATTAACTTATTGTCGACACAGAATTGCCCATACTTCATCAATCGGGTACCCGGAAATCGCTAACGACTTCGCACAAAGCTGTTAAGCTATACTGAGATCTCATACTATAATTGATTTGATCAACGATTTTTATCAACTACCTTCATCAAATTGGCGACATCGAATCGCTAAAACGAGAATATCATCATGCCTTCAAGCAAAGAACTGAAAGACGCTGGTCTAAAGACAACCTTGCCTCGCCTACGCATTTTAACGGTGTTGGAAGAGGGTGAAGGTCGGCATTATACCGCTGAAGATGTCTATAAAGAGTTGCTCGATGCTGGCGAAGAAATTGCCTTTGCCACTGTTTATCGCGTGCTAACTCAATTTGAAAATGCTGGTTTAGTATTGCGGCACAATTTCGAAGGTGGTCGCTCGGTATTTGAACTAGATGACGGCCATCATCATGATCATATGGTGTGCGCTAAATGTAATGTCGTCACCGAGTTTTTCGATTCGGTAATAGAAGAGCGCCAGCGTGCTGTCGCCAATGATCATGGCTTCAAACTTGATGATCATGCTCTGTATCTGTACGGGCTTTGCGCTAATTGCCAAGAATAGCCTAGGCTGCGCTTGTTTTAGGGCTTCCAGAACTTATTCGAGCGACAGGGCTTATTCGGCTTATATTGCTTATTCGAGTGACACGGCTTAATAGAATCACCGGCAGCAAGCCAACTAGTACGATAGCAATCGACGGCAGTGCTGCGTCAGCGAGTCGTTCGTCAGAGGCCAGCTCATAGGCCCTAACCGCTAATGTATTGAAGTTGAAGGGCCTTAATACCAGGGTGGCCGGCAATTCTTTCATCACGTCGACGAACACGATCAACAGACCAGTAAGAATGCTGCCCTTCATTATCGGTAAATGAACTTGTCTGAGTACGCCGAACGGGGACAGACCCAGCGAGCGAGCGGCTTGATCCATATTTGGGTGAATGCTGCCCAGCCCTGAGTCTACCGATTTAAGAGCTACTGCCAGAAAGCGAACCAGATAAGCGATTACAAGCGCCGCGATTGTGCCGCTGATCAATAAACCGCTTGAGTAGTTAAAGTTACTGCGCAACCACCCATCCAAGGTGTTGTCGAAGTAGGCTAATGGAATTAATACGCCGACCGCAATGACCAATCCAGGTATCGCATACCCTAGCCCTATAATACCTTTGCTAATTGACGTGAACTTAGATTGGTTTAAGCGATGACTATAGGCGACTAAAAGCGCAAGGAATAAAGCCACGCAAGCGGTTATGCTAGCTAACAGTAGAGTATTTGCCACCAATTGCCAGAATTCGGCGGATGCTAACTGCTCAATATTCTTAATTGCCCAGTAGCTGAGTTGCGCGCATGGAATAATGAAGCCCAGCAATAATGGGGTACAGACTAAAGCAATGGCCAGAGCCTGTTTCTTCCCGCTTAAGTGCTCCGCTTGCCCCGGTTTTGCTGTTTTTTTGCCATGATAGGCGGCTCGTTTTCTGGAAGATTTCTCCAGCGCCAGCAGTACCACCACAAAGCTTAATAAGATCATTGCCAATTGGGCAGCACCCTCGACACTGTCGAGACCGTACCAAGTGCGGAATATCCCGGTGGTAAAAGAGTTTACCCCAAAATAACTAACCGCTCCGAAATCGGCAAGGGTTTCCATCAGGGCTAATGAGATTCCTGCGATGATCGCCGGCCGCGCAATTGGCAGTGTAATTCGGAAGAACGCCTTACGACGGCTATAGCCAAGTAATTGCGCAACCTCTCTTAGGTGCTGAGATTGTTCCATAAAAGAAGCACGCGCCATGAGGTATACGTATGGGTAGAGTACAAACGACAAAACAAAGATCGCGCCACCTAAGGAGCGTATTTCAGGAAACCAATACTGCCCGTAACTTAGCTCAAAATGAGTTCGAAGTAAGCTTTGTATTGGCCCTGCCACATCTAATAGACCGGTGTAAGAATAGGCGGTTATATAGGCAGGCATAGCAAGCGGTAACAGCAGGGCCCAATGAAAAAAATTAACTCCCTTGAAGTGGTATTGGGTCACCAGCAATGCTGAACCTATGCCGAGTAACGAGGTCAGTAGCGCCACACCTAGCATTAAACTCAATGAGCTAACTACGTAGTCAGCCAGCACTGTATTCGCTAAGTGGCCCCACAATTCCGAATTTGCGCTCGCACTCAACCATGTCAATGTTAATAGCGGTAGCAGTACCAGCGAAGCTACAATCGCACTTATAATGTACCAATTAAAATGACGAGTCATGATGTCATTGCTGCGTAAGATCGATGGTCAGGGCGCGCGGTGATAACTTACTTCCAGCCGGCTCTATCCATAAGTTTCACTGCGCTAGCGTTGTTCTCTCCGAGTTTGCTCAGCGGCAATGGATCGGCTTTAAATGTTCCCCAAGACTTTAGTATTGGGTGTAACTCTATTCCATTTTTCACCGGGTACTCAAAGTTGACCTCGGCATATAGTTTTTGAGCTGTGTCGGAAGCGAGGAATTCGATTAGTTTAATTGCGTTGTTTTTATTCGGCGCAGTTTTTAGAACACCGGCACCGCTTACATTTACGTGAGTTCCGCGACCTTCTTGGTTCGGCCAAACTACGGTCATCTTGGAGCCGGCTTGTAAGTCATCTGCATTGCTTTTGTCTGACAGCATATTAGCGAGGTAATAAGTATTGGCAACTACGATAGAGCACTGGCCCGCTGCCGCTGCCCTAATTTGATCTCTGTCTCCGCCTTGAGGGCTACGTGCAAGATTAGCAACTAGGCCTTTTGCCCATGTCTCAGTGCTAGCTTCACCATTGGCTTCGATCGTCGCGGCTACCAATGATTGATTGTAGATATTGCCCGAAGAACGAATGCAGATTTGCTTGGCAAGTAGTGGGTTAGCAAGATCCTCGTAGCGAGAGATTTCGATCTGTGTCGCCGCTTGGGTTAACATAATCGGGCGGGCACGAACTGATAGGCCAAACCACTGATTCTGTGGGTCACGATATTGACTTGGGATCACCCTGTCTAGTGTCGCTGAATTAATTTCGGTAAATATGCCGGCTAATTTAGCCCGGTGTAATCGGCCAGCATCGGTGGTCAGTAGAACGTCGGCAGGGCTGTTGATGCCCTCGCTCTCGATTCGGGTTAATAGGGCATCAGCTTTACTGCTTATTAGGTTCACCTTAATTCCAGTCTCTTGACTAAAGGCATCGAGCAATGGCTTCATTAGCGCTTCATTGCGCGCTGAATACAGGTTTACTTGTTCATCCGCTTGTTGCTGGCATGCGCTGAGAAGAATTGCAGTGATAAGGACTAGGGTTATTTTCATAATAAATTAGTATGTAGGGCCTACGAATGAGAATGATTCTCATTTTCGTTGAAGCGACGATGTATTGCAAGCACTGATGTGGTCTATTTTTGTAAAATGAGCGCAAGCTCTTGTTGGTTGTCTGTCGGTTTGCTTTATAATGCTAAGCGTTTTGTGGCCGAATTTATTTGAATTTGGCTCACCCTCATTTTATTTGGAAAGTTTTATTTGGAGACACCCATGAGCGAAACACCCAGTGAATTAAAGTACGCGGCCTCACATGAATGGGCCAGACTATTAGAAGACGATATCGTTGAGGTAGGGATTTCTGACTATGCTCAAGAAGCCCTCGGTGACGTTGTTTACGTAGATCTTCCTGACGTTGGTTTGGCGGTCGACGCTGGCGAAGAATGTTGTGCGGTTGAGTCGGTTAAGGCCGCATCAGACATCTATGCACCCGTTAGTGGTGAAGTAATTGCGGTTAATGAAGAACTCGATGGTGAGCCGGAATTGCTAAATGAACAACCATATGTGCGCGGTTGGATGTTTCGCATTAAGGCAAGTGACCTGTCTGAGTACGAAGCGCTACTATCGTCAGAAGGCTATCTTGCCCAAGTTGACGACTAAGAAGTTTCCCCGTGAGTTGCATCGCAAGCTGTATGCAACCGGCTATAAAAGACGAGACGTCTGCGCTATTAGGCTAGTGTTCAATGATGGTGTCGAACCGTTAGCGTTTTTAGCCTGTGTGTCGGTTAATACCGTTTATAGCCGGGCGGCTTAACAGTGCCAGTTGTGTAATGACTGCGGTTAGGTCAATGGCGCTGTTTTAGTTCTCTATCAAGATCATGCTGAGTTAGTGCCTGACATTACTTACAAACCAAACTAATATGCCGCAGTTGCGGCCATATAATCAAATTTTAGAGCTGGTTGCTAAATTTTAGCGCTTAGCTTTTAAGCTTCAACCTAAGGTTTTACTTCGAATATGAAAACTCTAATTACCGGGTCTATGGCCTACGACACTATAATGGTGTTTGAAGACCAGTTTAAGAATCACATTTTGCCTGAGCAAACCCACATTTTGAATGTGGCGTTTCTTGTACCAAGTATGACCCGTCATCTAGGTGGTTGCGCGGGTAATATTGCCTACAATTTAAAATTATTGGGTGGCGACCCCGTGATTATGGCAACCGTAGGCGAAGACTTCGGACCTTACTATCGCTACCTTGAAGAGCAAGGCTTGAGTGGCGAACACGTGGTCAAAATAGCTGACAGTTTTACTGCACAGGCATTTATAACCACCGATCTCGATAATAACCAAATTATTGCTTTTCACCCTGGCGCGATGAATTTCGCTCATCAAAATAAAATTAATGATGCCAAAGATATAGAGCTCGGTATTGTTGGCCCTGATGGTCGCGATGCCATGATCGAACATGCTCAGCAATTTGCCGAGTTAGAGATTCCGTTCATCTTTGATCCAGGTCAAGGCTTACCGATGTTCAGTGGTGACGAGCTGATGACATTTCTGGGTCAAGCTAACTATGCCATTGTTAACGACTATGAAAGTCAAATGCTATTGGATAAGACTGGGCTAACGCTTGAGCAATTGGCTGAAAAGGTTGAAACGCTGATCGTTACGCGCGGCGGCCAAGGATCTGAAATTTACCATGCTGGAGAAATGATTAAGGTCGCTAGTGCGCCGATAAGCGATGCCGTTGACCCTACAGGTTGTGGCGACGCTTACCGGGCTGGTGTGATGCACGGCATTACCACTGGACGAGACTGGAAAACCTGTGGCCAAATGGGTGCCCTTTGTGGCGCGATTAAAATTGAGCAATCCGGAACGCAAAATCATAGTTTCACAACGGCAAGTTTTGCCGAACGTTACCAGCAAGCGTTTGGCGAATCGCTTTAATGACATTGCGATGTGTTCAGCTATTGTTCAGCACCTCTTTGTTATAGTTACACAGTTGAAAAAGTTACGCAGTTGAAAAAGTTACACAGTTGAAAAAGTTACACTGAAGAGAAAGTAACACGGTAAAAAAATAATGCTTGTACATCCTAATTTTGACCCCGTCGCGGTTTCTATACTCGGCCTTGATATACATTGGTACGGTTTGATGTATGTCGCAGGCTTTTTGAGTGTTTACTTTCTTTGGGTGTACCGAATAAAAAAATACCCCGAGTTATGCGACTCAAAGTGGAATTCTGAGTTAGTTTCAGACCTTATTTTTTACGGTGCGATTGGTGCCGTGGTGGGTGGTAGGCTAGGTTATGTATTATTCTATAAGCCTGAGTATTATTTAGGTCACTTGGTTGAAGTGCTCTATGTTCAACAGGGTGGAATGTCATTTCATGGCGGATTGCTCGGTGTGATCGTTGGCATTATGCTTTTTAGTCGTAAGATAGGGTTGAACTTGCTGCAAGTTGGCGATTTCGTCGCGCCAGTCGCGCCAATAGGCCTATTTTTTGGACGAATGGGCAACTTTATTAATCAAGAGCTTTGGGGCAAAGTCACCGATGTGCCTTGGGGTATGGTATTTACCAACGGTGGCCCATTACCACGCCATCCGTCGATGTTATACGAGGCGTTTTTAGAAGGCATTGTATTAATGTCGGTACTTTGGATCGTTGCCAGAAAACCGAGGCCACTGGGGCTTTTGTCTGGCCTATTTTTGATTGGTTATGCGCTTGCAAGAATTCCAATCGAGTTTGTTAGAGTGCCCGATGCCCACCTGAACTACTTGTTGTTCGATTGGGTGACAATGGGGCAGCTGTTGAGTTTACCGATGATTCTTCTCGGCGGGTATTTAGTAGTACGAGCTGTGCGATCACAGCGTTAGTGTCATTTTCGGTACTAAAATAGTGAGAAATATTATGAAGCGAATTACTTTTATAGTCAGTGCAATTTTGATCCTTGGCGTCTTTCCATTTTCTGCTGCACATGCGATTAAAAAGTGTCAGGATAGCGATGGTAATTGGCACTATGGAGATATTGCCGTTAATCAGTGTAATAAGTCGAAGGTCACGACCTTGAATAGTAGGGGCTTTATCGCAAGTGAAAAAGATGCGCCGAAAACTCCCGAACAAATTCAGAAAGAAGCTGATGAGAACGCTAAAGCGGAGGCAGATGCAGAGCGTATTAAAGCCGAAGAAGACGAGCGAATACGTATCTTAAGTGTCTATGAAACTGAAGCGGATATTGACCGTCAACGCGATAACCAGATTGGCTCTGTAAACAGTAACATGGCGGTACACAAAGCTTATGTGAAATCGGTTACCGCAAAAATCCAACGTTTGAAGAAAAAAGGGGCTGATTTTACCGGTGGTAGAAAGAAGCTTAATTTAGAGGAAATCGCTGAAGCACAAGCTCGTGTTGACGAGTCTACTGCAGAGTTGATTAAGTTAGAAGAACAAAAGACCTCGATCGTAAATCGGTTCGCCGAGGAGAAAAAAATCTACCTCGAATTGAAAAACCGTAGCTAAGCAGAATCGTTTTTATTAGACGCATCATGACCTTAGTTTATGCGTGATTTGACGTTGAGAGGCTGGTCACTAGTGATCACTTGTTTGCTGCTAGGCGCCATACAAGTGCTGGCTTTCGCGCCATTCGAATACTGGCCCTTGGCATTCATTAGTCTTGGCTTATATTTCTATTTGACCGATACCCTTAAGCCTAAAATGGCTTTTTTTGCCGGTCTTGCCTATGGGTATGGTCTTTATGGGGTTGGCGTCTCTTGGGTCTACGTGTCGCTTAATACCTATGGCGGCATGCCCATGTGGATGGGCATAATCGCGGTGCTCGGTTTTGCTGGAATTCTAGCGCTTTTTATTGCTAGCGCTTCCGCTGTGGCAGCGATTCTTTTCCCTAAACGCTTCAGATTGATTTTTATTGGCTTTGTTTGGGTCATTTTTGAATGGATGAAAAGTTGGGTGCTTACCGGTTTTCCATGGCTCGATATTGGCTATACCCAAACCCCAAGTTGGTTGTTCTCTTGGGCTCCAATCGGCGGCATCTACCTAATTAGTTTCATCGTTGTCATTATATCAAGCTTACTAGTACTAGCCTTAAAGCTGTATTTAGCCAAGCAAAAATTAATCGCCTTGCTTGCAATGACAACCGTTGTCGTATTGCTGCTCATGTCGTTCATGAGTGACCGTGCAAGTTGGTCAAATCCGATTGGGTCACCAATTGACATCGGTATCGTGCAGGCTAACGTGCCGATTAATGAAAAGTGGCAAACCGATGTGCGAGAGCGATTGATTGAAAAATACCAAAGCTTAAGCCAGCAACTGACCGCACGGCAGAATATTGACTTGTTAGTTTGGCCTGAGACTGCATTGCCGCTTTATATGCAGCAAACTAATGCGGATTTTTGGAATAAAGTCACTCCTACTAATACCGCGCTATTAACCGGCATTATGGACAGCCCTAGCATCGCACAAGGTAACCTAGACGAAAGCTATAACGCAGCCGTGCTAAGTTGCGACGGGCAAACACAGATATATCGAAAACGTCATTTAGTTCCGTTTGGTGAGTATTTGCCGCTTCGCTTTCTATTTAACTGGGTGCTTGAGTATTTAGAGTTGCCTATGAGTGATTTTTCATCTTGGCAGGGGGCCCAGAGCCTCAATTGCGGGGCGATTAAAGTTGGTTTATCTATTTGTTACGAAGATGCCTTTGCCGCTGAATATCGTGAGTTTGTAGGCGATGCTACTGTGTTGGTGAATATTAGTGAGGACGCTTGGTTTGGTGATTCTTTGGCACCTCATCAGCGTCGGCAAATGGCTCAAATGAGAGCTAGGGAGCTGTCACGCCCGATGATAAGGAGTGCTAATTCAGGCCCATCTCTATTCATTGACCAACGAGGAACATTGCTTGCTGCCACGGCGCAATTCGAAGTTGCCGTGCTAGCTCGCCAAGTACAAGCCCATACGGGCGACACGCCGTTTAAGCGTTACGGAAACTGGATTGTCGGTGTTTCTTTTTTAATGCTTCTTGGCTGGGTCGCTTGGTCAAGGTTGTGGATAAAAACGACAGGAAAAAGAGCTAAATAAATAGCTGGCTGAGGCTTTTGAAAAACAAATCCCTGTTGTTACTTGAGCTAGCTTTAATTGCAAAAAACCAGGTACAAGAAAGATCCAGCCTAAATTTCACCCATTTTTTGCAAGGCGCGATCTAGACCTGAAAAATTTGGCTTTTTAATTTTACGAGGCTGACCGTTCGCCGAGCGAGGCTTGCTCCTTGAGCGGCTTACTTGTGATACTTTCTGTAGACCAGAGGCGCTAGAAACATCGCCAGAACTGCCGTCTGAATAGCTGATAATTGAGTCGTCGCCACCGCCCCTAGATTTGGGCTTGATCATGGGTAAACTTTCTATCGCACCATTACGGTTTAGCAGCACCTCATTAGCCTTGATGGCTTCTATCGAGACGCCAGCACCCTGAATTGACTCGCCTATTGAATACAGCTTAGAGTTCCGTTTCCCTGACATGATGATCGCTCGCGCAATGGATGTATCGCTAGCGGCAAGAACGCCCTGCAACGTTAAGTCCAATGTAGTCTTGGGCGCGATTTTAGCGACTTGTACTGGGCTTGGATTGCCAAATAAGTTGGCATTAATAATGTCATTCACCCTATATGAGTGCTGAGCCTTCTTTCTGATAGGAGCTATGGCTTGTTCGGCGTAGTTCGCGG
>Ga0208544_10003372_pt1 | contig 10047 bp, 8 predicted proteins | sample DEB08_DNA_9_FD_184526 | JGI IMG/M metagenome (GOLD analysis project Ga0208544, IMG submission 184526) | Aqueous microbial communities from the Delaware River and Bay under freshwater to marine salinity gradient to study organic matter... | ecosystem: Environmental > Aquatic > Marine > Coastal ...
CTAATTGCTTATACTTTTTTGGATAAGACTCCTTGTATTCCAGCTTATGTTCAAAAAATGGGGCAACATGATTTTGAAACCGCTCTGATTACTCATATTTGACCGATCCTTATCCAAAACTCACGTTACTTAACAAAGTAGTTTTTTTGATTACGGATTTAAATGCATCTGGTTACTTTTTAAGAAACTAGAGTTTATTGGATTTATTGGGAGTTACACAATAGGAACGGAGACACGATGGATTTTTTGGATTTGACAAAGGAGCATAATCATCTAGACTTAAACCCTCGGTAGGCTATAGCAGAACAAAAGAGTTAAATATTATTGTGAATTGAGCATATAAATAGTTTGCAGACTGTAATATTAGTTCAGGCATCCGACTATCAGAATTGTAAATTTTATTCCTAAATGCTATAGCATAAAATTCCTCTTGAATGGTACGATGAAAACGTTCACAAATACCACATTTCTTTGAGGGAATCTTACCTTTGTTCGGGTGTGATCTATATCTTCGCTATCATCATAGGAGGTAGGGGAGTAGAACAATTACTACCAATTTAGGCGAAAATAATGCCTATGGAACATTTTCTGTTTTTGTTCGATTTTACCCTATATCCTGCAAAATAAATAATGCTAACAATCTTAGGAAAAAGGTTCGTTATTTTAATCCTTTTTTGGAATCAATCAACTACTTTTATAATCCTTTTTCAATAAACGAAATGGCTTAGATATATGGGAAAGAAAAAAAAGGGAGGCAACCCTAATCAAATATTTCAACAAATAAATGAAGAACTACAACGAAAGAACTTTGCGGCTGCTGCTGCTATTTTAAGGAGAGCTAAATTTCCACCACAAGAGCGAAAAAAAGCTGACCAATTCAATATAGACATTCACTATTTTTGGGCATTAGATTATTTTAATAAAAAAGATTATCTACAAGCTATTACGACGCTGCGAATGTTCGTAGAACGATTTAAGAAAAAAATAAAACTCCCTTTAGAAAAAGCCAATACCTTATTGGGGCTAAGTTATTTTTATACCAATGATTTTGTAAAATCGACTACCTATTTAAAAACTTCCAAAAACACGCCTGCTACCCATTCTTTTTATTTTTACTATTTACTAACTTTAATTTACCAAAAAAAATACACCAATTTAGCTGCCTTATTTACAGATCACGAAAAAGAACTTCCCTTATTATCAACAGACCAAAAAGCATATTTGGCAATTGCTTTTGCAATAGTGCAAGCTGATTATGAAAAAGCAACTACGTTATTAGCAGCCTACCCTGCGGTGGATGAACCTTTAGCTAGCAATATTGCTGGATTAAGGGCTATTTTAGCAGATACTACTTACAAATCTGAGAGTAAATCACTTAAACCGTTGTACAAATCCTTTTTGAAGCTTGAGTTAAGTGCAGCTGAAAAACAATTTTTTGCTAAGATACCCGCTTTTAAAGAAGAGGTAGAAAGTTTACAGAATAGTGAATTACAAGATACTTTAGCGATTCCTTTGCAAAAACTTTGCGAAGATGGGGAGTCATTGACAGCGAAAGAATTTGAACAATGTATGCGATTGCCAGAAGCTTATCGGTCCTTTGTTGTTTATAATCAGGTAGCGGCTTTATTTAATGAAGATATAGAAGAAACAGAAGCTGACATTATAGCCATTATAAAAAAACATGAATGGCATTTTTTCCAAGTACCAGAATCCATTTTCCTTTTTGCACAAATTATTTATTGGGATCCAGATAATTTCACCCCTTCCTTTTTTTGGAAAAATTTAGAGGCTAGTTTAGATCGTTTTGGTAAATCCTTTACTCCAAATCAACTCAATAAACTTAGTTGGCGAATTTTGAACTGTTTGGAAGATCCCGATTATTCTGGCAAAAAAATATATACTAGACGACAAAATAAATTGGCAATTGCCCATCCTCAAATGCTAGCACTAAAATTCTGGCAAATTATTGATGGTGTTACAATGCCCGATACGGAGGTGCAAGAAACTTCTTTAGATGTCTTTACCTACCCCAATTTTAACCTTGGCAGCCATTTAGCTAAAGATAAATGGGAGCTTTTTCTAGAACACATGTATCCTGACCTTAGTTTGATACCAATGCTTTTAGGGGACAATGATTTCTTTTTTGGTAGGGATGATAATATTAAGACTATTGAAAAACGAATGGATGAAGTTTATAGTAATATATTAAACAAAACGCAAGCTGCTTTAATCAATGCTACGACCAAACACGAAGTACATTTAAAAAATAAAGTTGTGTTAGATTTATTCAAATTGACGCATCAAGCGATGAATAAATTTGAAAAGGAGCGAGCAGTCGTTTTAAATAAAGAAAAGAAAACAGCATTTTTTAAGGCTTATCATCAAATGATTGTCTTTTTTGAAGAAGACCAGCCAGATTCAGAATATTTGCAAGATTATCAATTATTGGAGCAGGCGCCTAAAATGAATCAATTGGCAAAGGTGATTAAAGGATATGACAAAACAGCCGTCATGGACTTATTCCGAAAGCATCTTGCCGCAGAAGAAAGTAACCTTATTCATCAAGCATTAATGGACGAATTGAGGTATGGAGATACTATGGATAATGGGCTACCTACAGCCCTTCTTTATTTACGAATATTAATAGATGAACAAGAAACGGAATTGGCAACTATTGTCGAGCATTTTGGAATATTATATGTTAAAAGGTTGAGGTTGCCTTATGTTCCCAATTTTCCAGATTCTAATTATTTCCATATTTTAGAAACACTTGTAAAAGAAAAGCCAAAACCAACTAACATTTTAACTATCCTTACGCTGACAGAAGTGTATATGCCTTACTTAACTAGAGTAGTAGAACCGTTTTATTATAATATGGTGGAAAAATTGCTTAGTTATTTTATTAAAGCAAAAAAGAAATATCCTAAATTTGACTTTAAGCCAAAAGTCATGCAAGAATTACAAGGATTTGTGAAAAAAGCAGTCGTCAAGCGAACTTTAAAAAAATTGGGAACGACTTTAGCGACTGCTGAAAAAGTATTTCCTTAGCAATATTCTTGTTTAGACAATTAACTCCTAGCTGATTGTTTAATTATATACTACACAGTGTAAAATTGCTAGATTGTTTGTATTACGTTGACAATCAAACAATCTTTTTCTAAGTGATTTTTTTATCCAATTTACAGTATAACTTATTTCTATTATTCAATAAACGCTAGAAAATATGCCTGCACATTCTCCTTATGAAATACTGGAATTACCCAAAAATGCAACCACTAGAGATATAAAAAGACGGTATAAAGATTTAGTACGAACATTTAATCCAGAGCATCATCCAGAGCGATTTATGGAAATTCGAGCGGCTTATGATATGCTCCTGAGTAAAGAAATGAATGCAGAAGAAACTTTTCCAATCTATAAAAAACCTTTGGAATTTTTACAGCAATCTTCAGGAGAGAAGGGAACGACTAGTATTAATAAACATTTATTAAGTGTATTATTTGAAACGCCTTATAATACAGACGCAGCGTTAGAAAAGCTATTTAAACAAAAATGACAAAAGAAGCACTAAAAGCATATATTTCTGAAGCGGTCGATGCGTTAGATCCTGTTGATTTGGAGTTATTATTTCCTGTTAATAATCAGCCAGACTTATACACCGTCGTAGAAGAATTAACGGGTTTAAAAGGAGCATTTAATAAACTCTCCGGTTCTACTTTAAAGCTTAACCACGAAATTCATAGTTTAGTAGAACAAGTTGATTCCCAACAGGAACAGCAGGAAAAATTCCTACTTACACTAAAAGAAGAGGAAGCTGCCAAAACAGCAAATGAAGGAGAAGCATTGGATACTGACCTAAAAGAAATCCTTCTTAAATTGTTAGAGATGGATGAAGTCCTCCAATTAGCGACAATTAGTTATCAAGAACTACCCGAACCAACTTGGTTAACGCTTAATCAATTTAAGGTAAAACTGGCTGCTTGGCAAAAAGGGTTTGATATTACTTTGAATAGATGGGGAAAATTTTTACAAACCACGAATCTGTATAAAACAGGGTTGGCAGGGGAAGTATTTAATCCAGAATTACACGAAGCCGTAGCAGTCAAACATCAAAATGAATTAGCAGATAATATTATTTTAGAAACAGAACAAGCTGGTTTTCTATATAAAGGAAAAGTCTTAAAATTAGCTAAAGTAGTTGTTAATAAAGTAAAGATAATTAAAGTAGCAACGCCTATTCCCGATAAAGAATCAACTACTATAAGTCCAACTAAAATAGCCGAGGAGATTATAGTTGATAAAATAGAAAGCGAAGAAACATCAAAAGCTATTATTGAAAAAACTAAACCCAAACCCAAGCGACAAAAAGGAAAAGGAGGTAGGAGAAAAAAGAGGAAGCGGAAACGAAGTTAAATTGGCGGCCAGGTATTTTGCGTCTAACCTGATACCCGATAGCTGAAACCTATAATTATTATACAAAATAAACTATAGAGAAACATATCATAAAATACACAGAAAATGCAAACTCCAATCGTAGGAATTGATTTAGGAACAACGAATTCTGTTGTTTCGATTTTAGAAGACAAACTACCTAAAACCCTATTAGTCGATGGTCAAAAATTATTGCCATCTGTTGTTTGTTTGACCACAGATGGTATGCTAGTAGGTAAAGTAGCTAAAAATATGGCTATTTTAGAACCCGAAAATACCGTTGCTTCTATCAAACGTAAAATGGGTCAGGATGTAGAAATTACCATTGGTAATCGGCAAATGCGCCCAGAAGAAGTATCGGCAGTCATTTTACAAAAAATAAGACAAGCGGTTCTTGACCACTACCAATTAGCTGCTGATGCCATCGTGAAAGCAGTTATTACTGTGCCTGCCTATTTTACAGAAGAACAAAGGGAAGCGACTAAGCAGGCTGCAGAATTAGCGAAACTTCAGGTGGAACGAATTATCAATGAACCAACAGCAGCAGCTTTAGCTTACGGCATGTCTCATTTGGAGGAAACCATCTTAGCTATTTATGATTTAGGTGGTGGGACTTTTGATATTTCTATTATTGAAAGTGATGCAGGATTAGTAGAAGTAAGAGCTACGACAGGAAATAATCAATTAGGAGGAGATGATTTTGACGCCTTATTGGCAGCAAAAATTTGGGAAGATTTTCTAGCGACCAATAAACTCGGCAATATAGCCGCATCGAGAAAAGAACAGGCAAGATTGAATAGAATAGCTGAGCAAACAAAAATTAAATTATCTACATCGGAAAGCGTAGACATTCAGGAAAGTTTCTTCTTTAAAACCAATGATACCAATTATCATTTGGAACAAACGATTACTCGAAAGGATTTCGAAGCTTTAATTCACGATAAAGTAGCCGAAACCGTCACCCACTTAGCTAAAGCGATAGACGAAGCAGATTTAACAAAAGCAGACTTAGCAGGTATCATTTTAGTAGGAGGTTCTAGTCGAATTCCATTAGTGAGTCAACTGATAGAAGCGCAACTTAAAATGAAACCTGTGCTGATTGATTTACCTGACGAAGCAGTAGCGCATGGAGCGACGATTCAAGGAGCTATCATCAATAAATTAGACATAGATACGGTTTTAGTAGATATTACGCCACATTCTCTAGGAGTTGCAGTAATAGATGACCTAACCTATTCTATGGAAAATGTGATGGAGCTAATGAAACAGAAAGAAGCTATAGAGGCAGGAGAAGCAAAAGAAGAAGATTTTCCAGATGATTTAGCGGCAGCGGCCATTATTACCAAAAACTCCCCCATTCCTATTAAAAAATCTAGTTTCTTTCATGCCTCTTCTCCTTTTCAAAAGAAATATTTAATAGAAGTTTTTCAAGGAGAAGGAGAGCGATTTCATGAAAATAGGATTATTGGAGAAGCTCGATTAGAAGTTAAAGACCCTGTAGAAGACGGAAAAATAGAAGTAACTTTTGAATTAGATATTAATGGGCTCCTAAAATTAACAGCGGTTGAAACCAGTTCTAAAGTGGAAGTAAAAGCAACATTTCAGTCCAGTAAGGGCAAAAAGATGAGAAAGAGTCAGTTAAAAGAAGTGGAAGTTTTGTCTATCGAAGTGACCGAAAATACCTTAATAAAACGAGCGGAAGCCCTGTTAGTAATACCTACTATAGACGCAGAAGATAAAGAAGAATTGCAAACATTAGTTGATTCCTATAGAACCGCAGAAGCGAACGAAGCTGTGGAAGAATTAGCTAAATTAGAAGATGAAATTTTAGATTTATTATATTACTTAGAAAAAGCAGAGGCTTAAAATGACGATTAAAATTAAATGCCCCGTCTGTAATGCTCGGAATACGTTAACTACTGAAAAAAAGTCATGCCGTCGATGTGAAGAAGATTTAAGTTTACTTTATCAGGTAAAGGGCTATTCCTATAAATATCGCTTGTATTTATTGCAAGTTTTACATGATAAAAACAATGTTCAGCGGCAACAACTGGCTAATCAAGCTCGGTTTTTGAAACAATAAACAATAAACAATATGATTCTATCAATATTTAAATTAGTTATACTACTAAAATAATTTCACTTGACAAAGTGAGATTATTTTAGTAGTATAACTAATTTAGGGGTACGAGTAATGTTAGAACAGGTTTGTTTTTGTTGATATAAGATTTGATACAAAAATGGGTTAAATGAATCATTCTTGATGAATAAATAGTACCATTTATGGCGAATGAAGTGAATATGGATTTATTTATTCGCTTTGTCGGCTAATTTTTGTAGGCGTTGAATCGTCTTAGTGCGTTTTAAGATAGGATAAATAAAATCATAGGTTTCTTTTAAAATTATTCTTCGCTCTTTTATATCAGGCATATCCCATTGTAATAACATCGCTGCCATAAATTCAAGGTTGTGCAGTACCGCCAAATCTAATACAGAAGCATAATCACGTTGATTTCTGCTAGTTGGCTTATCTGGATTATTAGCACGCCATTGTTTAGCTGTTTGGCCAAAGACAATTTCGTTAATCATATCAATTTCAGCAGCAAAAGGTAAACGACTTTTATAGGGTTGTGGATGCGTTAATAATCTTTCATCCATTTGGGTAAAGATAGAAGCCACTAAAAGCGTGTAATTACCTGCGACTAAATGCCGTTTGATTTCAAAAGGATCGCCAAGGAGCTGCGTTTGTTGCTGTTTTAATGTCTGATATTCCTCTAATAATCGAATGTAAAACCGTGCATGAATATAATTGGCAAAATTTAAGGCGATAGTCGTATGTGCATAAGTACCTCCATACCTCCCCCTTTTGGTAATAATTCCTTTAGCATTAGTGTAAGTAATCCATTTACCAACGGAACTAAGATTTTTTAGAAATACTTCAATGACGTATTTTTCAAATCCTCTAAAACTACTAGATATAGTAGTTTTAAAATCTGGGTTGTAAGCTTGTTCCCATTCCTGTAAAAACTCCAATTCTCGCTTAGTATTTAACCAACTCCGAATAACCATATCTGGATTATCTGGACTTTTATATTTGGCTAAATCCGTAATGCAAAAATAATCAGTATCATCAATTCTGATGACTCTTACTTTTGTATCAAAAACAATTATTTCTGTTTTGTTATTCATAGTATTAATTTAGGATAGCTGCCATGATAGTAAGGATTGGTCTCTCTCAACTTGTTTTATTGATATAATAATGTAGCAGGCAGCTATAATTTTAAAGGTAAGTCCGTTGAGGCAAAGGTAAGTAAAATTTCGTTTTATTAAAGCAATGAACTAAAGGTGAATTAAAATCAATCAAAACCGTATCAAATAAACCTATTGGTTTTCGTGATACACTAAACGCTAAAGTGTTGCAGGTCTTAGCCTTAGTGTTTGCTACACAAATTTTCGACACCCTTTTTTTGATACAGTAAATGTATGAGAACATATTATAATAAAAAACATAATTTACCTTTTCGGCGGCACATTCAATAATAGCCATATTACGACGTTTGATATTCGGTATTTGATTGCTTTAACGAATCCAGAAACAGAAATAATAGAAGGCATTATTTTAAGCCCTGGCGAAAAACTAGGGGAAGTATTTTCTTACGTGAGTGATAAGAGTTATAAATGTCAACGGTCAATCCCAATGAGTTTCTTTGAGAAACACAAAGGTCAGGTCGTGATTAATCCAGATTAAGAACGGGAGGAACGCCAAAAGATTTAGCTACTTGAACTTCTAGAGTTTCTATTAATTGTTCTCGTTCTTCATTACCTATTGGTTTATTTAATGCTTTGACTGTTTTTATGATAGCTTTAGCTTCAGCGGAATTAATATCAGGTAAGGGATAATTCTGAATATATTGAGAAAAATATCTTCGTCTTCCAGCATATAATTTATTACTAAAAACTAAATCATGGTATTTTGTCATCAGTTTGGTGTTCGCAATACCTTGAACAAGCATTAACTTCTCTTCTTCTTCGGGTTGTGTTGCTACTATCCAGTAACAATTTCCATTGACAATTTTACCAGACCTATCTAAATAGAATCTCGGTATAGGGCTAATATCAGGAAAGACTAATTTAGGGAATTTCCAAAAAGCCGGATTTTGAGGTACCCAAATCTCAAACCATTTTCTACCTGCTTCAATTACATATTTTCGCCCCTTCAGTTGTGCTTCATGAGTATGAAAATATGCTTTAGTTTTAGGATAATCTTCTAAATTAATAACTGATTTTACGCCATCTTCTGATAAATGAGGATATAAAACCTTTAGCTGTTTTTATTACAGACACGCCAAGATTTTATATTTTCTTGAGAGATTAAGTCTCTTAAAAGCGTTGCTTCTGGCTTATCCTCTTGCTGCTCATTCCATGACTCACTAATAAAAACTTTATCAGCTGTAGTTTTAATACCTACTCTTACTTTAAAAGAATCACCAACTAATTCTTTGGCATTACTTTCTATGGTGCTGACCCATTGAGCTTCCTTTTCTGAGAGCATGGTCCAGTTATGCTCTTTGGTTTTATTAAACCGAATGACTCCCCTACTTTTTTTATATCGTTTTGTACCATCAGTAAAATAACCACCTTCTGAGGTATTCAGAATCTCAAAGACATTTTCCTTTTTAATTAATGTTCCTTTATAACCATTTAATTCTTCGTATATTTTTAAAAATCTGGCAGTATTATTTTGAGCCATCTTCTTTTTTCGCCCAATGAAAATAGCAGGTAAGACCGCAGCATCAAATAGTTTAGTATCTCCTAAATCTATGACTTCTAATATATCATAATTACTAAATAAAAAATTTCGGACACTATTACCACTTTTGGTGAATAGATAACGATTAGAAGTAATGACACCTAATAGTCCACCCTCTTTCAATGCATGAGTCATAGCAATTAAAAAAGGATAGTATAAATCGACTCTGCCTTTTAGGTTAAATTTTTTTGCTAAAGCTTGTGCTTTTTCTGCGCCTAATATCTGTGTTCTTACATAAGGAGGATTAGCTATAATTAAGTCTATGGTATTATTAATAGTTTGTGCTGAACTGAGTTCGTCAAATAAAGAGGTCTGTTGTGATTTTATATGGACAGATTCTAAAAAATCTGCTTTTTTTAAAGAAACATTTGCCGTACCATTTAATGCTTTAGTCGCTATATCTAAATAATCTTCATTAGAATCATATCCAATTAGGTTAAAGTCAAATTCTTTAGCAAAGAGTTGATTAGAAATGGATGCTAATAAAGCACCTTCACCACAAGCAGGGTCTAGGACATTAATTCTTTGTCCATTTGGTTTCAAATAGGAAAGTAATTTTTTGGAGAGATAATTAGCTAAAAGAATAGGTGTAAACGTTGCCCCTGTTTCTTTTATCTGTTGTGTAGTTGCTATCATTAATTATTATTTCATAATTTATGGTAAAGGTAGTTATTTAGACTGAGGGGTGGGAATAACCTCCATCCTCGTAATTTTCAGATGAATACTGAAAAACTAGCTCTTTGAAATTCTTAGATTAAAGCAAAACATGAAAAGGTCAGAGTGTTTAATTTTGAATTAGCAAAATA
>Ga0208544_10003374_pt1 | contig 10045 bp, 29 predicted proteins | sample DEB08_DNA_9_FD_184526 | JGI IMG/M metagenome (GOLD analysis project Ga0208544, IMG submission 184526) | Aqueous microbial communities from the Delaware River and Bay under freshwater to marine salinity gradient to study organic matter... | ecosystem: Environmental > Aquatic > Marine > Coastal ...
ATAGCCTTTATAGTATTGGTTATACTTGGAATATATGCACTGGTTAAATTATTAGCCTATTTAGCTTTATGGATTTTTTGGGGCGGTGGTAGATAATGATTATAACTACGCTTTGTGGTTAGCAAAATACTCTAGCTCGAAAACCAAGACCAAACGAGCAGCACAATCTTTTATAGATAAGCTAAAGTAAATTTATTACTTACAACGTTCTGAATATGGTGAAATGTTTTTATCAAACTTTAATAAAGACCATTAAACAAGTGATATGAAAAAAGAAAATTTAAATAAACACTTCACCGCACCTAAAAGAATATCACCTTTCTATTATGATATTAGAATACCTAGAAAATTAAAAAAGAAGGTTAAAGTGTGGTGCGGAACTAGCTGGGAAGGTAATTCAAACGCTTCTAGACTCTGGTACTATATGGAAAAAAATAATCTTAACTATAAAAATTTCCTTATTAAACAAATTTGTTTAATTGAAAAATGGAATTTAACAAGTGACGTGAAACCAAAAATAGGTGACCATGTAGAATTTAGTAATGATGGTGTTGAAGCAGAAGGAACCCTAATGTATCTAGAAAATAGAACATGTATGATGGCTGGTATAGCTGGTGGGAACGGATATTTTGGGGAAGGGTTTGCTACTGATGGTGAAAACTGTGACTATGGTCTTATTTGTGACGACCCAAAATATTGGAGGTTAATTGAGTCAATTTAAAAATAACCAGGTTAAAATTTGGTAGTGTCAAATATTCTTCTTATATTTGTACCATAATAATTTAAAAACTATATTTATGGAAACTTTAGAATTTAACGCAATTAAAACAGTAGGAACTATTTCAAAAGACACAATGCTACAAAAAGTCTATGAGAATAAGTTTAAGAAAAAGTATAACCCAAGTGAATTATCACAAGCCGCAAAAGCAAATTTATTAGCTGAAGAAACTATTGACTTCTTAAAAGATATGTTTCAAGTTATTATGAATAAAGAAGATTTGCTTGAGACTTACCAGAATGTTAAAGAAGAAAAAACCCCACGTAGATACGGTAAAACTCAAATCCAAAAGGATATCATTAAACAAGGTGGTCTTGTATTACCATTACAACGCACTATGCTTAATTTGGCAAAGCTTTACGCTACGCAAAGTAATTTAGCACAAAAAGGTGTGTCTGACCGTTATAAAGGTACACAGAAGCTTTCTAAAGAAGATTTGAAAACTATCAATGCAGCAATTAGAGACTTCTTAATTCAAGTTGAACCAATTATAAAACGTAAAAAATAATGGTTAAAAATCATATTTGATTGCTTTGATGAAATGTGTAAAAGAATTGACTAAGATTTACTCCAAATAATTTGGAAATGTCACAAATATTTCGTATATTTGTATATAACATTTAAATATTAATACTATGAACACTCAAGGCGAAAGACAGAATTTTAATTGGAGACCGAATGATAATAGCTCCACCACTCTTACTAGATATAGTTTAGAGGCTGAACATTGGACTAAAGCATTTAGAAGTGCTTCATTCAAAGGTAATGGGTCAATGAGAAACTTCTTTGGTGTCATAGGCTTAATATTACAGTTAGCATTTAATTTAGTGTGGTTATTAATATATGGAATCGGCTCACTATTTGTTTGGTTATTTGGTAATAAGAGAGGTGGTAAATTTGATATGCCATTACCACCATCAACCAAAGTTCCTAGTGATGATGAAATTACAAGAGCGTATAAGGATGCTAAAGAAATAGACATATATGGTTAAAATACAAGCAGTAATGTATGATAAGGAACGTCAACGTACCTTTACAGATAACGTTGACGTTCTTACCATGCAATTGAAAGATGAACTTTTAATAAGTTTATATAGAAATACTAGATACCAAAAAGCTCTATTCTTAGAAGCTGAACGATTAAATAATCTAGGATTTGAATTTAAAATCGAAGGGTTAGAATATGAACCAGAACTAATAGAAAATGGATTGGTCTCAATGGTTAGTGAAATCCATGAAAGATTCGGTGACGACTATATGGAAACATTAGAAAATAAAATTATTAACGAAGATTTGGGCTTTTTGAAAAATAGACCAGACGAATTAAAATAATATGAAACTAGATTTAAATAAAGAAGATTTAATTAACTTATTGAATTCCGTTAAACCTGAGTCAATGAGTGAATGTGATGCTTATACCAAAAAAGGTCTTATGAAATTTTCTGGCAACCAATGGAATGAAAATTGGGATTGGGTTGAATCAGAACTGATGAAATTTTCTACTACAAAATTATATAGCTTATACCTTAAACATAAATAATGGATGCAATTCTACACGTAATAGGAACTTGTGGTGATACTAATTCACATGTCGATTTACTAGATTTAATATTTGGTGGGGCAGTTGCTGGTGGAATATTGGGAACCATTAAATATTATTGGATTGGAATCGGATTAATTATTAAAGATAAAGTAAATCAATGGAAGAATTAACATTTGAGCAAATTAAAGAACTACTTGGAATGATTGGTAGCTTCATTATAGCTGTAATAGTACTTATAGCTTTATTTACTGAGTTCTTCGACAAAGAATAAACATGAGAATCAAAGTAATATACAGAAAAAATTTAAAAATGACCGAAGGCAAACTTGCCGCTCAGGTAGCACACGCAGTTAAGAATCTAGGTCCAACTCCTAAAGATTGTGATATCATCGTATTGAAAGTATCTGATAAGAAATTCAATGAGATAACAGAAGAAAAAGATTGCTACATTCAAATTGATAAAGGCCTAACAGAAGTCGAACCCAACACACCTACCACAGCAGCGTGGATTGAAATTACATTATGAAAACATATACAGAATTAGGATATCGAGATGTTGATGAAGCATACCTAGAAAATAGAATGATTAACCCACATCATTTTCATTATTATGATAGTGGAACAATTACCTACAAAAAAGAGTATATTCACTTATATAAAAATAATCATTAAATATTTGGTAATCCCAAATATTTTTTTTATCTTTACATTATGAAACTAAGCGATAAAACAAAAAATATCTTAGAGTACGTTAAACTGTTAAACGATTTAGAAAAACAATTAAGTGAAAAATTATAAAGTCTTGGAAAAATTCAAATTAATTGAAGAGTTTAAGCAAACTCTTAGAAATGTAACACATTTAATAATAAATGTTAAATTACATAAAGGAACAACATATTACCTTTTGTTAAATGATTCACCATTAAATCTAATGATTACTAAAGCTGAAATCCAAAGGGTTATGGACCATTTATCAATGGGTGAAACTGAACTTATAGATACCCTTATTAATATGATTTATCAAGTCTATAAAGCTAGGTTTGAACATGATGATAATGATTGGGACCATCTTCATGATACATTAATCAACGCAACCAATATATCATACTCAAGACCAGAATTGGAACAATTACTTGTGATAACAATGCCAGAAGGTTTAAGAGACGCTTCTTATAGTTGGGGTATGTCTGACACACCATGGAGAGATGATGTCTATGAGTGGGCTGTTAATAATTTAGAAGTAAAAGAAATACAAGATGGAAAGTAGAATATTTTATAGAGTATCTAATATTAAAACCAATCAGGGTTTATGGTATAATCATCAAGGTGAATTCACTGGACTAATTCATAACAAATTCGACTTCTATTTGAATAACGAGTTGTTAATGGATTACGATGAAGAAGTCGTTGGTTACCTATCAGCAACTGATGAAATGGATAACCTTTGGCAATGGTTCACCAAAGATGATATCCTTAAACTACAAGAGTTTGATTATAGTATACATGTATATGAAGCCCATGACTTCAAATGGTATGAGAAATTTCAACATTGGTTAATACACCAACAAAATTCAAAACTAATTAATAAAATTAAATTATGAGTAAGAATAAATTATATTCAATAAAAGAAGTTAAGTCAATCATAAGAAAACATTCTGACTTTATTAGTGATAACATAGATTATGATGGGATTGAAAGCGCAACAACTGCAATAGCAACCCCAGAATGGGATGATGAAGAATTTATTAAAAATAACTTATAATGGGAAAGCCAACACAAATAGTAAAAATGGATACATCAATCCTTGAGTATTTTAAAATGGTCATGGACTTTGATAATGAATCTCAAGAATATAGAGATGTCACCGAAAGAGAATTTAAAGAGAAACTAACTGAAGCCCTTAATTGTGGTCCAGCAACAAAAGAAATTGTCTGGGTAGAAAAATAATGTTATGAAAAAATATAAATTAATTCAATGGTATCCTTCATTAGGTGATTATGTAGATGTGGGTATTACAGCATCTTTATATAGAGAATCTCGTGAAAATATAGATAAAGATGATAAAAATTATCATAATTATAAAACAGCTAATGACTATATAGTTCCATACAGAGAAGTTGAAAATTACCCTGAGTTTTGGGAAGAAGTTGTTGAAAAAGATTATGAGATATTAGCTTTTACAGACACAGATGAAAATTGTATATTAACAAAAAGAGAAGGACAAAATTCTTATGGTAATACTGGCTGTTCTGCTGAAATATTATCACATAAAGCAAATGACCATATTATAATCCATTCAGTTAGAAGATTATCTGATGGTGAAGTATTTAATATTGGTGATAGAGTAAGAATATCTAAATTACAACACGATGGTTCTTTTATTATTGATGAATTTTATTTTGATTGTAATGGCGATAAATTACTATGTAATGGAAAATGTACAGGTAATGGTCATGTATCAATAACCAAAATAGAACATTCTAAATTCCCATTATTCACAACAGAAGATGGTGTTAATATATTTGAAAATGATATGTATTTCTACACCAACTCTACTTTTGGTTGTTATGAGGAAATAGCAATTAAAGGATTTAATTATAATAGACCATCTAATAAACGTAGATTTTCAACTGAAGAAGCTGCTAAAAAATATATTTTAATGAATAAGCCTTGTTTATCTATTAATGAAGTTCTTAATTTAAGGATAGGGTTTGAAATATATTCGGGAACTTTAATTAAATTTCTAAAATCAAAAGGATTATGATTATAATGTATGCAATAATGTTTGTAGTAGGATATTTTACATATCCATTAGTAAAAATGATTTTTACACATCCTAAGAATAAACCAAAGAAAATTAACCACGTTGAACAATCAATCGAAGACTTCAAGGGTTTAATACCAAATAAAGCATCTAAAATTAAACAAAAATCTTACCACCTTGAACCTAAATATCATGGATATGGTGGTGAATATGATTTAATCACCAAATGTGATGATTGTACTATGATTGCCTTATATGAGGACCAACATCCAAGTAAACCTTGTAACTTCTGCGGTGGTAATGTTGTACCATTTGGTGCCGCTAAATGGATGGAAATTGATGGTGAACTCCAATGGAATAAAAAACTAAAAAAATAATGGCGAAATATAATGTAGGTGAACGTTCAGTAAGTAACCTTAATGCTATAAGCAATAAGAACTACTTGAATGATGAATTAGATAAACTTCTATTTGAAAATAGACGCTTAACCAAAATTATGTCTATGGATAAATCAACCATAGCAAAAGATAATAAACGTCTTAAAATTGAAAATGATGAACTTAAAGAAAATATCCAAGAATATAATGCATTGTTAGAATTAAATGTGGATTTTAAAGAACATATCATAAAACAAAGATATATTATTCAAGATTTAAAAGAACAAATAAATAACCTACAAAAAGAATTAGATGAACGAGAACGAAGATAAAACATATTTAATTATTGCCAAACTTAAATATTATGATAAATTAGAAGTTGATGGTGATTTGATTTATATAAAACTAAATTCTAATGGTAGTGAAAATATTATCGATAATAACATGAATAGACTCGTGCAATTTATCTATGATGACTTAGGTAGATGTATCGAAAATAGAATCTTTATAAAAGCCTTTGACTATGAATTTAAAACTGATAGTCAAGAACCATTAGTCTATTCACTCCTAACTAGCGTTTATCATAACTATCTAGGTGAACAACAATATCCATTTAGAAGTAAAACAGAAAACTTCTGGGTGGCAAATCAATACGATAAAGATAATAACCTCACCCAATCAGTAACGTCTAAAGGGTCAACTTTACAACAAAAATTTAAAGATAATAATCTGGTCCAAAAGAAATTTAGAATCAAACAAAATGATGAATCTGTAAAAGATTATGTTTTTACTTTTGAACCAGATAATCGAGTTTACTTCGTTGAATACGAAGATTCAGATGGAAACTTCTGGAATCAAGATTTAGGGTTTGATTGCCCATTCGAAAATCCAGTGCAAATTAGAACTAATTTTAATAATAATAATAACGAATTTATACATTAAAAATAAGATTATGAGAGCAATAGATTTAGACGAAATGCAAGTAGGTAATGTAGTTGTTTATTCTGAAGATGATAAATGTGGTGGATTTGATTTTTATACATTTAAAGTTACAGGAGTTGAAGACGACTGCGTTATTTCAAATGTTAATGAAGGTTTAGAATTTTATCCGAATGAGGATAATCAATTTATAGTAGTATGAAATATATAGGATTATCAATAATATACGTAGCATTTTTTGCACTAATTGGATTCGTTTGTTACCACACAAATAGTGCAGTACCACTTTGGGCATTATTACTAACGCCTGAATATACAGAACCTGAAGAAAAAAATAAGAAAGGAAACCCCTAATCTTTAAAATTATATAAAGAATATTTTGGTGGAACCAAATAAATTTATTATATTTGTAATATGAAAGACTTAAAATTTATATTAATGACACTATGGTTCATTATCTGTGTGGTTAGCTTCGCAATTTTAACTATTGCAGTTTTTGGTGGTTTGCCAGAATCAAGAACAATAGCTGGACCAATAGCATTCATAACATTAATCATTGGGATTCCAACATTTATCATTATGGAAGACTCAGCAAAAAATATGCATAATAAATAATGGACGATATTAAATATAAAAATCTTAACGATAAACTAGCCGATATCTATCGTAGCCAACGCTCAGCAATTGATGTGTCAGTATGGATTACAATCAATGGAAACGATGAAGAAGTTATTTGTATGTATGACGTATATGCTAACCCCTTCAAATTAGGTGATAAAATATATGTAAGAGTAGATGAATTATATCCAAGGGATTTGGAAAGATATAGAGGACATGTTCAAGAAGGATTTACCAAATCCAATGAGGAAAAAATAGAAATGTTCCATAGAAAAAAAATAGAACTAATTAGCGAAGAAAAATATGTCACAACCAAACTACTCGAAAGAGATAAATTGAAAATTGAATACTTCGCTAAATTTGTAGAGAAATAATGAAACAACCAATACCATTGATTTGGAAAGATATACCTGGATATGAAGGTAAATATCAAGCTAGTAATTATGGAAATATTAAATCTTTAAAAAGAAAAGTTACTAGACACTCGCAAGGAGTAGATAAATCTTATATTAAAGAAGAAATACTTCTTACAAAATCACTTGTAAAAGGAAGATATAGAGTAGGATTAACTGTTGATGGTAAAACTACTATTAAGGGAGTGTGTAGATTAATTGCTTTAACTTTTCTATCTAACCCAGAAAATAAACCTGATGTTAATCATATAGATTTTGACCAAACAAATGATTGTGTACAAAATTTAGAATGGGTTACTAAATCAGAAAATCAAGCACATTCATATCAAATGAGAAACTTATTTTGTGGTATTAGAAACAATAGTTATGTGTATGTTACTGTATCACAAGATGTAGAGCCTATTAAAAAAGGCGGTTATGTTATATGTAATAATAAAGTTTATAAAATAATAACTACTGATGTACTATACTTTGGAGATTTTACACTTGAAACTGATATAGAAGGAGTATTTCTAAATCCTAAACATTGTAATAAAATAATAGCAACTACTGACCCTAAGCTTACTATTATTGATTTTGATAGAGCAACAGGAAGTAAATTTCAAGATACTCCATTCAAGAATATCCCTCAAGTACAACAATCATTCTTAGAAGAATTTGTTGTTAATCCTGATGGAGAGTTTGAGGTTGAGTATGAATACATATTTAATGTTGATTTAACTAAAGATGAATATAGTCTTAAACTCAAACTAAACCAAGACAATACTGTTAATATTACTTCTGTGAAAGAGAAGATGTATACTGAAAAGCAGTTAGTAGAAGCTATGAAAGCTATGAATAAGCATATTATAGACACAACTACTATGAGAGGTAAAGATGCAAAGTCTTGGAGTATAGATTGGATTAAAGAAAACTTATGAATAGATACTTACGAAGAAGCATTAAAATTAATATGAAAACAATTTATATGAAAGACTTAAACGGAAAAGAATTAACAGACGAAGATGAGGGAATAGAAAGTTGCATGAATTGTGGTAAATATTTCTATCAAAACGGCATCAATGATTTATGCCATCATTGTCATACATTAATTTAACCAAGAAATCGAGAAGTTATGAAAGAACTACTAAAGAAATAAGATATGACACCAAAAGAAAAAGCAGAAGAAATAGTATTAAAATTTAGAATCAATTTAAGGCCAGATAATAGAAGTTGGGAATATGAATATAAGAAATGTGCTTTAATATGTGTTGATGAAATAATAAATAGTGGTTTTGGAACTAGATTAATTGAGTTTAATTATCCAAATAAAAATTCTACAAAATTATTACCACCGTTAAAATATTGGCAAGAAGTTAAACAAGAAATAGAAAAGCTAAAACAATAGATATGGATAAAGAAATTTATGTTGTGAAACTCGCAAAACTAATATCAGTTGATGAGAAAGTTAATTTAGATAAGTTAGAAAAAATTATTGAATTAAACGAAGAATTTTACAACTCAAAACAATAGATATGTTGAAAATAGTATTATACCCAAAAATAAAATATAAACTAAAGGTTACAATATGGAGTAGATTTTTCTATATATTACCAAGTTATAAATTTATTGAGAAAACAATTGCTAATTCTAAATATTGCTTTATGTGGCTAACTATTGGGATTGTAATTGAAAAACCAAACACTTAAAAAAATAGATATGATACTAGAAGTAAAAGTAACTGATTGCAGGGATTGTCCTATGAGAAAACCAAATCGAGGTCATGGAGAATGTTGGGAATATTGCTCGCACCCTAAAAACGGCAGAAAACCATTTGAAGATATTTTATGGGGATGCCAAGAGGAATTTAAAGAAACACCCGATTGGTGTCCACTAAAACAATAGATATGAACGCAGAAAAATTTAGAAAAAAATATTTAGGATTACAATATAACCAAGTAAACACTTTAACGCCATTTGCAATAGATGAAATACTAGAAGAAAGTGTTTATGATTGTTGCGTGGATTAAGAACTAAATATAACAAGTATGGATGCAGAAAAGTATTTAAGTGAAAATTATAATGGATTCTTTGATGAATTTGATATTACAGAATTGCAAGACATTATACAGGCGATGGAAGATTACAGTAAAGAGCAATTAGCTTTACACGATGTTAGCAATTTCGTTAGGCAAGAGTTAGAAAGACGTGTTGATTTGATATTAAACGAACCTGACGGAATAGTAAGAGAGACTATGATTAAAAACATACCTCTTGACTTATGATTGCTAACGTTTAGTATATGAGCCTGTACTTGTATGGCTTATATACATTGTTAGCATTAGTACGGATTTATAAATACAAAACTTAAATAAAATGGAAAGATTAAAAGAATTGATTGGTAAAACACTTACAAAAGTAGAAAATAAAGACAATGACGAGATAATATTTACTTGCGAAGATGGAAAGCAATATAAAATGTATCACGGACAAGATTGTTGCGAAAGTGTTTCGATTGAAGATATAGTTGGTGACTTGCAAGATTTAGTTGGAAACCCAATACTAAAAGCAGAAGAAGTTTCTAATTACGAGCCAACTTCTAAATAAGATATTGAACGAACAAAAGAAGCGGATG
>Ga0208544_10003375_pt1 | contig 10042 bp, 6 predicted proteins | sample DEB08_DNA_9_FD_184526 | JGI IMG/M metagenome (GOLD analysis project Ga0208544, IMG submission 184526) | Aqueous microbial communities from the Delaware River and Bay under freshwater to marine salinity gradient to study organic matter... | ecosystem: Environmental > Aquatic > Marine > Coastal ...
GCGTTTCTTGACGGCAATTTTTTTTGCTCTGTCCGTTGGCCTTCTTGCGGCTACGAGGCCTGGTGATTTCATCTCTATGCTGCCGATTATGGCGGTATATGGCGCAATGGTGTTGGTCGAGGCTGTTGCCAAGGCCGGCGATCACCGGATGACAGAAATATGGACTTTCGTTTTAGCGGTTGCTGCTGCTGTATTGCCAGCGCTGGCCTATTTTGCCTTCAATTTGGCAATGTTTGGCGATGCCTTCGGCGGCTATGCGAGCTCCATTAACGATACATCTGGCGGGATGGTCTTTAGGGACATGCCCGATAAGATATACAGTCACATCATAGACTCAGAGCTACTTTACGGTGAGCGAGGGGCCGACTGGTCGACACAATTGCCATGGCTTTATGCTTCGCTCTATATTGTGCCGTTTGGACTCATCTGGGGCAATGCGATTATCCGTGCGCTATGTTTGACTATTTTGGTGCAGATGGCGCTTGTTTACAGCTTTGCAGATGCGGTCCCCACTGGCCAGTTTCGGTACAATAATATCCACTATTTCAAATGGTTTTTGCCGGTGCTGCCTGCGGTCTTTCTCTGGTTTTTGCGTAGTGTCATGGTCAGGCAAGGCAAGCCGCGATCCAGAGCGATCCTTGCGCTTAGCAGCGCAGCTGGACTTTTCATTATTAGCCTTTCGATCGTTCCAAAGTTTGACGTCTTTGACGTAAAGTACGCTTTTAAAACGTCTCACGGGCACTTCCAGCTCGACTTGGGGACGCCAAGGGCGTTCGACTACATTGATGTACCTGAGATCGGGGCACCGATTGGGGCGTATTCATATTTTGACCAGAGGGTTCGTCTTGATGGGGGCGAGCCGCTTGGGCCAATCAGAGAACTGCGCGCCACGCCTGTTGAGGGGGGGATGCGCTTTCTCACAACCCGGTCGGTCACGGCCACAAGCGTCGAGATCCAAACCCATAAAATTGGAGACGCTGCTGTCGCAGATTTCAAACGAAGTATTGCTGTCAAAGTCGGTTGGTCTTTTGTCCCACCCTGGGGGAAGCGTCCCGAGGCCCCAAAGTTTTCACCTTCAGTTGCGCGCCTTGGGGGTGATGGATAGGTCAACGTCAATATGACTTTTGCGATGCCTTTGGCGGTGATTGGTGACGCCCACGAGGTCGTGATCGACCTTATTCCCGGTAGCACCCTGCCCCCAGCAGAGGCGAAGCTCGGTTTTGACGCGCGGCAGCTGTCTCTTGGCCTCGTAGACTTTACCTTCACTGGTCATTATGTCTGATCTTCGACATGATAATGATAGCAGAAACAGCCCGTGGTTCTAAAATACAGTAGCCGGTATAATGATGTTTCTTTTGGAGTTTCATCAGAGCGGTTCAGCCGCTTTTACGCGCCAAATTATGGGTTTTGAGACTAAGGTCCACAACATTATGACAAAAGCGCCCTCCCTCCGTTCCGCGAAGCAAGACACCCGACCGGGAACCGTTCCAGACACTGTGATTGTTATCCCGGCATACAACGAGGAGGTCGCAATTGCTGGTACGATACGGGAATACGCTGAGGCCTTTCCAACGGCACGGATTGTTGTGGTGGACAACAATTCGAGCGATTCAACCTCAAAAAACGCGCGCGCTGCACTGCGTCCAGACGTCGATCTGCTGCTGTTTGAGCCACGTCAAGGCAAAGGACATGCCGTCAAACTTGGACTAAGTCGTCTCTCGGCAGAAATTTTTATCATGACGGATGGCGATCTGACCTATCCAGCTGAAGATGCGCGGGCGCTATATGACAAAATACTCGCAACGCGCTCAGACATGATTGTTGGCGATCGACGTGCGGGTGGCACTTATGAGCAGCAGAATGACCGCCTTGGGCATAGCTTTGGCAACAGCTTGCTGACTACCGTTATATCGCGCCTGTCGGGGAAGCGGTATAATGACGTGCTGTCAGGTCTGCGCATCATGTCTTCACCCTTTGTGAGTTCGTTGGATATCCGGAGTGCAGGCTTTCAGCTGGAGACCGAGATAAATCTTGTGGCCGCCTATATACGCGCTGATGTCATCGAGGAACCGATCAGCTATCTGGCCCGAGCGGAAGGTTCTGACAGTAAGCTTTCCACCCTTAAGGACGGCGTAAAAATTCTGAGTTTTGCGATGTTAAACTGGATCGCATTTTTGCCAATGCAGTTCTTTTCAATTGTGGCCGCTATCGGGTGGGTTTTATCGCTGATGTTGGCTTACCGCGTCGTCTTCGGTTTCATGGAAACGGGCGCTACATATTCCACCACCGCCATCGCAGGGGCTACATTTGGCATTGTCGGCACCTTTGCCTTTTTTACGGGGCTGTCGTTGCGTATTCAGCTTCGCTCTGAACGCCGGCGGGAAGTATCGGTGTTCCTAGACCGCAAGCGGGTCTGGAACGCGAGGCTCGATGCCAAGGCCCTCCTCCCTAAAAGAGACGGCGTTCAAAAGTAAAAATTTCTCAGAAAGACCTCAGAAGAAACGTACGAGGAAGAACGGCGGATCTCGCGACGCCTAGATCATGGAGATCTTGAAGCAGGCGGAAGGAGCCATAGAGCTCTCTGAGCTGCGGGCACGGTGGGAGCCTGAGTCATTCAGTATGTGAAAATGCAATATACTTTGACCCCAGAAAATTTACAAACAGTCCAAAAAAGGAGCCCGCGGCAAGGGCGAGAACAGCATTTTTTGGCGTTTGCTCTATGTACAGCAAGACCATGGCGTAAACCGCATAGTTTATCGCGGCTCCGGTGAGTTGAACCCAAAAGTATCGACTGATTTGTCCTATCGGTGCTGTGCGCGTTGCGGTGGCAAACGTCCAGTTTCTATGCAGCCACCACGTGACTAAAACAGCGATTGGGAAGGAAAGTAATCTTGCGATAAAGGGATTGGCCCCAGCAAAGATCAGTCCGCCAAGCAATCCCGCATCAACTATGAACCCAACGCCGCCGACCCCTAAAAAGCGCATTACTTGTTGTCTGAAACTAGCGGTCACGGGCTTTCCTTCGGCAATCTATAGGGCGGCGTCAAAGCTAGATCTCCGCGGATGACCATCTCGGTGAGACGGAAGGAAATCGCAGGGGGCATATCGGATGACCCCCGCGCCAATCTTGAGCTACCACACTTGAATGTGGTCAGCGACCTGTCTGTCAGCGTTCCGCGCAGAGCCTTGCAAGAAGGCACCCAGATTTAGGCTAATTTGCAAAGCCGCAGGCAAGGGTGTTTGGGGCCGTTTTTGGGCATACCTTTGTGTGCAGTGGATTGCATACGTCTCTTGCGTGTTGTAACCTTCAATAATTATGGTCTGCTTGATCTAATTATTAAAATGATAACATAACTCCAGGGAGTCACCGTCATGGCCACAGTTACTGCAGCACAAAAAAGTGCACTACAATCTGTCTACATTGCATATTTCAACCGGCCGGCAGAGCCTGACGGGTACAAATACTACCTTGGCGTTATAGAGCGACGGCTGGATGAAGGTACTGAATTTCAGGACATTTTAGATACCATCGCGAAAAACTTTGCTAACTCGGTAGAGGCGCAAACAGACTATCCGTTCCTTGCGAACCCTACAACAGAATCTCCAGAAACCTTTCTCTTGGCTGTATACAAAAATGCTTTCAACCGGGATGAACCTACGGACTCTAATGGGTTCAAATTTTGGATGGCACGTCTCACGGATCCAACGAACCCCGTCGAACCAGGTCTGGCTTTGCTTAAAATTATGGCGGGTGCCGTTGCAGGTGGTAACGACCGTAAAATCTTGGATAACAAGGCAGAAGTTGCCCAAGATTATACAACAAAAGCAACCAACGACGCCTCATTTGAATATAATGATGCAGCCAAAGCGGCCGCTAAAGCACTTGTCGCAAGTGTTGATGGAACAGCCACATCGGTAACAACGGCGAAAGCGCAAGTCGATAGCCTCATCAGCGGTGTAGTAGAAGACACATACCCTGTTGCAAAGGCAGCTGCTGACGCTGCTGCTGCGGCTGCTGCTGTTGCAGCAGGAACGGCGGCGACAGCACAGGCGGCCGCCGACACAGCAGAAGGTTTCGTAACAGATTTGGCGTCAGCTGAAGCTTATAAAGCTGCGGCTGATACCGCCAAGGTATTGGCAGATACTGCAGCTACTGCTGCAACCACGGCACAAACAACAGCTGCCGCTGCCGTTGCCGCTGCAGCTAAAACGACTGACACGGCCGATGATACCGAGGCTGCCGCGCTGAAAACTGCGGCGGATACAGCTGTTGCAACCGCGACTGCAGCACAAACAACTGCTGCCGCTGAGGTGGTGACCGCTGCCGCTGCAGTGACGGCCAATGCTCCCGACGCAATCGGAGTAACCATCAATCTGACGTCAGATACAACTGCGATTAGCCCTAACAATGCTGATCCGGCAACCAAGTCAACGGCCGATGCCGACACGATCAATGCACCGTCGGGCACCTTCACGAGTAATACAAACATTGATGGTGGCGGGTCCACAGATACGATCTTCGCTATCCGGAACTCAAATGGCACTGAGACAATCACGCCAACCCTTGCGAACGTTGAAAAGCTGTTCGTCACGGGTCAAACTGGCGGGACGGTAGTCGATCTGAGCAACGCAACGGGCCTCACCGAAGTTTGGTCCAAAGATACCCAATTCACCCAAAACAGTGCTTTTGTAGACTTCAATAACATTAAGGTTGGTACAAATATTGGTGTTGAGGGAACAGGAGATAATATCTTCTTGTGGGACAATTCATTGGCACCCGGCAACAACGAGACCACTCTCTTTGCCGTAAATGCGACAAATAACCAGATTGGCATCGATAAGGATATCGATATCGTCAATCTTAAAGTCGACGGTGCATCTAGCCTTGCGTTCCTTGACGGTCCAACCTTCCAGTCAGCATTCTCAACGATGAATGTCTCTGGTACAGGCAATCTCACGCTCACCACTATGCCAGATACAATCCGAGTGTTTGATGCGTCAACGCTGAACGGTTCAGTCACTGCGACTGATATGCACTCCACTGATGGGGTCAAGATCACCGGCTCGAAACAAGTAGATACTTTCGTACTCTTGAGCACAAACAATGCAACGGATACAATTGTCTACAATGGGTCAAACGTGTCTACGAAGAATGCAAGAGACACCTACACTGGCTTTGACAGCGGCACCGCGACGACATCTGAAGATAAAATAGATGTTTCTGCTTTTGCTCTGACCGGGGGCAAAACAACAATCGGAACCTTTACTGGTGAGCCAGACAGCGGCGATAGCTTTAACGGTAACGCTGTTGCCAGGCTCACCAGCACAGAAAGCACCATCTATGTTGATAGCAACAACAATGGTATTTTTGATGGCGCAACTGATCTGGTGATCAATATTACCGGCGCGGCCTCAGCCAACCTGGATGCCTCAGACTTCATTTTCTAAGTGTCTGATATTATTCTGTAAGCCAGGATCAAAATTGAAGGGCTCGGCGGGTACGCCGGGCCCTTTTTATATACTCCACAAGGCCCTGCATAAGATAGAGGCCCCAGTGGATCAACCGCGTTACGTTTACACGCCGGATAAAGGACATCGCGGCCCCCAATTTATAGCTCCAGCATGGGGAAAAACGCGGATTCTTGCGGTTCAGGCCCATCAGAGGGAGGGTGCAGGACCAATGCTACGCCCATCCTAGAGCAACCAACAGTCGCAACCAGCCTAAGGCCATGACGGGGGATGTACTTAAGTGCTGTACCTGTCGGGACTTTTTACCAGATCTGGTGTTTGGGACTGATCCTGTCTGTCAGACCGAATCTGACATTTTATGCGTTATTGTTCCCGCATACTTTTGGAAACCGCATCCACCAATGGGCTCACCAGATAGCTCAGCACGCTGCGCTCACCGTTCACAATGACAACATCTGCGGGCATGCCGGGCGTAATACCCGCCCTGATTTCGTCGCTCATGTCTTCTTCGGCCACACGAATACGGCCCAGATAATACGGCGGTTCTTGAGTGTTCCTGGGCGTGATCACGTCATCTGACACGGTCACGACGACACCTAAAATCACCGGCGTAAGCTTGGTATTAAAAGACGCAAAGCGGACTTCAGCTTGCTGCCCAGGGGCGACATTATCCACGTCCGTGGGTGAAATCCGCGCTTCGATCAACAGCACGTCATCTTGAGGTACAATTTCCATCAAGACTTCGCCCGCACCAATCACGGAACCTTCAGTTGTTACACTGACATTTTGAACAGTGCCCGCACTCGGTGCCCGGATCACCGTGCGTACAAATGTATCCTCTGCAATCTTTACGCTCTCACGCAAGTCAGTCAGTTCCGTACGAGCCTCTTTGAGTTCCAGGTTTGTACGTTCTAAAAACTCTTGGCGGTCTTGTATCAGATTGAGTTTAGCCTCGCCGACCTGCACGCCGACCTGTGAAATTTGCGTGATGACTTCGCCCAATGACGACTCTATCTGAATGAGGGAATCCATCCGTTCTGCCAAATCATTGCGCACAACGACGCCGAGTTCCTCGCCTTGGGTCAACCGATCCATAAGATCGCTGCGCAGCTTCAGACGCTTTTGTAGAGCGTCACGCTGCTGTTCGAGCCCGATGATTTGCCCTTCAAGCTGTTCGATCCGAAATTCATTTATTTCAGTTTGCGATGAGAAAATAACCAAACGGTCGTTAAGGATATTCTGTTGGTCCTGCATGACATCCAAGAGCTTTGGTGTCGCGTTGGATACCAAGGTTTCAGGAAAGTTGATTGTCTGTTCTAACTTTTGCTCAGCCAACAACCGGGCTTCGATTGCCCGCGCTTCATTGTAGCGGTTTGACAGACGCTCCAAATTGGAACGCGCCTCTACATTTTCGAGGATTAAGAGCGTGTCACCTTGCGCGACGCTGTCGGCTTCACGAACCATAATTTTTTCAACAATGCCACCTTCAAGGTGCTGCACCACCTTACGATCACCCTCCAAGGCCACCACACCTGGTGCGACTGAGGCGCTGTCAATTTTGGCTGTTGCAGCCCACCCTCCCAAAACACCAAAGGTCAAAAAAATAACAATGTAACCTATGCGGCCAAAGCGTTGCGGCGTCGAAAACGCAGCAAGCACAGAACGGCTTTGCAGCTGAGGAGCATTGACCATGTTTGATATCCAAATATCGACGGGTACGTCTGACTAGAAGTGTTAGTTATGCATTGATCTGTGTCGTCGCAATACTCATTGGCGCAACACCTGTAGGGGCTGCTGCTGGCACCGGCTTTTGCAACAACTCTTTTGTCTCTACGAAGCGCTGTACCGTGCCGGCGGCCATGATCAATGTCTTGTCTGTGAGCGACAGCAGATTTGCCTTATGGGTGATCACAATCACTGTTTTGCCGGCGGCTTTGAGCTGCGCAATGCAGTTAGCAAGCGCCGCTTCCCCTTCGCTATCAAGGTTAGAATTGGGCTCATCGAGAACAATCAAACTTGGGAGGCTATAGATCGCGCGTGCAAGGCCAATGCGCTGTCGTTGGCCGCCAGAAAGCCCTGATCCACCATTCCCAACAACCGTATCATAACCTCCGGTCAGACCAGAAATCATCTGATGGGCACCAGCCAGAGTTGCCGCACTTACAATGTCATTGTCTTGGGCATTCTCTTGAAAACGGGAGATGTTTTCAGCCACGGTACCGGCAAATAGGTTAATGTCTTGGCCAAGATAGCCAATCGACAGGCCCAATTGTTTTGGGTCCCAATGCTTCAGTTCCACCCCATCAAGCCGCACAGTCCCGCCTATGGGCTGTGCAACGCCAACAAGGTGTTTGGCCAGCGTCGACTTGCCTGAGCCACTTGGACCAATGATCGCCAAACATTCACCAGCATTTATACTGAAGTTAACACCTCTTAGGATGGCATCATGGGTCCCAGGAGCCACACTGGTCAGGCTCTCAACACGAATATCACCTTTTGCATCCGGCAAGGTCATACGCGTTTGTTCATCATCAAATTCTGAAAACAGCTTGTGCAGCCGTGTGTTGGCCTGACGCGCTGCCACGAATTGCTTCCATTGACCAACAGCCTGTTCCACAGGTGCCAGTGCGCGCCCCATCAGGATGGACGCTGCAATCATAATGCCCGGTGAAATTTCTTGTTTCATCGCGAGGTAGCCACCAACGCCCAGAATGGCCACCTGCAAGGTCATGCGAATGAACTTTGAGCTCGACATCACCAAACCGGCCCAGTCACTTGCTTTAGCCTGCGCAGACAACATTTTGTCGCGTTCCGCCAACCAACGGGCCGACAGCTGATCCGTCATGCCCATGGCGCGGATCACTTCAGCATTTTGCAACGTTGCGCCGGCAAAATTTGCCGCCTTACCACCAGCTAAATTCGCTTCTTGCAGTGTTTTTCGCGTTAAGAGTTCGTTGAGGATCGCCAAGCTAAAAATCAACAGCGCACCCACCGTTGCAACTGCGCCCAGCCAGGGGTGGAAGGCAAAACACAGCACCAAGAACAATGGTGTCCAGGGCGCATCAAAAAAGGCCAATATCCCTGACCCAGTAATAAAATCACGCACCTTGTCAGAGTCGGAAAGAGCGCTGCGCCCGCCACCGGTTGAATTGGCAAGTTCCATCCGCAGCACGCGTGAAAAAAGCGGGCTCGCCAAAACCTGATCAAATTGCAATCCCGTCCGCACCAGCATCCGTGACCGGATAAACTCCAAGACGCCATAGGTCACAAGCAGCGCCACCGCGATGGCTGAAATCATCAGCAGCGTTGTTTCATTCCGGCTGGCCAACACACGATCATAAATCTGGAGCATGTATAGCGGCCCCACAAACATCAGCAGGTTCGCAAAAAAGCTAAAGACAACCGTGGCCATGAGAATGGCACGATACTTCTTGTAGGCTTCTTGAAGTGCATTGGTGTCTTGCATGGCTTAAGCATCTTTCCCTGCAGCAGTGATTGACCTTGCTATAAAGGGTTTCTGCGCAAAGGTCACGTACAGTAACGCGCGGTTTTTAGGCGTGTTCCGGCAAGAATATGCCTCCGCGCAACGCCACTGTAATCTCTGGATAAATATCGCAATATCAATCCTTTATAGCGGTTTCAGTCCAGTGCCACAACCGGTAATCGAGCGGAAACGCAGCGTTGGAGTACAGCAAAACCCTCAGCTGAAATATATCGTGCCCATGCTGTTGTTGACGGGCGCACGCAAGTGTGAGGCATTGGATGCACGCTGGCCAACCAAAGCAAGATGGTGTCTGGCTGCTATCCACGAGGAGGGATCGCGTAATCAAACCGTGGGATCAAACACCTACTGTAAGGTTTCACTGATGAAAGATAAGAATGCCTTTGCTCTTCTAGGAGCAGCTAAGATTGCGACCGTAACGCCTTTTTGTTCAGAATAGGCCTGCACATGAAGCCCAAGCTGTGCAGCTTTAGACCTGATTTTGTTCCATTTTTCCTGATTGAGTTGAGCTACCTCAATCGTGAACTCTTTCCACTCCCAATGTGGATAAATCGTCGGAACAGTGATGCTTGATGCAACGCCCTGAATGAGCATTTTCGTAATGGCAAGGAAATCAAAATAAGCATCGACGTGACGGGTATTGTTGATCGACCCCGGAAAGTATAAATCAATGATTGCTTCTGCGACGCGGTTACCAGGAGGTGTACCAACACGAGGCAACACGTTACTGCCCACCATTGGACTTTGGTTGCCCTCTAACACTACCACTCGTCCATCCTCGCCATGGATGATGTCAAACCCCACCACAGGTAAGTTCATCGCCTTAGCGGCTTTGGCGGCCACTGCACGGATTTCAACGGGTAGCGTCTCCGTTGTGTCCTGGTGATCAGCACCATATTCGCCGGAGGGAGTATTGTTAATTACAATTTTTTCACCAAAATCGAGAACAGTATCTTCATTGTAACCCAAGCTTTGAAGGCGTGCCTTATCGGCATCGCTGAGCTGGTATTTCATTCGCTCCTCATAAATTTCCTTAAATGGAAGAGGCTGCTTAACCAGCTCAATCAGGTC
>Ga0208544_10003378_pt1 | contig 10040 bp, 20 predicted proteins | sample DEB08_DNA_9_FD_184526 | JGI IMG/M metagenome (GOLD analysis project Ga0208544, IMG submission 184526) | Aqueous microbial communities from the Delaware River and Bay under freshwater to marine salinity gradient to study organic matter... | ecosystem: Environmental > Aquatic > Marine > Coastal ...
TGACACTGCCCCAATGGTCATAAGAATCCGCGCATAGTTTATATTCTTCTACCGCTTGCTTATAGGTTAACATGTAGGTCATTGTGCCGCCTCCACCTTAACAAGTTGTGATTCAGTTTCTTCTATTGCGTCTCTTTCTGTTTCGCTGACCATGTATTGACTATGGCCTACAACATATTGGACGCGTTGTTCTATAGCCTCAAACATTGCGTCCGTGGCCTCGGATTCCGTCTCGTATAGCGTGGACTCTGGTTTCGTGTCGCAAGTGTCAGCGTATTCAAGGACAACATGCCAATCACCTTCCTCAAGCATGTAAAGCAAGTGACTTGCAAGTGTGTTGCTTGTCCAATCAACCGCAAATGTAACCATGTCAGTTACACGCTCAAAGGTTGGTGTTTCGCCTGTGTTGTCTCTATAGTCTTCTATCGCTGCATCAATAGCGTCGATCCAATCAGAGTCGCATAACTTGCGTTCTATGTCGCGTGTGTAAATCATATCGTTGAAAGAACCCGCTGCACAATGTGCATGTTCAATGTCTGATATGAGTGAACCAACCGAGTCGTACTGATTGCCCTTGTATTGCTCAATCAGTTCAAGCGCGATTGCGTTGTTGTCGCTATAGCTAAAACGTTGGGCGGCTACATCTAAGAAAGTGTCAAGATTGTTTAAGGCGTTCATAGTATTATACTCCGGCTTGTGTGTTGTAGGCCACGGCCTCGATTTCACCGCTTGCGCGATACTCTTTTGCTAGTTCTTGCGCTTGACGTAAAGGCATTAAGATGAATCCCAATACTGGGACAAAAGAGAGAGTTGAACCATTCGGGCGGGTTGCTACGGTGTAAGTCATTTTTGATTCTCCGGTTTATGTGTGTTTCTATAATCCGTATGAAGTATTCAAAACGATTCGCATAGCCCTAAAACACAAGAAAGCAAAATAAAAGGTAGAAAAGATTACTGGTAAATATAGTCGCTTGCAAGATGCGCAAAAATAGTATTTAAAATACTTAGCCAATAGCCGCACGGGGTGATTCTTTGAGAATCGTTCGCAAAAAGTGGAAGGATGGGCAAGTGAAATAGTGTTGCAAAAATATCACACCTCGATTTGGGGCTGGGACTCTTATACAAGACACACTATGTGGGACTCTTATACAAGACTCCCGCTATACTATCGTTAGTATAGGTATACTATCGTTTGACTATATACTATCGTTAGTATAGGTATACTTTTGAGACCTATACTTTTGAGAGTGTTGCAAAAATGTCACACCAACCCCAGACCCCCCTACAGTGGAAATAAGGAATGACACCCCTACAGTGGAAATTAAGGGCTTGACCCCTACGGTGGAAATATGTATAAACAGAATCAGCAGAGACAAGGAGAATAATCATGGAAGAGTGCCAAGAATGTCAGGGCGAAGGTGTTTGCGAGTACGAACGCTGGGAGAGATATGGAGATACTTACGAGCCATATGCTGAGTATAGTATATGTGAATGGTGCTTAGGAACGGGACAATTGGAGAGTGATCATGACTGAAGAACTAGAAAGAGAACTGAGACAGATGGGTGTACTGGATCACAAGACCCCTGCGGTGGAAATTGATAAAGAGCCTATGTGGGTACGTGATGATGTTGTATTCGATGAAGATGGACAACCAAACTTTTAGGGTTGACACTGACACCGAATCACTTCATACAGACAATCAGACAGAAGGAGATAGAAACATGACTAAGGGCATCGTAATCAGCTTATATGACTACACAGGTGAGGCTCTCAAGCCTTGGGCAGAGGCAGGGTATGAGTGCTACGCATACGACATTCAGCATGATCTTGATCCCTATGGATACAAAGCAGAGATGTTTGAGGGGGGCGGCAGAATACACTATCTACATGCTGACCTACATGACTTTGATACACACCTTCAAATCTTTAGAACCTTTAATGGTCGTAATGTAGTATTCGGCATGGCCTTCCCTGTCTGTACTGACATGGCCGTGTCTGGTGCGGCTCACTTCGCTAAGAAGGCAGAGGCTAACCCCCTGTTTCAAGAGCAAGCTGCTAAACACGCCATTGATTGCGCTGACCTGTTTGACGATCTTGGTTGCCCATACTTTGTAGAGAACCCTGTCTCTGTGTTGTCCACTATATGGCGCAAGCCTAACCATTCGTTCCACCCGTATGAGTATGGTGGATACATCCCCTATGGCGAAGAAAAGCACCCTAAGTGGCCTGAGTATATCGCCCCGTCAGATGCCTATCCTAAGAAAACCTGCCTATGGACAGGCAATGGCTTTAAGATGCCTACAAAGTGCTCTGTAGAGCCTCATAAGGGGTACTCTACGCAGCACCTTAAGCTCGGTGGTAAATCTATGAAGACCAAGAACATCAGATCAGCCACACCGAGGGGATTTGCAAGGGCTGTTGTCGAGGCTAACACTTGACACTAGCACCTAATTAACCTATCTACAGAATCACAGTGAAACAGGAGAGATCAAATGGCACTTCCAGAAAACATGGTTACTAACGTACTCAGCGAAAACCAGAACCAGTTCATCACGGTAAAGTTCTTGACCAAGGATGACGAGGTACGTGTATACAATGGTCGTATGAATGTCATCAAGGGCCTCAAGGGAAATGAGCGTGGCAAGATCGCTGCTGCTGCACTCAAGGCTCATGGTTATGTCACACTCAAAACATCCGAGGGATACAAGTGCTTCAAGATGGACCGTGTACTAGCCTTTAAAGCTGGTGGCCGTCATGTATTTACAATGGGAGAAGAGATCACATGATTATTGACGTTAGATCAAGAGAGTCTGTATACCTGTCTATTTATGGTTATACTGTTTATGTAGACTTTAGCGGAGACAAGAAACCTTTTATTGATATATGGAGAGACGATGATGATAACTATACTATGTCTGTCGGCAGCGATATTCTACGAGGCCAGAAACCAGCCAGTTGACGGACAGTTGGCTGTGGCGGAGGTAATCTTAAACAGGGTGCAGAGTGATAGGTATCCTGATGATGCCTGTGAGGTAATTAACCAGTTTAAACAGTTCTCGTACACCCACGATGGAAAGTCAGATGACTTCCTTAAGGAACCAGAGCAGGAGGCTGTCATAAGAGCCATTCTGGTGGCCTCTGAGGTACTTAATGGGTATGGGTTAGGCATTACCTCGACTCACTACCACACAACGGCTGTCAGCCCCTACTGGAATAAGTTCTATGACTATGATGGCAAGCTGGGTGATCATATGTTTTATACAATGGTGGAGGATTACTAGTGGGAAGTGTTGAGCAAGAGATAGAATACTGGGCTGTTCAGAAGGCCACCTTAAAGATCAGGAACAACAGTCTGCAAGATCAGATAGATCAGATAGAACATGACCAGAAGGTGGCTAAGGATCGTCTGAAAGACTTACGCAAGAACAGAGAATTGAACAAGAACAAGATGATCATTTGTGAGATACACATAGATCAATTAGGAGGTTAAGATGATAGACAGAGAAACGTGGATGGAAACCTTAGACAAGTGCAAAGAGGATTACCATATAGTTAAGCGTGAGGCTAATATGTGGGAGAAAGAGGCTAAGCGTTTGCTAGAAGAGAACCATAAACTAAAGGCACAATTGAAGTTGTGGAAGGGCACGGGACTGTGAGCGATGAGGTGAAGGCTGCAGCACAGGTACAGGCAGAGGAAGCCTTTGATGGCTTTATGTACTGGATGAAGAAGGGTACGATCTGGTCTTGCATAGTCCTTGGACTTGTAGTCTTTGGTTGTAATGCTGGCGTTGAGGATGATGCCTACCCTGCATACAACGGTGAGCAATACGCACCAACTAATATGGGAGATTAAGATGATTAAGGTAACACACATAGATCACATGGGCAGTGACCTGTCTGTTGTAAATGCAGCTAGGGTGTCCTTTGGTAAGGAGAGCCTGTGGAATTGGTCTAAAGAGTTAGATAGTGATACGGGGGATGGCCGTACACTAAGGGAACGTGACACCAAGCTAATCAAGTATCTGGCAGAGCATAAGCATATGAGTCCATTCGGCCATGCCTTTGCTAGTTTTCATATCAAGGCACCTATCTTTGTCGCTAGGCAGTTGGTCAAGCACTCCTATCTCCGTTGGAACGAGGTATCCCGTAGGTATGTGGACAGTGATCCAGAGTTCTATGAGCCTGAACATTGGAGGGATAAGAGTGAGGATAAGAAGCAGGGGAGCGGTGGAAAAAGTCAGTCCCAGTACTTCCCTAACATCTATATTAAAGAGGTGGCAGAGAAGGCACTAGGTGACTACAAGAAGATGCTAACTCAAGGAATAGCACCAGAGCAAGCACGTATGGTATTGCCTCAGAACACCATGACTGAATGGTATTGGTCAGGTAGCTTGGATGCCTTTGCTAATATGTGTCGTTTAAGGTGTAAAGAGGATACACAGGCAGAGACACAAGAGGTGGCATGGGCTATAAGTTTAAAGATGGAAGACCTGTTTCCTGTGTCATGGGTGGCACTTAGAGATGAGTAAAATGACATCACTGTATTAGTTAAGGCACAATATTTGTCAGTACTAACACCATAGTAGTATTAGGAGAGGATAAATGACAAACTCTAATGAGCAAATGATCACAGGGCTAACCAACAAATGACCAAGCGTATACCCATGAAGGGCGGGGATGAGTATGATGGGCTTACCAAAGCACGTAAGTTTTATCTATGGAAGAGTGGTCAGTTAAAGAAGATTAAACGTGCTTACAATAAAAGATTTCGTAAGTATAACAAGGAGATAAAAGATGAGTAAAGATGTTAATAAACCAATCAAAATCACAGACATAGAAGAACATGAAGATGGCAGTGCCACAGTACAGGTAGAGTGTGACCCTGAGACGTTTGCAGCTATATTCAGTGCAGGTTTTGTACAACTAATAATGAAGGGACTGGAGAAGGATGAACACTGAAGACATGATGAAGATGTGTCGTTCACTTGCGTACAAGTATAATTCACCTAATCAATTCGATGATCTGGTATCCGAGGGAATGTTGGAGTGCTTAGAACAAGTGGATCAGGGGAACACGCACGGGGCTAATCTAAGACGTATGGCTAACAGGGCTATGCACGACTACATAAACATTAAGACACTAGCTGTAAGTGTGCCTCTAAGTGAGCCAGCTAGGTCTTTGGCTAGGGGTACAGACTACAAGTCAACCATGAGCAAGGAGGGTGTGACAAAATTGCAACAGGCTATCAAGTCAACCAGTACACCATTAGAAAGTGCTGAGATAGTTGATGAGGAATCTGATCCTGCTGTTGTGTATGAGAAAAAGCAGATTGTACTTGACATAGTAAGGTTATCTAGGGAGACGCTTAACGACAGTGATTGGGATTTGTTCTCTAGGCACTACTTAGAAATGGAGACAACAGATGATATAGCTATATCTGAGCGTGTAACACGACAAGCAATAGAGAAGAAGTTGAAGAGGTGTGTTAATAAAGTCACAGAAGCTATGAACATTTAGGGGCTTTGGTTGCGTAAAGTCAAAAAATGTTGCTATAGGTAAGTACAGAGGTCTTCTAAAGACTATTAATAATAAGAAGGAGAAACAATATGAATTTTGAAGAAGCTATTGATCTAAGTGGTAGTCAACCTGTCGTTATAGAAGACGATAGGATTAACTCAACAGAGTACGACAAGTGGTTAGAAGAGGGGCTATCGTTAAACCGAGACTACTCTGACTATAAGTGGAAACTTGGTGATTGGTGGAACAAAGGACACAAGTATGGTGAACGTAAGAAACTTGTAGACAGCGAAGAGTGGGATGGACCTAAGTTTCAAACTTGCATGAACACGGCGGCTGTTTGTAAAGATTTTGAAACCTACCGTCGACGGGAGGTTCTTAGCTTCGGTCATCACCTTGAAGTTCAGTCACTACCAACAGAAGAACAAGATAAATTACTAGACGAATGTGAGATTGAGGGTCACTCTCTTATGAAACTTCGTCAACGTGTAAAAGAGGTTAAGTCTTTCTTATCGCAAGGTTGGACACAGAGTCAACTAGATCGTCGCCGTAAGATTGAAAAGGGTGGTGTAGCACTAGCAAACCTAAGTAAGGGTGATGACGGAGAGCCTGTCGATAGTGCGTTGTTGTACTGGGCGGAGGCTGAAGGTCTTGACGAAAAGATCACTCGTAACACTGATTGGGGCAACCCATTTGTCATTGGTGAGGATGGTGATCGTGAGACTGTCATCAGCAAGTACAACAAGTACCTTGAGATGAAGGATGGCTTATTGCACCGACTTAAGTCTGGTGAGTTGTCAGGTAAGCTGCTTGTATGCTGGTGTTGTCCTGATGGATGCCACGGTGAAACCTTAATGAAGAAAACGAAAGAGGCAAACAAATGATCTTAGAAGACTTTGTAATGTTAGGAAAGACAACCCCTGAGACTGATCGTCAGGGCCGTGTAACCGTATGTAGTGCTGGCTGGTCCCCAGAGTTAAAGCAACTTGTTAGGGTGTACCCACTGTCTACAAAGAAGGCACCACCAGACTTCTCCGTCTCACAAGTCAGGCTAGAGCGTAACAGCAGGGACACTAGACCAGAGAGTTGGAAGATACAGGGGGACCGTGATATAAGCGTACATGAAAACATAAACAGTAGGTTTGATGTAAAAAGTATAATAAATGATTGGTCTAGCTTACTTGATACTATACCTCAAGTTGGTAGCATGGCAGAGGCTAACAGCAGGAAGTTGTCTTTAGCTATAGTTGAGCCTGACACCGCACCAAAGTACTATTTTGATGAGAACAAGTCATGGAAGGATAACAGAGATAAGGTGTGTTCTAAGTCTTACAAGTGGACACCAAGAGTTAGCTTTAATTTGTCGGGAAAGACACACAAACTTAAGTATCTTAACCAAGAGGCATACGAATTTATGACGCCCAAGTCGAGGGGCTTCTTTAGGCACGTAGCAAACAAGTTTAAGTCGAACCCTAAGTTGCTGGTTGGAAACATGTTTGCTTATAGGAATAATTGGCTTGTAATATCTGCTTTCTGTTAGGGGAAAAAATGAACCAAGAAGTACCACACCAGCCCTGCCCATATGTGTCGTGTGGCTCCTCTGATGCCTTTAGCTTTAATAAGGCTAAGGGTTGCGGGAAGTGCCACGCTTGTGACCAGTCTTATCCCTCAAGGGGTGAGACATACGATTGGGCTAAAGATAAATATCCAACAGTAGAAAGGGGAGAAGTAATGACTTTTACACCAAAGAGAATAGAGACCGCTGGTGATGGTCGTTATACACCCCTCCGAGGGATTAATGCTAGGACTATGGAGGACTTCAATGTTAAGACATATGATGGTCGTCAAGAGTACATATACCCCAGCGGTGGAATTAAAGTCCGTACCCTACATGAGAAAGGTTTCTACACTAAGGACGGGTTCAAGGGGGATGAACTATTTGGTATGAATATGTTTACCGCTGGTTGTTCTAAGACTGTAACCATTACTGAGGGGGAACTAGATGCCCTATCAGTAGCACAGATGATGAAGAGCCAGTACATTAACCCTGTTGTATCATTACCATCTGGTAGCCCTTCTAAGAAGCTGTGGGAGAACTGCAAGGAGTGGCTAGATAGCTTCCAGAAGATTGTGTTGTCAGTAGATAATGATGATACTGGCAATGCCTTAGCTGATCGTGTGGCTAAGTTGTTTCCTAACAAGGTGTACCGAGTACCACACGACAAGTATAAGGATGCTAATGAGTTCCTACAGGATAATGCACATGCGGAGTTCAAGAGTGCATGGTGGAACGCGTCTAAGTATACACCTGAGAATATCTTAAACACTGCTGACCAGTTCCTATCACTATACAACGACACACCAGACCATGTATACGTTCCTACAGGTATCACTGACTTAGATGATAAGATCATGGGGCTTATGCAGGGTCACTTCACAGTGATTAAGGCACCTACTGGCATAGGCAAGACTGAGGTTATGCGTTACTTGGAATACAACATGCTACAGCGTAAGATTCCTATTGCTGCATGGCACCTAGAAGAGACTAAACTAAGGTCACTACTTGGTCTTGTGTCTTATGAGTTACAAGATAATCTCACTAGACGCGACTTGATTGATGAGAAGGGGAGACATGAGGATGTCATAGGTGCAATCAAGGAGATAGCCAAAGACGAGAACTTCTATCAGTTCTACTTAGGTGATGGTCAGGGTACTGATGAACTATGTGATCAAATACGTTTCTTCAGTCAGGCATGTGGATGTAAGTATGTGTTCTTTGAGCCTATCCAAGACGTTGTATCAGGACGATCAGAGGCGTCTAAGGAGGAGTTACTAGCTGACCTGTCCGTAAGGCTCTCTAAGCTATCAGCGGAACTAAATGTGGGCATTGTGACTATCGCTCACACTAATGAAGATGGAGACCCTAAGTACTGTAAGATGATAGGACAACGTGCCAGTGTTATCATTGATCTGTCTAGGGATAAAGAAGCAGAAGACCTTGATGAAAGAAACACAACATACATCACGGTACAAAAAAACCGCCCTTGCAGTGAAGAAGGACGGGCTGGCAGAATGAAATTTAACAGTGCTACGTTTACACTAAAGCAGGAGTATTAATAATGACAAAGGCAAGAGAGTGGTCGGAAGAAGAGAAGCAGAACATCAAAGAAAACCTACGTTATGATAGTGAGACGGGAAATCTTTTTTGGACTACCCACAACAATTGGTATGGACCTAGAACGAAGGGTCCGGCAGGTTGTATTAGTAGTGGGTATCGTGGTATCAGAATCTGGTTAAAGGGGAAAAGATTTTACTATAGTAATCACAGAGTTGTTTGGTTCCTTAACTACGGTAGTGTTCCTAAAATGTTAGATCATATAGATGGGGACAAACTTAACAACAGGGTAGAAAACTTAAGACCTACAACAATTAGCCTTAACGGAAGAAACTGTAAGGCTAGGGGGAAGATTAAGTATAAAGGTGTGTGTAAAGAAAGAGTTAAGTACCGTTCGGTAGCATTTAAAGACGGTAAACAAATATACTTAGGTTCGTTTGAAACTCCAGAAGAGGCTGCAAGAGCATACGACAAGTTTGTTGAGGGAGAATTAACACCACTAGAACGACAGTTTTCAAAGACAAACGAAGAAATGGGGCTATACGATAATGACACCTGATGCAGAGACAGTATTCGACATAGAAACAGATGGACTGTTAGACAAGCTAAGTAAGATTCATGTGTTGTCGTATCAAACAGCAGTTATGGATGAGCCAAGGTCTATCTTTGACTACGGTGAAATGCGTGACTTCTTCTTGGAGTACAGTATGGATCATACGTTAGCCTTAGCTGGGCATAACATTGTACGCTTTGATATACCCGCAGTGGAAAAGGTGCTAGGTATAAAGGTCAATGCCAAGCTAGTAGATACACTGGGGTTAAGCTGGTACTTACATCACAATAGGACAAAGCATGGGCTGGCATTGTATGGAGAAGATTATGGTGTACCTAAGCCAAAGGTAGATGATTGGGAGGGGTTATCCAAAGAAGAATATGCCCATCGTTGTGAAGAAGACGTTAAGATTAATGTGCGCCTGTGGCGAGACCTAAAGCGTAAATTGGAGAAACTATATGAACAGTGAAGCGTGGAGACTTATCGACTACATAACCTTCAAGTTAGACTGTGCTAGGGAACAGGAGACCCTACGGTGGAAATTAGATGTTGCTAAAGCTAGTATGCACCTTGCTGAATGGCAGGGTATGAAAGAGGATAAAGTAGAACAACTAGCTAATGCTATGCCACGTCATGTGCTGACTAAGGTGCAGAACAGGCCCAAGGTGATGTATCGTAAAGATGGTAGCCTAAGCAGTCATGGGGAGAACTTTGAGGCTCTTAGAAAGCAGTATAAGCAGCCTGAGACGGTACAGAGTTTTGTTGTGCAGACAGGAGAAGAGAGAGGTAATCCTAACTCAGTGTCCCAGATTAAGGATTGGCTGTTTAGTATTGGTTGGCAACCCAGAACATT
>Ga0208544_10003382_pt1 | contig 10037 bp, 9 predicted proteins | sample DEB08_DNA_9_FD_184526 | JGI IMG/M metagenome (GOLD analysis project Ga0208544, IMG submission 184526) | Aqueous microbial communities from the Delaware River and Bay under freshwater to marine salinity gradient to study organic matter... | ecosystem: Environmental > Aquatic > Marine > Coastal ...
ATTAGAGCTTATATAGAGTTCTACAATCGGTGCTTAGTAAAACCTTTAAAATGGAAGTTCAAAGGGTTCGACAAAGGAAAGAAATTGAAGAATATTAACTGCCGCTAACTTCTTGCGCAAACCACTAGCGACTAATTAGCCAGAAAAGACGAAAGAATATCCCTAAAAGACGCAACTATTGACTGAATGGATTAAACCTTGGAAGGTAACTGATGGAAAGCTTTTTTATAAGCAAGCATAAACTTAGAAGGATGCGCATACCCTAATTCATAACTAATTTCACTAATCGTTTTTTGTTTATTTTCTAGTAATTGCCGAGCATATTCCATTCGAATTTTCTGACGGTATTTCATCGGAGGATTCCCAAATACCTGTTTAAAATACGTCTTAAATTTGGTCGCACTCATACCAGCAATTTGAGCTAGTTGTTCAATATTCGGTAGATTTCCTCCTATTGGATTTCTTAGTTGCGCCGCGGCTAAAAATAGCCCTTTAACATCGTTTGGATGTAACTGATGATAGCTAGTTTGGTAGGTTCTTTTTGTTAATTTCTCAATAAAAATAGCTAAAAAATGGAGGATAGCACTATGCCTTTTTAGTAGATTATGAGTAGGGTTGATTGCAGCGATTAATTGCCGTTCAGATAGGCTATCCAAATCTTCATAAATTAAGGCATTTTGTGTATTTTCTAGTTTTGGAAAATCTTTGGATACATAAGCATTTAAAAAGGCTTTCGGGAATCGAATGATAACTATTTCAATTTTTTCTCCAGCAGGGTTTAAGTTTTCCACTTTAGTTTGAGGACTATAATAGAGTATCCCTGAAGGTAAATATTTCTGTAAATTAAGGCTTTGATTATTCACCGTTTTTACACTAGTTTCGGTACTTAAATTAATATTCAGTAATAACCAATCGCTCTCTTGCGGATTATAAGAGTTTATTTTAATTGGTTGGTTGACTGTACAATTGAAGTAATAAAATTCTAACTGGTTAGGGAAGGATTGGAATTGAAGCAGTCCTTTTCCCATTGCATTATCCAATTTAGCTTCATTATTAATAATCGGAATGGCTAATTGTTGGGCAAATTGTTGTAGAATATTTTGCTGTACATCAATTGTAAAATCAATGGATTGTTGATAAGGCTGCATTGTTTCGTATTATAAATAGCGAAACAAAGCGTTAGAAGGTTTGTTGTGTAATTCTATTTTAAAAAAAAGAAAGTATCAAAGCGCTTCGTTTTCTACATCTTTTAAATAGATTTTATCTACTTGGTGCGTAAATACATCGAACATGTACGTCTCAGATAAATAAAGTGTTTTTGCCTTTTGTAAATAATGCTTTTTCTGGTCTAGCTGCTTCATTCCTTTATATCGCTGTATCTCCGTGGTAAAAAAATTGTTGGCTTACTTTCGCAGTAGTACTTAATTGTTGGATAGGTGTAAACTGGTAGCAAAACCTGAAGATTTTGCTACCAGTTTACACAATTTGGATTAGTAATATTAGCCTGCTTTATCCTCTCGCTGATGCACTTTCACTACTTTTTCAAATTTTAAATTTTTAATCCCATCAAAGCCAACCGAAAAACCAGTAATATCTCCTTGTTCATTTCTTTCAAATTGAATAGTGCCAAAATACCAAGCGCTCCCCGAAAATAAATCCTTTTTCAAAGGAGTAAATCGTATATCATTTTTGCGAAAATGACTGGCGACTAATTGCTCGTCTTTGACAGAAAAAGTATAAGTAGTATTTAAATCGGTGGAATAAAAAGTACCTGTAAATTGAGTTAACGCTGTCGGGGTATATTCAGCGGGTTCATAAGCAGTATATACCAAAGGGTCACTTCCGCCTACGTTTAATAGCATTCTTTTTTGTCCTTCTTTTTTGTCAAAGGTAAAAATCAATTTATCATCACTTCCAACGACCATCTGAAAAGTATTTGGAGATAAAGGGACTAAGGCATTTTCTCGCTCACTACCTAAACGTCCATATCGCAAGGTGTCGTTTTTTACATAAATTCGACGGCCATAACCAGCATCTTCATCTAGATAATAACCTTCATGTTTTGCTAATTCTTTGGAACTTAGTTTAATGGTTTTAACCTTACTAAAATCAATACTTGGCGGTTCTGGAAAAACATCGCCTAAGGTTTCAAAAGCCATTTGCATAGCTGGCATACCATTATACCGATTATTATTCCCAATCACAAAAGACGTTAATTCTTGCCCAGGGAAAATGAAGATATTGCTAGCATAACCACCTGCCAGACCATAATTCCAATATTTAGGAATTCCTCTTTCTGGATGCTCAAATTGTTGCCCACAAAGGAACTCTCCAGAAGTCGTATTATAAGTACGACCATCATTTAAAGTCACAGGGCTAGTCATTTTTTTGATTAAACCAGCGCTACCAACTTTGGGATGCTTAAAATTTAGATACCAACGACACATATCCGCAGCAGAGATATACAAATTAGTTGGACCGACAACAGCATTAATAATACCTCGTTTTTTATAACCATCTTTGGTTGCTTGATAGGAAACCGCCGCATTAGGGATAATGCTTTCATAGTCTTCACAAAATTGGGTATTAGTCATTTGTAGAGGCTCGAAAATATGCTCTTTAGTATAGTCTGCTATAGACTGTTGGGTTACTTTCTGTACTACTTCAGCTAATAACACTAAGCCTGTATGCGTCCTTGAAAACTTTGTACCCGGTACATAATCTAATTGCTTTTGCTGACGAATTAATTGTAAGGCATCTGCTTGGGTAAAAACCTCATTTGGTCCCCAACCTGCAATTTCTTTTAAGCCCAAATATTCGTGCAAGCCACTAGATTGGCTTAACAAATGTTTCAAGGTAACGGTATGTCCATAGTCAGGTAATTCAGGGAGGTATTTTCGAATATCGTCAGAGAGAGAAAGTTTACCTTCTTCCTCTAAAAATAAAATGGTAAAAGCGGTAAACTGTTGGGATAAGTTACCAATTTGAAACTTAGTGTCAGGGGTAACTGGAATTTGTTGTTCAATATTGGCAACTCCAAACCCTTTCAGATAAACAATTTTTCCTTCTTTGATTAGACCTGCCGCAACACCAGGTTGATTAGGATTTTTCCACTCTTCAAAAAACGCATCTAATTACTCTTGATTGATTACGGAGACAGCGTTGGATTGTCGATTTAGTTGCTCCATCATTTTTTCTGCCACTAAACCTGCCGCCGAAGGGTCTTGCCCTGTAATTAATCGGCCATCTGCTAGGGCAAACCCATCCCAACCTTCTTTAGAATATTGAAAGTCACCACCTCTTTTTGCCAACATTTTCTCAATAGAAAAAGGAAAGGTTTTATAATAGTCAGCGTCCATATTTTCAAATAAATCTGGGAAACCATTTACTTTTTTTCCATCGACTAAATACTTGCCGTCTTTCGTTTTGAGATTGACCAAGCCAGCTGAACCGTGACAAACAGCCGCTACAATTCCTTGCTGTTCTTCGTAAACGATCATTGCAATTTTCTGAATCGCTTCGTTTTCTGGCACGCCAAACATCGCAGCGCCACCGCCGCCATAATAAACCGCTTGATAATCGGCAGGGTGAATCTCATTCGGTTTTTTAGTATTTTTTAATAAGGTCATGAACTCCTTTTTGTACAAATATTCTTTGATTAAGGGGTCGGAAGTTTGAATATATCCGATAGGAATAGCACCACCTTCGGGACTGACAAAATCTACGTGATAGCCTGCCTTCACTAATTTGTCATAAGGGAATACAATTTCTGCAAAATGATTGGCGGTATTCATCTTTGTCTCTCCATAAAAATGGGCATTGGAGACAATGAATAAAATATTTTTGCCATTGGGATAATTGGTGGTTGTTTGTGCATTTAAGCTAAATGCTAAAAGGGATAGATAAATCCAAAAATGAAGTCTCATAATAATAACTTTGGGTGAAGAAAATTTTTCACCAAGATTAGTTACTATTAGGAGAGAAAACGCTTTATTTTGCCCTGTAACACTCCAGAATTATAATTTTGGACTTATTTATGCGCAAAACCTAGCTAAATTTCAAGTGGAAGACTAGAATAATAGGGCTTCATAATGTTTTAGTGCGGGCTTAGATATGCCAAATTTTGAAAATTTGGCATATCTCTAAAACCTACTTAGGTTATCAAAATCACCCATCATGACTTATTTAATTACCTCAAGTGACGCCGAAAGTGGCACGATAGAAACCTTACCCAAAACGGAAGGACTCACTTTAGTTAATGCAAATGATTTAGCGAACTCCAATTTGAAATTTACTACAAGAGATAAAATTTGCATCACTTCGGAAGCGGCGATAGAAGTGGTGTTAAAACGGCTTGAAGATGAAGCTAGGACAAATGCGATTATTGCCTTAAAAGACAAGTATAAATTCAGACAATTATTGACCAAAATTTATTCTGACTATACTTTTGAAAAAGTCGCTTTAGCAGAAATAGCGAATCTAACTATCAAAGAAAAATCAGTTATTAAACCATCAAAAGGATGTTTTGGGGCAGCCGTTAAAATTATTGATACCGATACGGATATGAAGCGGCTTGAAACGGAAATAAAGGAAGAATTGGATAAAAATGGAGCGGTATTCTCAGAAGTCGTTTTATCTAAAAATGAATTTATTTTAGAATCTTTTATTGAAGGAGAAGAATATGCCGTGGATATGTTTTATGATGAAAACGGTCAGCCGAATATTACGAATATCTATTATCACCCAATTCCTAAACAGGCGGCTTATCTACACATGATTTATTATACGAGTCAAGCTATATTTCAAAAAATATATGACAAAGCCATCCAATTCTTTACGCAATTAAATGAAATATTAAAGGTGCGTAATTTTATGATTCATGGAGAATTTAAATTAAATGCCAATACCTTATTACCAATAGAAATGAATTGTATGCGCTACGGCGGTATGGGTTTAGGAAATCTAACTTATCATGCTTTTGGCGTCAATCCCTATACTTGTTTTATAAATAATCAAGCACCCAATTGGAATGAAATTTGGGCGAATCAGCCTGACTCAAATAGTATTTTTGCTTTTTTTGTCGCTTATAATGGGCAGACGATTGATAAGACAACTCATAAACCCAATATTGCAAAACTAAAAAAGCAGTTTACAAAAGTGATTTTAGAAACTATTTTTGATTATCAACAGCAATTGGCTTTTGGAACTTTTTATTTAAAAGAAACGCCAGCAAATTTAGAACGATTATTAGCTATAGAATTTGATGATTATTTTGAAGCAATCTAATTTTATTTAACGCCAACTCCTTTAAAAAAAGTATAACAAAAAGTACCGCCTGTATCTGCCACTCGGTATAAGTTAGCGATTCCCTCTTCCATTTCATTTTTGGAGATGATTCCTTTGGAGACGGCTTCTTCTTCGACGCCTTTTATCATAGCGGTAAAAGTTTTTCTAATAAAACCATCGACCAAATTAGGCTTGGATTTATCTACATATATTTGACGAGGGCTGATGGCTATTTGTTGAAAACCGCATTGCTCTAAAAGTGGATATAACGTTCTTCCTATATTGGCATTACCGCCGTTCTTTTTTTGTAGTTCCACTTGTGCGGCTACTGCTTTTCTTGCCGTTGTGCTATCTGGATAAAAATAAGTAGAACCGTGGTCACCTTCTACAACCGTAATCGTGCCATCTTTTTTAAGTACTCTTTTTAGTTCTGTAAGAATTTGCAACGGATTTGGCGTATGTTCCAATACAAAACAAACAAAAATATGGTCGTAATATTCGTCGGGAAAATTTAACTTTCGCAGGTCAGCTATCTGAAATTGCACATTTTTAATATCACTTGTTGCTATTAGTTTTTTCGCTTCCGTAATGGAGCGGTCAGAAATATCTACTGCGGTTATTTCACAAGTTGGATTATTCGTGGCGATGATTTGCGTTTGTGCGCCAACCCCACAACCTGCCTCTAGAATTTTTGTACCTTTCTCCCAATAAGAATCCCAATGAATAAAATCCGCAACGGTAGAAGCTTGGTCATACAGGCGATTTGTTTCCTGCAAAGAATAACCATGCGTATATTGATTCACCTGAAATTCTTTTATTTCCGCCATTCTGGTTTTTAATTGCGCCATCTCCTTTAAAATGCTGGCGCCATAATCTCGAAATTCTTTTCCTTCCTCCGTAAATATTAAGTTATTATTGACTCTGTGGAATACTTTAATCTCCAAAATTTCTTCCAATTGTTTTAATTGATGGCTCAATGCAGATTGGGATAAATTCAATTCTTTAGCAGCTTTACTTAAAGAACCTTTGCGGTCAATGACTTCTATTAGTTTTAAATGCTTAAATGCGATCATAATTTATAATTGTTGGGCAAAGATAGGATTAGTCATTTCCCAAGGAAAGTATTTAAATTGAAAAGAATGAATGGCTGGTATGTAAAAATTGAATAGCTCTATTTCTAAATTATTGACAATTCATATTTAGGGTTGCGGTGTTGCCATGTTGCGGTGTTGCCTTGCTTTTTGGACAACATGGCAACAACAAAAATTAAATTGTCATTCCCTTAAGTCCAACCGCATTTTAACCAATAATTTTTCAAACCCTACTTTTTCATAAGCACGAAGAGCCGCCGCATTTTCTGCATAGACATCTAAGCGCATTTCAAAAACACCTTGTGCTTTAGCCCAATTCGTCAATTGATCGACCAAAAGTCGATTAATCCCTTTTCCTCTAAATGCAGGTTCGGTGTACATAAAGCCTGCGTAAGCATAATGCGTAAATTGTAAATGATCAGCTGCGGCTTTAATTAAAACATACCCCGAAGTAATAATGGTATCGTTATTAGTACCAACAATAAGTGCTGCGTCCGGTCTTTCTATCAACTCTTTTAGATCATAATAAGTCACGCCTTCCACTTTTAAGTTGGGGTCGAATGGGCGTTCTGCTTCGACAATGGCTTGTTCAAATTCAAGTAGAATGGGTAAATCTTGTAGGGTAGCAGATCTGAAAATTACGGCATTCATTTAACAATAAATTATTAATAATTAATTAAGGCTTGCAAAATAGTGCAAAATAGTGCAAAAAAATGAGATGGCCGCTTACTTAACAATAGAGAAAGAAAAGGTTGAACATCTAATACCCGTTGGATTTAATTAATCCGTTGGTAATTGAATTAACTATCCACCCAAGCCCGAAAAAGCGACATTTTAGGCCGACTAACAATCACTTCTAAACCCTTAGTCGGAATAGTTAATTCCAAGGATAAGCGATTATTAAAATACGGATGGATTTTGTGAATGGCATTGATATTGACAATTTGACCTCGGTTAATTTGGAAAAAGACAGCAGTATCCAATTGTTCCATGAAGTTCTTAGCAGGATGATTATATAGGTGTCTTTTAAGATCAAAAGTATGTAGGAAAGTCATGCCATCTTCAGAATTGACATAAGCAATATCGGTGACATTAATGAATTCAAAATGATTGCCTTTTTTAATTAAACAACGGTGCTTTTTGGACTGGTTAAGTTGTCCAAAAATAGAAGTGAGTTGAGTAGATAAATTTTGGTTAGTCGCTAATTGCTGTTGGTCAAATTTGGTTAACGCTCGCTTTAAGTCCTCAATATGAATGGGTTTTAAAAGGTAATCAATGCTATTGACTTTGAAGGCATCAATTACATATTGGTCAAAAGCAGTTGTGAAAATAATGGGCGAGTTGACTTCCACATGTTTAAAAATTTCAAAACTTAAGCCATCGGCTAATTGAATATCCAAAAAGATTAAATCAGGCGCTTCATTTTTAAATAACCAATTAATCGCATCTTCAACACTTTCTAAATGTGCTAAAACTTGAGTAGCTGGTTTTAGTTTTTTGATAATACTTTGTAAGTATTCAAAAGCATTAATTTCATCTTCTATAATAAGGATTTTCATAGTTGAGTTTTGGGTTTAACATTAATAAGAGGGAAAATAAGTTGACCATTAAATCCGTGGGGGCTTTAAATCCGTAGGAAAATCAACTGCTTCTTATTCGCTATTAATAAGTGGAACAGCTACTTTAAAAAAGGCATCCTCTTTGGAGATTAAGAGTGGCGATTTGGTAAAAAAGGCAACTCTACTTTTAATATTTTTTAATCCCATTCCTGTTGATGCTACCGCATGTATCTTTTGCTGAATATTATTACTGACTTGGATATAGGTTTCTTCTTTAATCAAGGAGACCGTTATCGTTAAGGGTGTTTTAGTCGCTACTACATTATGCTTGACGGCATTTTCAATTAATAATTGCAAACAAAGCGGTAAAATTTGCCGCTTGGTAGTGACTACTTCGGGTAAATTAATTTGGATACCTCGATGAAATCGTTCTTTTAATAAATCAGCATAAATATGGACATTTTCTAATTCTTTTTGTAAGGGTACTAATGATTGCTCTTGATTACTCACCGTATAGCGATAGAATTTAGATAACTTACTCAAATAATTCATCGCCTTATCCGAATCAATAGGAATCAAATTCATCAAGGTATTCATACTATTAAATAAAAAGTGGGGGTTAATTTGATTGCGTAAATTGTCTAACTGGCTTTGGATATGTGCTTGTTGCAATTGTTCTTTTTCTATGATTGCTGTTTTGTACTGATGGAAAAAATAAATGGCTTCATATAAACTCATAAGAGAGAAAAGCGTGAAATAAGTCACTCCATAAGATTGCATAAGAGATGGTTCATAGAAGTCTTCCAAAGGAGTAAATTTGTATATCGCGTGAAGGATGCCCCCCGTGATAAGCATAATGGGAGGGACTGAAAGCACTATAATAAAAAATTGGGTGGTTAAACGTTTTAATGGATTATCCACACTTTCGTATCGTTTGCGAAGGGCGATAATTAAATAGCGGATGAAGAGTGTATAGGTTATTGTGAAAAGGAGGCCATCTGCAAATTCTAGTGCAAAATTACTTAAGTACTGCGATAAACTAAGTCCATAAAACATTAATGGAAGTAGGAAAGTGATTAAGGGAACCCCTATCAAAATCATCTTTCGGTCATCAAATTTCAAGTATTTTAGATTGGGTTTGAACATAAATTATCAACTTAGTAGCGAACAGTACAAATATAATCGACACCTAATTAAATCAAGATTTTTGATAGAGTTATAAATATTGTTACGAGTTACGGATTGCGAGTTTTAATGATAGTAATTTGTATTTAAGTATCGATTTTTAAGCCTGCTTTATTGGAATATTTATCCTATTTGCTATTCAACCCGTAACTCACAACCATTTAGCAGCTGTCGATTGTTTCAACTATTACTTACATTATTTTGGTAGCACTAACTGGCTCAACAAATACCAAAATTCGCTCGATTAATTGCTTAGCAGTTGTTATTCCTTCCATATCGGTGTAAATTAATCCATTTTTCCCAGAATGATGTGCTCTGCCCTGTAATTCCATTTTTAGTATTTGTTCGGTACTTGTCTTAAAATAAGGGGTGGAATAAATGAGCGCAGGTTGCCCAACCATACCTGGACCAGAATAAACGGGGTCTGCTGGGTAAGCTTTTTCATGGAAAGTTTCATTCCAATCAAAGGAGGCATTGATTTCTAAAAAAATACGAAGGCTATCCGTTTCGATACTTTCCAAACTAGCAGATAAAGCAAAATTGGTATTGGGCGTTGCGCCACTTATTCCATCAGGAACTTCGGTTTGCGAATCGGGTACATATAAGCCGTCGGCTGCTTGAATGCCTCTAAGATGCGACCAAACAGGTAGTGCTTCGGGACGTCGGCTATTGCCGTCCAAAGTGACAAAGTCTTCCTTTGCCACTCCATTGGAAACAAATAGCGTCTTTAATAATTGTCCTTTTTTATTAACTGCCCAAATAGCCATTTGTGGATCTGTAGCTTTAGCCCGCTAGGTTCGCTCAAATTTTTGATTAATACATAAATTACACGAAATAATATTCTGTATTAAAAGTATTTTTATCTTTAAAACAGTATTTTGTTCGTATTTATTTTTATTAAATAAATATAATTAAA
>Ga0208544_10003389_pt1 | contig 10030 bp, 8 predicted proteins | sample DEB08_DNA_9_FD_184526 | JGI IMG/M metagenome (GOLD analysis project Ga0208544, IMG submission 184526) | Aqueous microbial communities from the Delaware River and Bay under freshwater to marine salinity gradient to study organic matter... | ecosystem: Environmental > Aquatic > Marine > Coastal ...
CATTAAGTAGTGCCAACAAATAAAGAGAGCCGGAAAATATTAGTGTGCCTAGAAACATCAATACACCAAGCGCTTTGAGCGTTGGCTGCGGCTTAGTATTAACGCTGTTAAATAATGCCGCAATCAAAATCAAGGCTATGCCATGATAAAACTGGTAACGATTAGCGAGATCATAGACAGCCTCTCTCTGGTTGGCGACTAATATGTCTTTAAATGCGTGCGCTCCGAAAGCGCCGATTGCGACCGCTAAAAGGCATAGAAGTGCGCCAAAGAATGCCATTGCGCGTAATTGTTTGTCGATCATAATCTGTAATATTGCCTTCTTTAAAATCGCCTATGGATGCCTGCTACAGCTGATCTCGGGTAACAAAAAATTGTGCACAGGCCGTCGAACTATTGAGGCTCGGGGAATCTTTGTGAGAGCCTACATAGGCTGTGTCCAACTGCACCGTGTCCCAACGCGGCAGTGCAAGGTCATGGTTTGGGCTAAGTCGAAACTTATGTATTACCGGTAATGTGGTTTTATCTCGATACACTAAGAAAACGGTAATGCAGCCGTGTTCGTCTGCCGTATCAATAGTTGCCACTTCTACAAAGTAAATGAGATCGGTCATTGAATACGCTCGTTGGTCGGCTGCCCTATTCGCTTGGCTGATCACAATGCTTGGGCGCATATAATCTGCGTCGCCTTTTGTATCTAGTTTGAGCCTTAATACTCGCTGCTCTATAGCAACACCTTGCCCGGCAAGATATTTCGCTTCACTCGCTTGCTCAGGATCGTTAACAAAATCAGGCTCACAGGTCAAAAACTCGGTGACCGACAGCCGAAACTTAGGTTGCAGCCTCGATTTCTCGATTAAGTACTGACGCTGCGCTTGCTCGTAATCAAGTACCGACTGACGATGCTGCCGCTTGGCCAATTTGTTACGTTTACGCGCATGCTTATTGCTCTCCTTGATCAGTGCCGTCGCCTTAGCGATGTCGCTGACGTGCAGTTGGGGGTCTATTAGCTGATTGTTTTTATTATCTTTACTCATGCACTAACCATATAACGATTCTAACCATAGGCATACCGTGATCATTGAGCATACTACTTAATCGAAAAATTATTGGTGAGGCTCAAATCGCAATTACATCAAGATAGCTGACTCAATGCCCTATGGTGCGACCTTCTTGCTAAAATAGTGGAATAAATCTTAGCCGCCGCATCAAAAGACCGTGTCTTGTTTAGTTTTGAATACTTGGTTTTGATTGCTTAGTTTTGAATAATAGTTACTGCTATTCTATCTGCCTAACTGACGACAAGCGAAAACCAAACGTAACGCAGACCGATGACTAATTTCTACCGACTCAGACAAAAAAATCTAATTGTTTTATTTTGCCTAGCTCTTATCAGTCTAAACGGCTCAATAGCAATGGCTCAGGTCGTATCAGATGCACCCGTGGCAGACCCTCAACCATTAATCGAAGTCACTGAAGACACGCCATTAGACTCGCGCATTGAAAATCGATTAGAGAACATTTTTGAAAAAATCGATGGGCTTGAGGGCGTAACTGTGTCGGTTGATGCTGGGGTTGTAAAACTAAACGGCGACGTTACTAATGAGTCTATGGCGCGTAACGCGCTGGATATCGCTATACGCACGTCGGGTGTGGTAACAGTCACCGATGACATTAATCGGACACTTGATGTCAGCGGCAACCTAAAACCATTATTAAATGATTTTCAGGGCGCTCTATCGGCCTTCACTCGCGCGTTACCACTGATTCTACTCGCGCTGGCTATCGTGTTTTTCTTCATTGTCATTGCTGGTTTGTTAGCCCGATGGTCGGCGCTATGGAGGCGCATCGCGCCGAATCCGTTTCTCTCAGAATTACTCTCACAAGCTGTGCGAATCATCATTATTGCAATCGGCGTGGTAATCGCTCTGAACCTTCTTGGAGCGTCAAAATTCATTAGTACAATCCTCGGCGGTGCAGGTGTATTAGGTATTGCAATAGGCTTTGCCGTTCGAGACTCATTAGAGAACTACATCTCAAGTATCATGCTCAGCTTGCGGCAGCCGTTTCGAGCTCAAGATCACGTACAAATAAACGAGCACGAAGGAGTCGTGGTGCGGCTAACCTCTAGAGCCACCATTTTAATGACTCTGGATGGCAATCATCTACGAATTCCAAATTCGATAGTTTTTAAGGGTATTATTCTCAACTACAGTACTAACCCCGAACGCCGCTTTGACTTTACCTTAGGGGTAGATGGCGCCGATGACCCAATCGCGGCCATGCAAGTGGGCCTAACTGAAATAAATAAGCATGACTCGGTTCTTTCTGAACCCGGCGCAGGGGCATCTATCGATAGCGTTGGCGATTCGAGTATCATCATTAAATTCACCGGTTGGGTTGACCAGTCTCAGAGTGATTTTGCCAAAGCTCGAAGCGTTGCCATTGCCGCCGCTAAAAACGCATTAGAGAAGAATGGATTCACGCTGCCTGAACCGATCTATCGCCTACGCTTTGACCAAACAGCGAATCAACTGCCACTAGCGGTTACTGAAATATCATCTTCAGATGATACAAAAGCGAGGGCTGTGGATGAGCAAAAAATAGATGCGAAAGCTAACTATGAAAAAACTAACCATGAAAAAAACAGGCTCGTGAGCACGGTTATAGACGTCTCAGTTGATGATCACCTGCAAGAAAAAATCAATCAAGAACGCGCTAAGGATCCTGAGGGAGACTTACTCGATCAGTCGCAGCCAATAGAATAATCACCTAGATCACGGAGAAAAAATGGGCATAGCTAAGCAAGATAATCTTGTTTGCTTGGCCCTAACTATTTCGCTCTTCGTACTCTTCAACCATTTTACGAGTAACCTCTTCAATCTCTGCACGCAACTCTTTAGCGTTTGTTGGAGCATAGACGGATATACGTGAATAACCTTTAGCGGCCATTAATTTTCGAAACTCAGCTTTATCTTTAGAACTCATGCGCGTCATGATTGTCACCCTCGAATTAATTGAGGCACATCATAACGCCTTTATCCCAACTCGGTGCATGAACTTGATCAAATAGGCTTACTCATCGCTACTCGTTTCTGTCTTATAAACCGTAAAACCTCGACTTTGATAATTCGCTAGTGCCGCTTTATGATCAAGCGAACAGGTATGCAGCCAAACACGTTTAGTTGCTGAGATATTCCAAGCTGATTTAATCGCCTTACTCAAAAAATAACCACCAAGTCGCTTGCCGATAAAATTTTCGGCAAGCCCAAAGTACATTATTTCGGTATTTCCATCTGCATCGGTTTTCAATTCAAAATAACCAGCGATGGAGCCTTTAAAGTAGGCAACCCAGGTTCTCAATTGTGGGTTCTCGACATACGTTATCCATTGATGATCAGACCAAGGAAGTTTATCGGTCCACTCCCAAGGCTGTCCTATTAAGATGTATAAAAACTTATTCAGTCGGAATTCATCTATCTCAGCCTCTACAACCAGCAAGCCATTAGCATCGATTTTCTCGATCAAATTATCTGGCGACTTCATTTCTAAATAGTAGGTTATAATTTCTTGCATAGCTTTGCTTCTTTAGCACGCTTAAGCGTGCACACACGGAATAGGATGATTTCGATCTATAGGCAAGGTTTTCTGCAGACGGAAATCTTCGCGCTCAGGCCCCGCCTCAAACCCTCATCGGCTGTTAGGTTTGCTTACTGAAAGCCTAGCATTGGTTTTTGCTACAGCGCGCTCTTCTAAACGCTTAAAGCGCGCTTGCCTCAATGGCAAGGAACTAGCCAATCGGTTATAGATAGCATTAGTTACCGCCCCTGCATATTGAGTGAAGCTTCCTCTAAACGCTTCTAACGATAACGTAATGCCAACACCTTGATACGAAGCACAATACCAAAAGCCCGCAGGAATATACAAAGCATCGCCAAAATCTAATTCAGCAACATAACCAGATAACTCTCTAAGTGCCGGATATTTTTCAAGGTTGGGCTGATCTAAATTAATATCTCTAACACTATTTTGGCTATCACCTACTCTGTACATGAATTCCGATTGCTCGGGCGGAATTAGTAAAACAGTGACGCGGTCACCGAAATTGCACCGCACCGTATGCACGATACTTGATGACTGAGTAATTGGCTCGATAACACCAGCGCCGCCAATACTAAGCGAGCTGCTATTTATGTTGAAATCGAAACCAAGTCGTGGATATAAAAAATCGCCTTGCAATTTTGGCACTGATTTAAGCGGCAATTTCGAGACCCTGAAATCACTTTTTCTAGATCCCAATTTTTCTAAATAAGCCTTTAAGCTTGAATGTAAAACAGGTTGATACGGCCTTCCGTGATTTAGGCTTACCGAGCTACTATAGATTGGAACCTGCAGACTCCCAGCCTTAGTGGCTAGGTAGTCTTGCGACCATTTTTTTGAAGCCTGCCAATGCTGGGTGAGATCCCCAAACACTACTGGAGTACCGGTGGCTCGGTAGCGGGCATTAAAATCAGCTACCGGCAGTGAATTTTTTCGATCAACTGCGATACTTTTTATTAACTCGAACACCTACTCAAACCCTACATAAGTTACAAATTCAGAATTATCGGCACGTGTAGAACGTACACTATTGGCTTGAAAATCAGCGTCAGGGTAGCCCATCGCAATGCATATCATAATTGCTTGGTCGTGCGGAATATTAGCGTGCTCGTGAACAACGTCAGATTGCATAATGCCCTGCCCATTGATGACGCAACCTATGCCGCGCTCCCAGGCGGCAAGAACAATACCGTAAGCCAATGAACCTAGTGAAAATTGGCTGATCGCGGCCGGCTCCAATGCCTTGTCATAGGTCAATACTAGGGAAACCGGTGCATCAAATTGGCGAAACCCGCGCAACATCCAATCGGTGCGCTTTTCTTTGTCATGCCGCTCAATACCCATAATATCGAAGAGTTGAACTGCGACATCAATTTGCCGCTGCCGATGTACGCCATCGTATTCTTCCTTGTATGGAAAATCACGTACTTGCGGCCTACCCGCTAGCGTATTCTCAGTGTTGCCTTGCCTAATTTTATTTAATGGCTCTCCTGCCACCGCATGCACGCGCCATGTTTGCGTATTGTAGGACGACGGCGCCCACTTCGCGGCATCAATGATTTGGTCAACAATTTCTTTGCTGATCGGCTTATCTAAAAACCCACGTGCACTTTTCCGTGATTTAGCAAACTCGGTGAATTTCATATCAATTTTCTGGGGGGGGGGTGATTGGTAAAGAACAACTAGCAAGCGACCTAACGCATTGCAACTGACTGCCTGGCGCGTTACAACTGACTGCCTAGAGCGTTGCAACTAAATAGGCGCTTGATCAGAAACGCAACTGCGCACTTAGCTATAATGGATCTGTCGGATAATGGATATTATAGCTAAGGTAAATGCACAGCACAGTATTGATACTAGATAATTTTATGACAGAGTTTATTTGGCCGGCTTTTTAAACCTGAGAGTCATCCGGTCACTTTCGCCGATAGTCATATATTTTTCTCGATCTTGATCACCCAAGCTTAACGTTGGTAGCAAGCGCCAAACCCCCTCATCGTGATCCTTTAAGTCTTTTGAATTGGCATTGATCTCTGATTTAGCATCCAGCAGAAAACCGGCTTTCTCAGCCGCTTGGATCACCCGCGCCTCAGAAACATATCCTTTCTTCGCCCAAGCAATAACATCACCATCAGCAGGCGCACGATGTTGAACCACACCGAGTACACCACCGGGTTTAAGCACTTTAAAGAAGTCTGAATAAACATCATCAATCATCCCTTCTCTCGTCCAACCGTGACTACTCCTGAAGGTAACAACCATATCCACCGAATTTTGTTGCCAAAGATTTCTCGACTCTGGTGGCGAATAGCTGGCTACTTTAATTTGCCCGTACAGTTCAGGCTGATCCTTGATTCGGCCTAATAATGCTTGATGCTGCCGATATCGATATTTAGGTTGACCCTCTATTTCAACATCGTAACTACCAGCAATATAAACACCAGTATCACGCATCGCAGGCGCAATGACTTCAGTGTACCAACCGCCACCAGGACCAATCTCTAATATGGTCATATTTGGCTGCAAACCAAAGAACGCCATTGTTCCGATTGGATTACGGTATTGATTTCGAGCTTTATTCTTATCGCTACGATGGTCTCCATGGCTAGCAGCCTCTAGTCGAGCAACTAAGTCAGCGTCCATCGCCGACACTAATTGAGCTGAAAGAATTGTAACTGCCGCTAGTACAGGAATAATAAATTTCTTCATCTGGCACCACCAAAAATAGTTGTCTATGAAATAAGGGCCTAGTTTATATCCAATAATCGCAAGCTCCAATCTTTTTCAACAGCAATGAGCTTGTTATGCCAGCGACCCATTCTGTCCGCTTGCTTAAACATTGGTTCTGCGTTTGCCTGAAGCATAAAGCCAAGCAAACGGCCCAAGCTCAGGATAAACAATATTTAATCACACACTACCGATAAACGAAATGAATACCCTTCATGACATTTACATATGTGACATGCGGCGCAAAGTCAACTATCATCTACGTAATATTGGGTTGTAGTCGTCGACCCAAGAATTCAACCAACGCCGGTTACCATACAACCATTAACTTAACGTGATGCAGCCATGCATTGAGTTAACTAGTTTCTCAACAATTTTGAGTTCACTTCTGAATAATTGGCCTCCGCTCTCATGCTGAAACGCTGCATTGCGGCTAATTGTGGCCCGAAACCAATCTAAATATCGACCGCGAGCAAGGTATCATGAAAAAAACTCTAATTCTCATCGCCCTATTGTCAGTTGGCTTTCAAGCTACAGTAAAGGCTCAAGATCAAGATCAGCAAGCGATAATTGCCAACGCAACAACCAAATTTTTTGTGCTTTCTTCGCAAGAAAAATGGTTAGAGGCCAAACCTTTCGTACAACAGGCTTATGAGCTTGGTGTGACCATTTATGCAGACTCAGATCCTAAGTTTGGTCAAATTGCTTATCATTATGGTGCTGTTCAAGTTGCCTTGAGGGAAGCATCCTCGTTACTACCGTTGACCCAAGCAAAAGATAATTTTCAGCAAAACCTGGGCAATGATTCCTTACAGCTTATCCCTGTATTGGGTGATCTAGCCTTAGCACATATACTTTCTGGCAACTTTGAACAAGCCGAGAGCCACCTTGAACGTGCCATCGAACTGGCTTCTGACGAGTATGGCGAGAACTCAACAATGGTAGCCAATTTGAGCAGCCGAGCTGGAAGGGAATTTTCTGAGGCTGGGAACTATACCTTGGCGGAAGAACTTCAAGACCAAGCTTATGAAATTTATCAGGGTGTGCTTGGGTCGACATCACCGACCACCGGTCAAGTGGCCTATCAACTATCAGAGACGTTTAGGCTTAAGCAGAATATATATGGTCAGGTGACCTTCCTTAAAAAGACCGTTGAATCCTTTGATCAACCAACAAAAGCCGAAACCGAGTTCGAGCGTAGTGTTCATACCAAGTTGGTTGAAGCGTATCAGGCACTTGATAAGCCTAAGAGGGCTACAAAACATGTTCTGGCACTTGCCACATCAAGCGAATACAAGGACAAGTTAGAGCCTACCCTTCTGGTTAAAGCAAATGCCACGTATAGCAGTAGGGGCGAAAGAACAGAATTAGAAGGCTTTGTATTATTGAAATTTGATGTCGACTCGAATGGAATGGTGCGAAACATTGATCTACTCGAGCTTGAAGGTGATCGAAAATTAGTCAGATTAGCCATCGATGCGCTGGAGGGTTATCGCTATATTCCAATTGTTCGCAATGACAAAGTCGAGGGTTCAAAGGGCTTAGAGACTAAGATTGTGTTCAAGTGGAGCGCCTAAAACATCGCGGCAAGATAGCCTGCGCCACCGGTTAGGTTTAAGTAACAAGTGACGCGAGGCAGTTTGGCTTTTTAGCGGCGAATAACGTCCATCTCATTGATTAAGTATTGGGCGTTATCGACTTTCTCCATTACCCAAAGCATATAACGACTGTCGACGTGAATCGCTCGCGTCATATCGTTATCAAAATCCCAATCTGAATTGACGCTCTCGATAGTTCCGTCGAATACTAGCCCGACTAATTCGCCCTTGCCATTCAAAGTAGCCGAGCCTGAGTTGCCGCCAGTAATATCAAGATCGGACATGAAGTTGACCGGCACCGACTCGAGCGACTTCAGCTCATAATCCCCGTAGTCAGCCAACTTAATCAGCTCAAGCTGAGACTTTGGCGCATTAAATGGCGCTTCACCGGTATCTTTTTCAACAATACCTTCAAGGCGAGTAAACGCCGTGTAGCGCAAACCGTCTTTGGGTGAGCCGCCCATTACATTGCCATAAGTGACGCGCAAATTTGAATTGGCATCAGGGTATGCAGTAAAACCTTGCGCCTTTTGCCATGCAATAATAGCCTTCATATACTGCGGTTCAAGCAAAGCGTAGCGGCCATCGCGGTCCTTGCTAGCATCCTCTTGCGCTATGTTTTCATCGTATAAGGCAACGGCAAGCTGGATAAATGGGTCTGGATGTTTTTCGAGTTCATCAGTCGTTGCCGTCATTAATGCTATCCGGGTTTCAACTTGGTTTAAAACTGTCTTGGCGTAAAAGTTATCAAGCTTTTCTGACAGTTGACGCTCGCTTGTGTCGCTGTTTATCATCAGGGCCTTATCGAAGGCAACCACTCGTTGAGCTATCGGCTGCGCTAGGTAAGCTTGCAGAAACACCATCCACTCAGCTTTGTCGACCACTGGGTCATAACGCCGTTCAATTGCGTTTAAGCCTTGAGTAAAGAATTCCATATCGCGCTGTTGATATCCTTTCTCACGTTCGGCATCATCCTTTTGGTTTTCTTTAGAGAGACGATACAGGCGTTGTGCAGCAGAAAATAATGCCGGCCTAGTCACTTTATTGTACCAATAGGTTTTGCGATATTGCAGTGCACTCTCTTGCGATAATTTATCAAGATCGGCAATCGCAGGCGCAAAACGGCCACTCTTGTCATTCTCGGCAACCCAATCATTTAAAGCGTCTTCACGTTGCGCGCGGCGTTCAACCAAACCAACACGTTCAGCGCCCTTAATTTGACCACCCAAATTTTTCAGATAGTTATTTAAACCAGCTAAGCGCGACTCATATTTAATACGAGTATCGCTACCTTCGGGTGATGCCTGCTCGATCGCGGCAATCCAGTTTTCCAATAAAGTAATCCACGTTGGGTAGCTCCAATCGAACACATTTTTAACTTCGGCTAAACGCGAATAGCGCGATGTAGAGCCAGGGTAACCAGCTACCATGACGAAATCACCTTCCTGCACACCTACAGCTGACACTTTAAGAAAATGTTCAGGCTTATACGGTACGTTGTCTTTGGAAAACTCTGCCGACCCGCCTTGGGGCGATACATAGGCTCGATAAAATGCAAAATCACCGGTGTGTCTTGGCCATAACCAGTTATCCGCATCGCCACCATAACGACCAATCGCATCAGCCGGTGCATAAACTAAGCGCACGTCTTTAATTTCTAAACGTTTATTCAATTTGTATTGAGCGCCACCAAAGAAAGACGACACCTGACAACGATGTCCTGCATCATTTTCGCACCCGGCTATCAAGGCCTTTCGATTCTTCTCGATCACTTGATAACGAGCTTGGCCTGACATCGATGCCTGCACACCCGCGAGCACTTTGTCGGTTACATCGGCGACCTTCTTAGTCACATAGACACGCGAGCCCGGTGCAGCTGGCAGTTCAGCATTAAGGTCTTCAGCGAGAAAACCATCTTGCAGGTAATTATTTTCTTCACTAGAGTTGAATTGAACCGAACCGCGCGCACAGTGGTGGTTAGTAACTACTAAGCCTTGATCTGAAACGAAAGACGCTGAGCAACCTCCTAAGGAAATGACCGCCCCCATCGGGAAGTCGGTTAAGTCGGCTAACTGGCTGGCTTTAAGTTTTAAACCAGTTTTGCT
>Ga0208544_10003397_pt1 | contig 10016 bp, 12 predicted proteins | sample DEB08_DNA_9_FD_184526 | JGI IMG/M metagenome (GOLD analysis project Ga0208544, IMG submission 184526) | Aqueous microbial communities from the Delaware River and Bay under freshwater to marine salinity gradient to study organic matter... | ecosystem: Environmental > Aquatic > Marine > Coastal ...
CAAAACCCCACAGCTCAGTTTGATTTTTACGTTCAAAAAGGGTTTAGCAACTGTTTAAATTTAAACAAGAAACAACTATGTTCAACAAGTACAAGGTCAAGAAGGAGCAAGTTGCTGGGAAGGAAAAACTCAAACAGCGCAAGCTTCATTTGTAAGTCAGTTTGCTCTAAGCTTACCGTGTCGACGTGCGTGGGACATTCAACTGCAACAAAAAATAATCGCTTATTCGTCTGTTTATGGTGATAGTTCGAAGATAGAAAGCAAGTCAAGGGCGGAGTTCAAAGAGAACGCCTAAATTAAAGCGAATGACAGGCAGAACGAGTGGATGAGGGTTACGGAAAAGCAGCATCGCTAGGAAATGTCGGCTACTAACTACAAGAGATAGACCTCGATCTCGTCCAAGAACCAAGTAGCGGGATTAAAGTCGGTCAAACTCCTGAGCGAAGGCAACGTTCAGCAAGGAACGCACCCGTCTCGTCACGACTTCCGACCCGCGCGCCAGATTTAAAAAGAGATCAACTCAGAAAAGCCATTCACAACTACTTACCAGACAGAGTAAGAAAGAATATAAAAGGATCTTTTGTTTCATCTACTCACCCTGCTTTGTACTTTATATTCATTAGGATTCAAGATGGGGCTTAGATTGGTATCAAGGCAAGCGCAAGCCTTAGCACGGTAGCGAGCGGCAAAGACAAAGGCATCGTGACGAGGCCCTACCGCCCACAAACAACTAATCCACGAGCAACCACCGATCAGCAGTACTACTTGCGAACAAGGCAGCGTTACACGGAAACACAGCCGCCTAAAATTTGCCTCAATAATCAGGTTGGGAGCGTCCGCTAGGCTAATGCCATGAAATCAGCTGTCTTAGCTTCTTTCGAACCCATGGACACCTTTGCCAATGCCTTTCCGAAGTTCCGAGGCAAGGAACAAAAGGAGAAGTGGAAGACTGCGAAGGGATTTGTTTGCCCAATGACGGCATCAAGTCTGGTCAAAGATGAGGATATTACCCCACAGTTTACGACCAGTGACACGCCCTATGTAGACGGATACAAGGCCATGGGAGTTGCTCACTACCGGACGCGGGCCTTCCACAAGGAGACAGTCAATATGGAGTTTAAAAGGTTCGGCAAGGATAAAGATGCCTGGGAAGCAAAAACTGGTACAGATAAACAAGGTTCCTTGAGAAGAAATCAGCATATTAACGCCGCATCAACGGTCAAGCACCTGGATAAGGAAGAAAAGCACTCGTAAAAAAGCAAAATGCGACAGGAAATTGATAATATTCTCTTCGCCAGCAACTCATCTACCATCAAGGCGATTCCTGAAATTCATATCCGAAGCGTCTCTCGTGACGGCTCCAATGCTCGCGACTCGATCACAAGCTGCGAAGACATGGCCCACGTCAAGAGTGTAGACTTTGAGGAGCCGGTCGTCAGGCCGGGTTCCATAAAAGGAATTAACACCAGATAAACCAATTCGTTGGCGTCAAACAATGTTGGATTGATTGGGTCGTTTTCAGCTGAACGAATGTAGCCGGGCGGTAGCTCGAAGTTCTTTGCCAAGAAGAAGATTATTACATTCAAACCAGAGGAGCAGGCGAGAAACCTGGTCGCCCCAGTGTCGAACTAGACAGGTTAGGAAGACAGATTAGACAAGTTTTCATCCGGGGGACTTCCATCGATGATCGAAGCAAATGATGAGACCAGGGAAACGTATCTGCCAACCTACTTCTACCGTGGTAGAACTTCGGAGAATGTTCGCATCGTGGAAGAAAGGCAAAAGAAGGAAGAAAGTCGCGAGAAGTCGCTGGACAGCAAGAAGATGTACCCAAAGTCAAACTCTTCCAAGATCGCCTTCATCTCGAACAGCAGCAAGAAGCAGTAAGAGAAGCAGAGAGGCGAGTTGATGAGCGTCAAGTCAGAGTATTCATCTCAATAATCGCCCCAATTACGCTCGTTTAACGGCAAGCAACTTTTCAGTTAAGCTACAGCTGCAGGCAATGCCCGTCACCGACACCAGGCATAGTTGAAGTAGCGTACGTGTTCGACCGTGAAGGTGAGCTAGGATTTTTCTGGGGCGTAGAAGCTCGCATACTTTGGAACTATGCCGGCTACTGCCACCAGTGCGCTCGAGAAACAAATGAAAAGGGTGGTGCGTCCCCAGAGCAGCACCACGCACTCTCAGAGAGGTATCGCTGCCGCTGCCACGGCTAATGCGAATCAGTTCAACAAGAGACAGCAGTCGCTTGACCACATGAACCTCAAGGCAAGAGATGCCGCAATTACGACTCACTTTTAGACCACCCAGGGCGATTAGAAGTCAACCTTCTTCAGGCCAGGAGTGCCTAGTAGTGGAAGTTCTTTGATGGTGAAGTCAAGCTCGTTTAAAAACATTGGTGCGCAAGGCGGATAGCAAGTAACTCAGCAGTTTTCAACGATTGGCGCTAACTCGTAGATTTTGCATAAAGGTGCCAAGGGTAAATCGTCTATCGGTTGCAACGATATCATTAATGCGGAACAGAAATAAAACAAAAATCCTGCCGTCTCTTCAAACTACGGCGTCAGTTTACGCGAAGAATCGCTCAACTAGCCTCTCAAAGTTGGCAGTCGTGACCTAGTCATCGAGCAGGAGGTTGAGTTCGACAATGAGACGAGGGCGACGACCAAGCAGGGAACGAGAAGCACAGCAGCGCCCAGTCAGATGAGAAACGCCGCCGATTTCAGCACGCTGAATATCGAGAGCGGGACTCACAAGATGATGAGAGCAGCAGGAGGACACTCGCAGATGAAATTTGCGGATGCCGGATCGAAAGAACGACCAAGAAGCTACATGACAAATGAGATGGAAGCGTATGTTGACGAGGGAGATCGTAATGTCAGCAAATTGCAAAAGAAGATTGGCTAACAGTCTCTGCAAAGACCTTGGACAGGGAAGCACGACCCCATGATCCGAGGCGTCCTTCCCTCCGCTGGTAACTACTACGGCAAACACAGCAGAGGCGGCATGAGAAACCAAAGCGGTCTCGTTTCGTGGAATCACGTGAAGAATCAGAACCCCAACCCTCTCTTTGTCAGTGAGAAGAACTTGTCCCATTCTACGTATCAAAATAAGAACGAGAAGAATTATACCGGCGGTGCACGGTATTAGAAAAACTCTCAGAGCAGATTCGATCAGCACAAGTAAAGAAACCTCTGGTCTGGCGTCCCCATGCAGAAATCACACCTCAAATTTGGCTACGCAGATACTCTTGAAGAGCCGATGATAGTGGATGGAACTACGATGTCGTGTGAGTTGGATGGGCCGACGATTGAGCTGCCCGAGCACGACGAAACGGCGCTTGAACTTGAAGCTTGCTTGATGGGTAGTGCTAACAAAATCGACATCGAGACAATCTAGAGTGAGGAAGGCAAGAAACTACTTAAGTCTTCCTACTTCAGATAATCGAGACAATCGGTCAAGAAGTGACCAACCTTAACCCTGCCACAAAGGCTACTCACCGCAAATGAACTGGATTAAAGAATTATAAAGTTTTATTTTCCCGACCCAAGTTTATCTCCTTTCAATCTTTTATGATTAGAATTTTTATTTGATTTTATAATTTAAAAACAAAGTAGAAGTTAATTTAAGAATGGACGACGCTGCAAGACAGGCCAGATTTGATAGACGTTCCCAGGCGCAGATGGAGCAGCAGGACGATGCTGCCCAGCTTGCCACTGCTGTGTACGAGAGAGGAAAGGAAGTCGCTGGAGTCGTCTACAAGGAAGACGTTGAGCTTTGGGGTCTTATCACTAAAGTTGAGAAGCTTTCCCCCGTGAAGGCGTGGATCTGCGCAATCCTGAACTTGCCTCTTGCCGGTCTCGGCACTATGATCGCGGCCTGCCTGGGACAAGAGTCCCTGAACAAAACGCAACTGGTGGTTGGTCTGCTTCAATTAATGACCTCCGTGTACCTGATCGGATGGTTCTTCTCGATCTACTGGTCCTACCTCCTCGTCAAAACCTCCATGGCCGATAACGCTGAAGTGCAGAGGTTCATTGAGCAGACCCAGGTCAGAAGTGACTAAGTTTAGAAATGAAAAACAATCATTACGGCTAGTGTTCACCATTACATAACTTAAGAATTGGGTGTTCAACTTGTTTTCTTCTTCTACCATTCATTCATTTTCATTATTCTTTCTTGCAATTAAATTTAACCGTCGTCTCTTTGCGAGTAATTAAAACAAAGTAAACTATGTCATTCTGTGGATTACAAGATCGAACTTCGCTGTTGTATAAGGACACCACCACGAGTAAAGATCTTGGACCTGGTACCTACAACTACAACCCTGGACAGTTCGACGAGCTTTCTAAACGCGTTCATTCGAAGAAGCCACCCGCCTTCATGTCTAACCAAGAGAAGAAGAGCTCGTATGTGCCTGTGCACTACAACCCCGGCCCTGGTTTTTACAAGAGTGTCAAGCCGAGCACTTCATTTGACAAAGAGTACATGAAGTCGGAAGAGGATAAAGACTTGTACTACGTCATTCAAAATGGAACTCTGATGCGCAAAACACAAAACTTCGCCATCAATAAAGCGCTTGTTGCGCGACCAGACAAGTTCGAAAAATTCCGATTTTGTCCCGGTCCAGCCACCTACTCTCCCAAATACAACACGATGGCCAAATCGAAGCCAGCCACCACTGGTGACTTCAATTTAACGACGGTTACGGCTGCCACGCTACGAAGTGTGAGTGTGCCGCAAGGGTCTGGCATGACTCCAGGACCCACCATTGGCTAGTCAACTGTCGACAACAGCAGCATCTTCAAGGCGAAACTCACTACAACGCATCGTAGCAAGACTCTCGTTCCCAAAGGTGTTCCTTAGAGCAAAGTTCAGCTGCAACTTAATAGAAAAATTGGAAAAAATCCACCTTTGAAAAACGAAATAGTTGAGCGACTCAAGCTTGCCCCCTCAATTCCCTCTCGGACTAACGCCCCACCCGAAGACAAGTCAATCATCAACACTATGGAGCAGTCGATGATGTCAGCCGGCTCCGGCGACAACTCACTGTTCAATAGTGTCTAAACTTCAATGCATCGAGACCTGAGCGTCATCAAGGCTCTTGAGAAGAGTACTAACCCGCAGGTAGGCCCCGGCTCTTACGACCCCTAATTAAAGTCTAAACTACTGCGAGGCTCCAACACCAAGGATTGGTCCAAAGAAATGGACCGCTTCCGGAAACCGAGGCAAACAAGCCAGGATCAGCCTATAAACGAAAACAGAAACTAAAACTCCGTGCTGAGCCAGAAGAAGGGTGCATCGATGGTGGTTCAGGAGTACGGCTAGCAGAAAAACGGTGAAAACTATGTGCAAGAAGTGCTCGTTGCTCATAATTAGATCATTAACCAGGACTTGCCGCAACAGTTGTTTCCTGGAATTAAACAAGAGTCTGCTTACACGCAGAATGAAAAACCGGACCTTGAGTCTAGTCAACCAACAGTTACACAATCGGTCTAGGACGAGGAAGGTTCCATTCTCATCCAGGGTGCAATCGGCATCCATGATCAGTCACAGCATAAACCGACCACGGAAACTGCAGAGATTTTTAACCAAGGAACTAATGGCACGATAACCTCGGACACACTTCTTAAATCCCCCGAAAACTCTTCCTAGCTGCGCAACTCAAACATGTCAGTGACTCACAACCCGTCAGCGAACACAAAGGTTCCCAAGCAGGGCGGTGAAAGTTCGAGCACGCCGAATGTGTAAACAACTGCTCCGCGAGAGTCTATTCATGTTAAGATGTAGTCAAACTCTGTGTAGCCTGAGGCCTCTTCTGGCGGTTATAACTAAATGTCGCCAAAGACGATGAATTCGGTGAAGCCATCGACCTAGAGAAAGGTTGTGCCCTCGACAAATTAAGGCGATGTGAGCAACTCGGACATGACGAAAGGGTGGGCTCAGGAAGAACACGAGCAAGAGCAAGAGCTCGAGACTGAAGAGTTAGGCGAGCCAAAATCGACTGAAAAAAAGATTACGAGCTAGGAGGAGAGCTCAGGAGAAGGGAATGTTGCTGAAGATGAAGCGATGCATGAAAGTGAGTCCATTTTTCCGCCTGAGATTAATCAACTCAAGCAGCTGGCCTTGGTCAGTGGAAACAAAACGCCAAGCAATGTGGAGCATTATGAGGAGATCTTGTAATCTGAATAGCGACCAACAAGTTTTATTCCGACCAATTCCGACCCTTCAAGTCGCTCCTTTGGCTTCAGCAATCACAACTTTATGATCCCTGGTACAATCGGCTTCAACACTACTGCACAGAAAAAGTCGTATTCGAATACTATTACGCCACCTCCTGCTGGGGCGACCCCGGGACCCGGCTAATACGAAACGCTTCACTCCTCTTTCAACCCCACCACAAAGCCTGTTAACCAATAGTTCTTTGGCTCAACGCAAGCCAGATTCACCAAGAAGCAGTTCACAAAAGACGGAATCGCAAGTGCGCCTAGCACAAATGACACAGTGGGCCCTGGCTCGTACGATTACTCCGATGAAGTCGCAGCGGCTTCTACTTTACAGAAAAAGTCGTTCCAGGGAAACCAAGAGGTGCAATAGTTCCACAAGCTGAGGCACCTTTTCCCGGAGAAGACGAGTATCAGTACAGTGTAGCTTAACAAGCTAAAGAGGTTTGAGAATGGAGGAATTGGCCCTGGTACTTATGCGCTTGGTGCCGAGAAGCAGACTGTCAACTCTGCCAAGAAATCATTCGCCGGAGCAAACAACGCTTCGGCGTTTGGCTCGACTGAAGCTCGTCAATTGGACCATAGACTAATGGGCATTGTGGAGAATCCTGGACCTGGATCTTACACGACTTTGCAGCCAAACAACTTTAAGGAGCTTTCAGCTGCTCAGCTTCGCAAGCAACAAATGACCTCGAACTTCAAATCAGAGCAAGTCCAGCGTAAAGAGTGGTTCTCCAGCGACCCTAGCTACCCTTCACCCATGGAGTATAACACAAGCGAGTGGAAGACGTTTGGCTCACAACAGCTGCAGGGTGGCTCTCCTAACAACGTGCTGACCCTGTAGAGAGCCGAACAGAAGAAGCTTTACGATTTGATGTTCCCTTTCTTGGTGTAGAATAGGCTGCCGGAGAGCAAGCAGTTATTAGAGACGGCTCATCTGGGCCCTGGCTCCTACTCACCTCCTGTCAATCGGCCATTTGATCCCACAGGCTCGCAAAGTAAAGGAAAGATGAACTAAAACAGCTCATACTTTGAAAAAGCTGGGGCAGTCTCCGCCAAAGTAGCAAATACTTAAAAAGATTCCGCTTACTTCAAGAACACGTCTTCTTCAAGCGGGGGTCTTCTGGCACAAAAATCATCAGGGTCAGCCGTGAAGCCTGCATACTTCGGCACCTCGAAAGATAGGTTCGACTACTTTGACAAGGAGGTGAAGAAGCTGAATCAGTAACCGGGCCCTTGCACCTATGATAACATCGGCAAAACGATCAGCAAGAAGTCAGACCACTCCTTCAGCACACGGTTTACGAAGGTCAGTATCGCGGGCTCGAACACAGTTCAAAGCATCATTCTGAGCAGAGGCGGCTCGCTCGATGCAAGAAACTCTTGAGCTAATTGATATTATTAAATTCAAGTTTCAATTGCTTAATCAAGTTCTTTAACTATTTTTCATTTTGGCACACAATCTTCGCAATCCAATCAAGTACTTAACTACATTACTGCGAACTCTTTCCTGATGTACAGGGTTTTCACTCCTCCGGTTTCGAAGTCTGATACCGTCCACCCTTGTGTACATGAGAGTGAACTTCACTTCTCTTTGAAGATGAGCCTACATCAAAGTCGTCCTTTTCAAGCTGAGTAATCTCCATTACCTAGAAAGTGGGCACTTTATTCTCGTCGTGTTGTTTGTCATCAGTCTGGATGTGCTAGTTGTATCGCTAGATCTTAGAGCCCAGGTTTGACACGAACCCCTTGAAAGAGACCATGGAGCCGGTGTGTAAGTTCTCAATCGTTTTCTCTTAGGTCGCAAAGTGTTCATTGTCAAATAAGAGAACCAGGTCGAACTCTTGAGCGGGGTAGAAATAGCCAGCTCCGAGCACGGGGCTCATCTAGACGAGGACCTCGGCTGAAATTCTCGGATTCACGTGGTAATCGTTGGAGATCCAATCGTCGCTTCCCTGATCTTGGAACACACTCTCCAACTCATCATTGCCGTCGACTCGGAGCACCTTGCCTTCCCATTGGACCACCTTGTTCTTGAACTTCGCATCAAAGTTCATGTAGATGTCCATTTTGTCCTTGCCCACACTCACTGTGTTTACGAATCGAGTCCATGTCAGAGTTGGGTCAGCTTGCCTTCCATCGAGGTACCACATGGGGCCTTCTGACGCGATCTGGAAGATGTAGGCAAATAGGCCTGTGAAGATAACGAATAAGAGTGACTTGACAAGGGTGCGTCGTTTGACGAGGAGTCCAACCTTGCCAATGGACAGCTCCATGATGTCGTCATCGAGCGTAGTAAAAATGGAGTCTTCTTTGATCTCGTTCAGGCACTTCGGGCATCGGTGGATTTGCTGTCTCAAGATTCCGAAGATCATCGGGGTCAAAAGAAACGAGAAGATGCCGAGTAGGAAAAACAGTGAGACGACTATGATGTAGGTGAAGGCCGGGGTCGATTCCTGCATCAGGGAACGGCCCTTGTGCTCACAGAAGGGACACTTGATTTTCTTCGTTTTTCCCATTTTAAACTAGATGAGCTGATGTTCTTGCTGCTCAAGCTCATCGATCATCATGCTTGCTTCGTGCACCATAAGCATCATGCCCTCCGGCGACATAACAGCCTCTGGATCAACTGGCAACCCTTAGGCTTCTTGCTCAGCAAGCACCACCTGTTTGGCCAGCTCCTTCTTCAAGCCCTACTTTATCTTTTTCTTGTACGTCTTTATCTACGAATAAACCTGATCCGCCATCTTCTCCTTCAGGTCAGCTTTCGCTTCCTCCCTCTCCAGATTGTCGTAGGCTCTGCACATCAAGTCGTTCGACTTCTTAGCAGCTACGACAATGGAGTTCTCGCTTTCAACATGCACTCCTTTTTTGGGTTTCATGGCGGATTTTACTTTGTTTTACGACATTGTTTTCTGAGCCAGTTTATTTTAATTAGAATGTATATTAGTCCAGAAGCATTGAAATTAGTTTTAAAATAGAAATTGAGAATAAGATGGAGAAGAAGTTTTAAGAAATGTCGTTAGGCGGCGTCAAAGCCACTGTCCACGACGGCGAAAACATCACCCCCGAGTACGTGAAGACCCTGACTGAGCCCACGGCGAACTTCCTGTGCAAGTTGAGCGACAACTGGGCACAGTTCCGCTTCAGAGGCTTCAAAATCAGAGACATGGTCAGCAATATTACGTTGGTCGAAGTGCCCGATGATGAAATAGAGAATGACGACTTGATCGAAGATGAAGACCCCACAAAGAGATTGATTAAATACCATTTGGGACCTGACTTCTTGTATTTGAGGACCGTGGGATTGACGATGAACTTCTCGATTGGACCCTAGCCTATTCAAGATATGGAGATGGTGGAGAGACACTACTTTAGAGGCAAAGTGATCAGAGCATATTCCTTCAAATTTGGGTTCGTCATTCCCAACAGTACGAACAGTTGGGAGTTCGTCTATGATTTGCCCGAGCTCACCGAAGAGGAAAGAGCCGAGATTGTTGGCTCCCCTTGGGAAGTCAAATCTGACTCCTTCTTCTTCTCTAACGGTAAACTCATGATTCACAACCGCGCTGAGTACAACTACAGTTCCCTCGACTGACCGCACTCGGGCAAGAAGACTCCCTCCAGGTAAAGAATGTTTTGTTTAAAAAGAACTTTCACTTTTGTAGAATCTTCGTAATCTTCTTCTCTTTAATTCAACACACTCCACTCTCATAGTCAATCTACCGCTTATTCACTTATATCATTATTATGTTTTACCTTTTGCACACGTGGGGTTTTGGGGTTTTGGGG
>Ga0208544_10003400_pt1 | contig 10013 bp, 14 predicted proteins | sample DEB08_DNA_9_FD_184526 | JGI IMG/M metagenome (GOLD analysis project Ga0208544, IMG submission 184526) | Aqueous microbial communities from the Delaware River and Bay under freshwater to marine salinity gradient to study organic matter... | ecosystem: Environmental > Aquatic > Marine > Coastal ...
AGAAGCTGCACTTTCTTGCTGACTCTTTCCTTGCGTTTGGCCAGAGTAGACCAGCGATCTCACTTGGTTTGAAGAAGCTGCACTTTCTTGCTGACTCTTTCCTTGCGTTTGGCCAGAGTAGACCAGCGATCTCACTTGGTTTGAAGAAGCTGCACTTTCTTGCTGACTCTTTCCTTGCGTTTGGCCAGAGTAGACCAGCTCTCCCACTTCAACTGCATATGCTTGACCTTCATCTTGTCGTTGTCGTCCTCATGCAAGTCTTAGTTTATGTCGGAAACCATCTCCCAAACCTGAAGCTCGCAATCTATGACAACATCTTCTTCAGCAGTTTTGACTAGAAGTTCCTTAAGCTCCTAGTCTGGCTCGCCAACATATTCGAATTCGCTCAGGATGTCCCCCTTGTTTTCGATGAACTGGTTCATGCCGTCGATGAGGCTCTTCAGCACCTTTTCAACTTTGGTCGACTTGTTCAACAGGGACTGCACATCAAGGCATGTCACCAAGCTCTGAGACTAGCCAAGTAGAATTTCCTGAAGACTGTTCTGACGCTTGTCAAGCTTTTTGATCAGTGTCAAGAGCTCCCTCAAGCACGGCAGCTGCTTTCCAATCTTGAAGATGTCCATGTTCAATCCGATCTATGCAAACAATTTTCTCTCCTAGTTCGAGATCTTGAAGGCGTTCTATCCTCTGACCGCAATTACATTCAGCTTCTGCTTGATCAGGCGCTTGGTTTGCGATCTGCGGGCGAGCTCGATCAACGTCTGGGTGGTCGCTTTCTTGATCTTAGCTAGCAGCTGCTTGTTGTTGTCCAGCTTTGTCAACTTCTAGCTCTTCGAAACATCGATTACTACCAGCTTACAAGTCGTAGCGTTGACGGAGTTAGCGAAGAACGTTGCTTTGAAATCGTCTTCAGTGTCCTTGAACTACGACCACAAGTTGGTGATCTCAGACATGTTGGTATAGTCGAAGAACGAGAAGCAGATGACATCGAAGTACTTGCTGAGGGGACTTTCGGCCAAGTGGTTGAAGATTGACGAGATTAGGTTGAGCATCTTTAAGTCGGTCGTTGTCTTCATGGTCGTCAGGTTGACACAGAGGCTCATCACCATGTTAAAGACTGCCTTCAAACCATTCTCAGAGAAGTGTTCGCCGGCCATGTCTGCGACGAGACTCTCACACAGCGTGAGAATTTTAATCAGAGTGGCTGATGAAGACCCAGGGTTAGCGAACTCGTAGAGCACTGTTTCGGCTGGTGTGTACTCGTAGAGGGCGATCTTCTTGTTACTTTCCTGTGCTGCACTCTCCTTCTCTTGTTTTCTCGCTTTGATTTCATTGATCTCCATTCTGTAATCAGTGTCATCATCTTCGTAGTCATATTCTACGTCGTTACCTTCGTCGTCATACTCGCCATACTCTTCGTCCTCCTCTTTATTGTATTCTTCGCCAGGTGCGTTCTTCTTTTCTTCTTCTCCTGCTACTTGCTGTGGATAAGCTGCATAGTCGAACATGCGGTTCACCATTGTGAGAGGAATGTACGCTTTGGAGACTTGGCCAACAAGAACGGGATAGAAAGCTTGTTCGAGCAGGCTAACACAAGTGTCCGCCTGCAAATAGCTGTTGACCTTCTTGTAGCACTCGATCAGCTTTTCTGAAGCGAGAGTCACAGCGCCAGCCTTCCAGCAGACGTGCATTTGAATGAGGTCGTCGATCCCATTGTAGATAACTTTTGCTTCCCCGCTTGACTCCTTTGCCTGAGTTTTGACAAGGTCGACAAAGAGAGCTTCATTGCCGCTTAGGAGAAAGTTACCAAACGACTTCTGCAGTAAGGTGAATCGCTTCTCGGCAGCGAAAAGTGCTTTTTCTGTATTAGAATCAACAGTCCAGAACTTCTCAGCAATCTTGGCCAACTTCAAGAACATGATTCCACTCTCGAGAAGGTTGGCAGACGTTTCGAAGTCTAGGCTGCTCTGGATCTCTTCGTATTGGTTGAATAGGCAGCCCGGGCTTGCTTGCCTGAAGAACGTTAAGTATTGCTAAGTCATCGAGAATTCAATGCTGCTCAGCTAATCAGCAAGTTGTCCCTACTAGACCTCTTTCTGTTGTTATTTTGGCTTTTTAGCTTGGTTCTTAACGAGGAGCGTGACTTTGCAGTACTATCTCACAGTTTCACAGATTTTCAAGACATTTTTGTCACCGAGCAGGCGGTTCAGAACTTTATCCTCCATCAAGTCCGCCATCAAATCTCTCAATGCTCCACCAGCACTGGTGGTCACCTTCTTCAACTAGAGAGTCTGCGACGAAATGTGTGAGCTGACGATGGCAGCCTCCTTGGTTACTTGCTCAGCTAAAGTCGCCCCGATGCGTGTGAATGATTTGACTTGGATGAGTTTGCTCTCGAGTTCCTGCTGAAGTTTGCGAGCTTTCTGCGCGAGGATACGTGTCACCCATTCTTTCGGCACCATGACAAACTGCATGTCAAGGTCGACAAGGAAAGCAACTGGCTACTCGTTGACCAACTCAGAAGGCTTCGTCATTCTTGGATGCTCTAAGAGAGAGCGCTTTAGCTCGAGCAAATCTTTTGAAATTGACTCGTGATAGTAGCATTGCTTCTAGATCTGTTGTCCTTTAATAATCATGTTCCTCTTGAAGGCGTTGTCAAGGATCTTTGTTTGTACGATTTGGAAGGCATCTGCGAGGGGATTGTTGACGTGGCAGAGGATGTGTGTCGACTAGAAGTTCTTGAAGAGGTTGTCTTTCTCGGGGTCGTAGGAGGAAGACGCAGATGCTGTCCACTCGTCGGAGTCAAGGCTGTGAAGGCCGAAGCAAGTGTTCATAGCAGCCTCCGTCAGCTTTTAATCTAACGACATGGTTTGGATGAGGGAGGATCTTTTCGAGAACGCCAGTGTGGACTCGGCCGTGTTCAGAGCCTGCTTAATCAGTGGGATCACGCGGAGTAGCTCTTCGTTAGTGAAAATCAGTTACATCTGATGCATGGGAATTTGGGCCACGGACATTAGGCTAAAGAGGAATACGAGGCGTGTGAGCTTGCCAGAAATTGTCGTGGGCTAGGAAAGCAGGAGACCTAGCAAGAATGATTTGACTTGTTAAACCAAGGCGTCCAACTTTGTCTTCCTCTCCTTTTATTCATCTTTTGAAGTGCTTTTGGTTTCCGATAGCAAGTTAGCGGGCTAGTTTGTAGCTTTGGTGTCGCCAGAGAAGGCATATTGCTGCATCTGGAGGAGCTAGATGAGCGTGACGTAGTCATTGAAGGTCTTCGTGTCGGGGTCATCATACTGGACAATGTCTTCAAGTTTGATCTCATCTCTGATTTCTGCAAACCTGGCCGCGTTGTTTTCCACCTCGTCGTCCAAAAGTTGCACTTTCTTCATTCCTGCGAAGATGATGCGCTTGATGTTTTTGAATTTAAGGAGAGTATCCCAACCATCGAACAGCTCTTTGTGGTCACTTTCCAACACTGGCCCATTAGTCTCATTGTTAAATTGGTTTTTGAGCACTCGGAAGTTGGTCAGATCGGCAAATTTGAGGCAAACCGACATGGAGAGACGCCCATTCAAAATGTAGACCAGTTTCTTCCAGAAGCCCAGACTGAGCATGATGCGGTAGTTTTCCATGCCCAGTGAGTTTTTTTCGTCGAGCTACTCGCTGTACTGCTTCAGAGTGAGGTACTTTGGCGCGATCAAGGAGAGCACGTTGTGCATGGCTTCGTGCGCAATGATACTCTGCTGTCTCTGCTTGATCTTCTTGTTTGTCTGGTAGGAGAGCAAGTTTTCGAAGGTGTGAGTGTAGCGGACGTCGGAGAGGTTGGAGTACTTGATGCACGAGCTGACCACAAAGCTGCCGATCTGTGCGTTCAGCTTGAAGCGGTTGCACAGGATCAAACTCAGCTTGATCAAGTCATAGTGCTGGAGAATCTGAATGACTTCCTCGATGAATTCAGATGGCACCAAGTCCAACTTGATCTCGTTCTCCTCGGCAAACTGGATGTTCAGCTTGCCCTTCTTAGGATTGTTAACCGGCTTCTTGGTCGCTAAATTCAACTTTTCGAGCTTGGCTTTGACTTCACTGGAGAAGAGACTGATGTAGTAGATGATCTTTTGCACTATCTTGTCCTCGACCTTTGAGTACTTTTTGATGAAGCGAATGTGTTCACTGCCCTTGAAGGAGCTGCTGTCAAGACTAATGATGGACTCATCCAAGTCACCGCCTGTGATAATTGAGAACTCTGAAGTTTGACTGACATCTTTGGAACTGAGGATGTCTTCCAAGATCGAAATACTGTGGCTCGATTGCAAGAACTCGTCGTCGGGGTCATACTAGCTCAGGTGCTCGAAGTCGGATCTCAAGTCGTCCATGATATCCTACTCAAGCGCCTCTTCTTCAAGACCTCTTTCCAGTTCACTGTCCTCACCCGAGCTGGCCGATTTCGCACCAGAGCTAATAATTTCAAAAGAGTCGTCACTGACAGACTTCTGATGCGAAAGACTCTACTTCAACGAAGCCCTCTTTTCTAGCAACTCTGACTTCTTCTTTTTCAACTGGGCCACTTGCTAGAAGATCTCGCCATCTTCCTCCTCTTCGTTGTCGCTGATCTCTTCGTCGAGGTCTAAATCGTCCATGGCACCTTCGAGGGCTGTTTCCAAACCACTTTTAGGCTCCGCTTCCTCTTTGTCGCCTGATTTGCCAGCTTCGTCTAAGCTGACTTGCTCCTTGGCTTCCTCACCTTCGTCGGCCTCTTCGTCCTCATCGCTTTCATCGAACAGCTCGTCATCGTCATTTTCAGAAGCATACTCTTCTTCTTCATCGATCTAATTGCTCTGGGCATACTTGCGCTTGATCTTCATTTCAGCAATCACACCCTTATTTTGCTCCAAAAATTCATCAGCTTAGGCTTTGCCACCATGTACCTCTTGTGTCATGATTTGGTAAAGCTTGTTGAGCGCGATGGGGATGTATCTGTTCGCCATGACTTGCCTTTGACTCGGCAAGAAAGCATCAGAGTGACGATGGAGACAGTGAAGGAGTTGCTCCCAGGCTCCGATGCGCTCGTAGCATTGGATGGCACGAGACGGCAGGTTGCCTTTTTCGAACATTTCCGCCGCCATAGCGATGTTTTCAAGAGACTTCGATTGCATTAGACACTCACCAGCCTACGAATACTGTTTGAGCTTATCAAATACTTGAGCCGCTTTTGTGAAGCACTGTGCTGAGTAGTAGCAAGACGCAGCTTCGGTAAGGTTTCCGCACTCCTCGAAGTTGGCTCCCGCCTGCTTGAAGTCTTTCCTTGCATTTTGGCGAAGCTCGGTTGCTTGCTTCCGCAGACTCTTCTTTTCAGCCTTGGAGATGGTCTAGATGGTTTGCACCTTCCATATCATGGAGTCAGCTTCACCGACTTTTGAAGCGCCTGCATCGGCCTTTTGGTAGGCCATGCACTTGCTCACAAGTTTCTCTTCGTTTGCGAATGTGAAACACTTGATCGCCTGGTCAAAGCACTTCTTCCGGAAAAACTTGAGACCAGACAGCTTCCACTGTTCGTCACTGCTCCTTTCTTACCTTATGCAGCCGTCTCTAAAAAGCTGGGCCACATTCTCATCGAGCTTGTCGTCTTCAATGTCGTAGGAGTTCACTGTGATCACGGTGTCAAGTTTTTCCCAGATGCGCTGAATAGGTCTTCTATTCTTGTGGTCTTCGTCGTAGATGATGAGGCGACTCTTGGGCCTAGTGCATGCGACGTAGAGGTACTTCAGCTCAACACACAGCATGGCGAACTTTCTGTAGACGAAGGAGCGGTCCTTGGTCGACTAATTGATCAAGCTTTGCTCATATTATTACCTCATGGCCTGTCTGCTTTTTCCCTTGACGGTCGAACTTCCACCATCCATCAGCGCTTCCAAACTTTACAGCTACTCGATGACCTCTTCGACTTCTTTCTTATCGAATCCGATGTCGTTGAGAAGTCTCCACTGTCCGGCGGCCACTTCGCCAAACATGAAGAAGTTGTAGAGTAAGACGTCGTCGAACTCGAGACCCTTTGCTTCGTACACAGTCAAGCAGAGCATGTTTTCGAGGAAATCGGGCAGGTTTTCTTTCTGGGTCTAGTCGCGAACGATCACAACCTAGTTGCAGCCGAACTAAGGTTTCTTGGCATCATGAGCCTACTGTGATGACGAGAAGTCAGCCTGTGCACCTTAGTTTTTCGTTCCCAAAAAGATGCTTTTGAGTTGGTGCGCTGACAAGGGGTTGATCACGATTGGCTTAATCCCATCTCTGTTCGACTTCTCTTTCAGCAGCTTGTCGATACTGAACGGGAACAGAGTTTCGATGATGCTCACGATGGAGTTGGCGAGGTCGAGAATGCGGCCATGAGAACGATAGTTTGTCGTCAGTTGGCATACCTTGGTGCCCATTGACTCAAACACCGAGCGGAGGTCGCTGAAGCGTGCTCCAACACCCTTGGCAATCGTCTGCGCGGTGTCACCGGCGAAGAAAACTCTATGGTTCGTGAGTTTCAGTAGAAGCTTAAGCGTTTTTGGCGTGAGATCCTAGACCTCATCAATCATGAGGTAATCAATGGTAATCTCCTTGTACCCGAAGACGACTTTCGTCGAGCTCAGCAAATGCTGCACCAAGTCCATCAAATCGAAGGCGTTGCTGTGATCCTTCCACTTCTCGTACTCGCAGAAGATCCAGTAAATCGTGAACTTCTCGTTAGCTGAGAGCACTTTGCTTCCTTCGGATCTCATGTAGACGTCGAGGGGTAGGAAGCCTTTGTAGTCGTCTGCGGCTTTCATGCCGCCCTTGATAACGGAGAAGATCTCCGTCCAGATCATCGTCTCTGACAGCTTGTTTCTCTTGTGCGAAGGAATCTGTCGCTCGAAGCGAGCATAGAACTTGCTGACGAAGATGTCGAAGTCGACCTCGAAGCTTAGCTGGTTAGTCTCGCCATTGCTCCACAAGTGCACATCTGAATTATCGACGGTCTTGTACCGATTGTAGCTCCAACTCTTTTCGTTCCTCTTCTGCTTCGTTTATGAGTTTTCTTAGACAACTTCCTCACTTGTCGCAACTTGCTCCATCGCTCCACCTTCACTGTTCATTTAGCTCGAATACTTAAGCATAAGAGCATCATAGTCAACAGAGCTCTTGTGCTGGGCGTTGATCATGTAGAGTCCTTTGTTTTCATTGTGCCAGCTGAGGTTACTCTCCATGCTGATGACCTTGTTGTCCGCGTCACGGCAAAAGAAAGGCCTGTAAAGGGACGCGTCGAGCATGTACAGCAGTTGCTTCACGGTGGCGAACATTGGGAAGTTGTGGGGCTGACAATCCTCGAAGGCGTTCGGCAGGTTCATGTTTTGAGACGCTGCCATCTCGGCTTCAATCTCCTCGGCCTCAAGCTTGGCGAGCTGTAGCAGTTCTTTCTGTTGCTCTGACATCTAATCCTTGACCTCTTCTTTGGACAGGTCTTCGAATTCCTGCTTCTTTTCTTCCTCTCGCGCTTCTTTCTCTCTCAAGAACTTCACAAGCGAGTCTTTCAGTGTCTGGTAGAAGCGTGAAACTTCATTGACAAGGACGGGCGAGGCCGACAAGAAGACTGACTTCATGTTGGCGCTCTTCTCAAAGTCCTTGGCTTCCAGCTTCACCTTCATCCCACTGCGCTCTTCTTTCGACATTGAAAAGTAGGTTGCGTACTTTCGCAGCGACATGAACATGATTTCTTGGGAAAAGAGACGGAGAACGGAAGTTGTGGTCTTTCCCGTGCCTGATCTGCCAAGCACGAGAAGGTTGTCAGCGTAGGTGACCGCCTCTTGCTACAAGAAGCTCAGTTTGATGTCGAGAGTAGGGATCTTGTCAATGATGCTCATCAGTTTTGCCACATTTTTCTCACTTGACAGCTTTTCAGTGATGTCTTCCTCCGTCTCGAACAGCTCGCTCGGCTACACGTACTTCGACACCTCGGCCAAGTGCTCGACCTGGCCCTGCTCTCTAAGGTCTTTCTTGAGCTGCCAGACTCTGAGATCGTTGTCGAACTCGTAGTCTTTGCAGGGCAGGGGCTTAAAACTCTTCTCTTTGAGGTAGGTGTTCTTCGTGTTCACGGTTTTGAATTCAGGAGTCGATTCGATTTCATAAGTTAGAGCCGACGACAGAAGAGAGTTCTTGAGCGGGTAGCTCGGGCAGCGCTCGACATTCAAGAAGATAGTCAGCTGCCTCTGTAGGTTCTCGTTCAGCTGTGAGAAAGGAAGTGCAAGTCTGTCCCAAGAGCCAAAAGTAAAACGGAACTTTTTCTTTTTTGTCTCTTTTCCCACAACTTTTCTTTTTTTAGTGATTTCAACAACTTCAGTTTGATCGTAATCGGGCTCTTCGTCTCCTAGTTCTTTAGCAATGAGATCTTAGATCGAGTGGAGGCAAATGTACTGGTCAAAAACGTGCTTCTGCAAAGACTCTTGGTTTTCGCGAAGAACTGGAGTCATTCGAGGCAGCATCTGTCCAAAAATGTACTAGCCGCTGCCTTTGATCAAGCTGAAGCACTCTGCGAAGTCGATCGCGTAGTTGACTTCCTTGTTGAGGCGCCAGGTCTGGACTTGCTTCGTCGCGACCTCGTACTCATCGTATTAGGAGCAGAGGTAGCCGTGGTAGAGCAGACTCAGGTAGAAGCAAACGACGTGAAGTTTCTCTGTCTTCATCTCCCTGACTTAAAATAGAAATGGCCACTCGCACCGAATGAGGAATCTGTCAGAGGGGCCGTCCTCAAACTCGCCAATCAAGCTTCCTCCGATTTTCGTGCATTCCAGTAAAGTGATGTACTGAAGTGCGTCTTCCATGCTGAGGGACTTTTCTTGGAAGATTTGCTCGATGAGCCAGGACTGGTCGAGGACCACGGGGCGTGTAGCTCTTTTCAATCCGTTTCCGTCCTAGTCTTGGTCCATCTTGAACGTCTCGTACCGGTAGTACTCGCAAAGAGCTTCGGCTACAGAGCGGAGGTTGACCCTCTTCTCAAGCGGGATTTTCGCATTGAAGAAATAGGCTTGGCGTGTTTTGTTGATTGACTTCATGAGGCCCTCAGCACGATCAAAGATGAATTCTTCGAGGCAAATCACCGAGTACATCTGTGAGTCATGTCCCTCCAAAGTCTTTTTCTCGTGTCTCTTTTTGTTGTTTTCGTAGATTTTGGCGAGCGGAAGACCGAACTACAGGTCAGTCCTCTCACCCACGGCGAAGTAGTCTTGTGCTGTTAGCCACTGTGACATTGTTTTTTAACTTTTTTGTGATTAATTATATTCAGCCCCTTTTATAGTAAAACCAGCCAATCAAATTAACTTATTAACCATTTATCAAACCATTTCCTGATCAAATTTCTGATTAATCAACAACGACTTTTAATACGAGGACAAAGCCACCTTTGACAACTATAATTAAACAAGACAGAATTAATGGATAAACGGAAGAGTGTACTGAAGCAAGCTGAGCTGTTTCTACTGACAATGTAGACTTAAGAGGCATATGAGAACACGTTCGCTAGGAAATTCTATCTTTCGATGGCCATCCATGACGTCAAAGTGGGAGAAGATCAACCGGGCTCTCTCTTCTTTCGGTGCGAGCAGGTGCCAAGCTTTACAAAGAACGCCTTCGATGTAGCTCATGGAGGTGCTCTCACCACCTACTTAGACATAGCGACAACGGCGGCTATCTTCGCCTTCGATCATAAGCAGCGGACACAGGTGTCGGCGTAGCTTGACGTTCAGTTTATGAGTCCTGCGCTTATCCATCCTGACCATCCGCTCCTCATCGAAGCTCAAGTGCAGCGAATTGGTCGCAACCTAGCCTTTAGTCGAGCTGAGTTCACAGATATGAAGACCAACAAACTAGTTTGCACCGGCTCTCACGTCAAATCATTCGTTGACAAGAAGTATCATTTTGTTTAAATTTGAATCAATATCGCTTAATCAAAATCACTTGTAGCTGATTTGTGAGTGGACTGGGGTTTTGGGGTTTTGGGG
>Ga0208544_10003401_pt1 | contig 10013 bp, 7 predicted proteins | sample DEB08_DNA_9_FD_184526 | JGI IMG/M metagenome (GOLD analysis project Ga0208544, IMG submission 184526) | Aqueous microbial communities from the Delaware River and Bay under freshwater to marine salinity gradient to study organic matter... | ecosystem: Environmental > Aquatic > Marine > Coastal ...
GGAGGTTGTCGATTTTGTCGACTATGACCCGATCTCCGGTATCCGTGATATCCTTTCGCGGCCTCATTTTTATCCGTTTGGGCCTGGAGACCGATCGCTTTTGGAGTTCTCCGATGATCCGGCCGGCTATTCCCTGCAGCGGGTGGGCCAGGGCCACTGCCCGACGGATTTCCACTGGCTCCGATTACCCCAATCGCGGGGGCGCCTGAACGTGGGCCAGTCGGTATTCCCGGTAGAACTGACCTTCCTGGCGGGCGAAGCCAAGGGCCCGGCGGCCCGCGTGTTTTGGCAAACGGCGAGCGAAGCCAATAGCGACTTCTTCGTGGTGGAAGCCAGCACCGATGGCCGCACGTTTACCGAACTGGGCAAAGTTGCCGCCGCTGGTTTTAGCCAGGAATTTCAGAACTATGAGTTCTGGGACTACCGCCCCGCGCCGGGCACCAATTACTACCGCCTGTGGCAGGTGGATTTTGATGGGTCGCGCTACGACGAAGGTATCGTGTTGGTCAACTTCGCTGACACCGGGAAGCCGGGAGGCGTGCGGGCCTTTCCCAATCCGGTCGTGGATCGCACCACCGTCAGTTGGTCGGGCCAGGCCGAGACCCTGCGGTTGAGTGATGCCCAGGGCCGGGTACTACAAAGTATAGCGCTGGCTGATAACCCGGCGGGTGGTAGCCAGTCGGTCGACCTGAGCGCATTGCCGCCAGGCCTCTACTTCCTGCACCTCTCCGCCGGTGAGCGGGTAGAAGTGGTAAAAGTCATCAAACGATAATCCCAGGAACGTCCAGCACTTGCTGGAGGTCGCATCCGTTTGTCCCCCCCAAAACCCTCGTCATGATTTTCGTGGCGGGGGATTTTTATTCTTCTCTGACATTTTTAGGTAGCCATCAAGCAACAATAAAACCGGCAAAGTCGAAGGCCAGCAGCAGGCTTTCGCTGGCGTAGTGTTCGGGTTGGAGGCGAAGTTGGTGGCGTGCGAGCAGCTCCTCGTCTTTGTGGAGGAAGTTTTGGAGGGTGCGCATCACCTTGTAGTGGCGGGTGAAGTCGCCGGCGAGGGGAATGTTGGTGGCGCCCAGGCGCTGCAGGAGTTGGCGCAGGCGTTCGGCGTCGTAGGGGGCATACTGCGCCGGATAGCGGAAGCTGAGGTACAAGGAAACCATGCCGTAGCCATCGTCGTGGTAGTGGCTGTTGTCGCGGGTTTGGGGGTTGGCCTTGCGGTGTTGCTGAAGCAGCTGGTCGCAGTAGAAAACGAAGCGGTCGGCGCGGCTGAGGGCGTCCTTTTCCTCGTTGAACAGGTCGGCGAACATGGCGTGGACAAAGTGCGGATCCTGGGCGGCAAAGGTGAGCAGCATGCGTTTGGGCTCGTAGGCCTGGCGCGACCAGAGGCGGCGGTTGGTCTGGTTTTGCAGGCAGCGGTCGTACATGGCCGCGAAGTCGATGGCGTCGGCGTCCCAGTGGTCCTGCCAGGACTTTTGGCTCTCCCAGTAGTAGAGGCGTTCGTGGGCTGCGGGCGTGGGCAGCCATTCGCGGTAGGCCGCCAGGTAGTCGTTGATCTTTTGTAACTGCATGGGGCGAAGATAAGGTTTTGGCGAAAATATTCAGGTGTCCGGCTTCCGGAGGACGAGGCCCCGGACGAGGGGTGGGAGTGGAGCTCCGCGAAACGGACGACCCGGCTACCAGCGCAGCGCAGGAGCGGCCCCAAATTATTTAGCCTCTGGCCTGGCCCGGGTGCATTAAATTTTCCGATACTCCGTGCCTTTCCTTATCTTTGCGGCTTCAAAAAATGGTATAAAACGACGACCGCGATGAAAGCGAACGATATTCGCAAGGCTTTTCTGGACTTTTTTGCTGAGCAGCAACACAAGATTGTGCCTTCGGCACCCATTGTACTGCGCAACGACCCCACGCTCATGTTTACGAACGCGGGCATGAACCAGTTCAAGGATTACTTCCTGGGCAACCAGACCCCCATAGCGCCCCGGATAGCCGACACGCAGAAGTGCATGCGGGTGTCGGGCAAACACAACGACCTGGAGGATGTGGGCCTGGACGGTACCCACCACACCATGTTCGAGATGCTGGGCAACTGGTCGTTTGGCGATTACTTCAAAGACGAAGCCATTGCCTGGTCGTGGCTATTCCTGCACGAGCGCATGGGCATTGACAAAGACCGCCTGTACGCCACCGTCTTCGGCGGCGATACGGCCGAAAACCTGGAGCCCGACGAGGAGTCGCGCGTACTCTGGCAGCGCTTTCTGCCCAACGAGCGGATTCTGGACGGCAGCAAGAAGGACAACTTCTGGGAAATGGGGGATACCGGCCCGTGTGGTCCCTGCACCGAGATCCACGTGGACATGCGCAGCGACGAAGCACGCGCCAAAACGCCGGGCCGCGACCTGGTGAACGTGGACGACAGTGGGGTGGTGGAAATCTGGAACAACGTATTCATCCAGTTCAACCGCAAGGCCGACGGCAGCCTCGAGAGCCTGCCCGCCAAACACGTCGACACTGGCATGGGCTTTGAGCGCCTGTGTATGGTGCTGCAAAATAAAACCGCTACCTACGATACCGATATTTTTACGCCCCTGATCCGGTTCATCGAGCAGGAATCTGGACATCAATATACCTACAGCTACGACGCCAAAGCCAAGAGCGATATGGCCATGCGGGTGATCGCAGACCACATCCGGGCCGTGTCCTTCACCATTGCCGACGGGCAGCTGCCCGACAACGGCGGCGCCGGCTACGTCATTCGCCGGATTTTGCGGCGGGCCGTGCGCTACTACTACTCGTTTCTGGGTATCAAGTCGCCGTTCATGTACAAGCTGGTGGCGGTGCTGAGCCAGGAGATGGGGGAGAGCTTCCCGGAACTGCGTGCCCAGCAGGAGCAGATTGCAAAGATCATCGAAAGTGAGGAGAAGTCGTTCCTGCATACGCTGGAGAACGGCCTGAAGCGCTTCGCGTCGCTCGACGTAAAGGACGGGGTGATCCAGGGCCAGGATGCCTTTGAACTGTACGATACCTTCGGCTTTCCCATCGACCTGACGCGCCTGATGGCCCGGGAACAGGGGCTGAAAGTGGATGAAGTGGCCTTCGATAAAGCCCTGGCTGCCCAGAAGGACCGCTCGCGCAAGGACGCCGCCAAAGAGGTGGGCGACTGGCAGACGGTGAGCGAAGGAGAAGTAGCATTTGTGGGCTACGACCACCTGGAAGTGGCCGCTACCCGCGTGCTGAAGTACCGCACCGTGGTGGTGAAAAAAGCCAACCAGTACCAGGTGGTGCTGGACCGGACACCTTTCTACGCCGAAAGTGGCGGACAGGCGGGTGATGTCGGCGAACTGGTGATCGGTGGCCAGGTGATCAAAGTATTGGATACCCAGAAGGAGAACGACCTGATCATCCACATCGTGGCGCAGTTGCCGGCCGACCTGACGGCGCCCGTGCACGCCCGGGTAGACCGTGACCAGCGTGCCGCGACGTCGCAGAACCACTCGGCTACCCACCTCATGCACGCCGCCCTGCACCAGGTTGTGGGCGGGCACGCCCTGCAGAAAGGCCAAAACGTGGACAGCAACCGCCTGCGCTTCGACTTTTCGCACTTCCAGAAGGTGACGGACGAGGAACTGGCGCAGATAGAGCGCCTGGTGAACGAAAAAATACGCCAGAACATCGCCCTGGACGAGCGCCGCGAGGTGCCCATTGCCGAAGCCAAAAAGCTGGGCGCCATGATGCTCTTCGGTGAAAAATACGGCGAATCCGTGCGCGTAATCACTTTTGAGGAAGGCTTCTCGCAGGAGTTGTGCGGGGGCACCCACGTAGCTGCTACGGGTGAGATTGGCCTGTTTAAAATTGTGAAAGAAGACGCCGTAGCGGCGGGCATTCGCCGGATTGAGGCCGTGACGGCAGCAACCGCCGAAACCTACGTGAACGAGCAAATAGCCGAACTCCACGAGGTGCGCCAACTGCTGAAAGGGCAGGAAGCAACCAGGGGCGTGGCGGCCCTGCAGGAAGAAAACAAAAACCTGAAGCGCGAGGTAGATAAACTGCTGGCGGCTCAGGCAGCCAACCTCAAGGGCGACCTGCTGCAACAGTTCGAAGCCCGCGACGGGGTGAACTTCCTGGCGGCCCGCATTCCCCTCGGTGATCCCGGCGCAGTGAAGAACCTGGCCTTCCAACTGGAGCAGGAGGTGGCCCATGCCTTCATCCTGCTGGCCACGGAAAACGAGGGTAAACCCCTGCTGACACTGATCATCAACAAGGAGGTGAGCACCGCGAAAAACCTGCACGCCGGACAGCTCATTCGCGAACTGGCCAAAGAAATCAAAGGCGGCGGTGGCGGCCAACCCAACTTCGCAACCGCTGGCGGAACCGATGTGCAGGGCCTGGACCGGGCGGTGGCGAAGGCGAAGGAATTGGTGTAAAACCCATCCTTCTGCGTTTGGGTGCTCGAGCACCCAAACGCAGAAGGATCAAAAAGCTAGCCCCCACTAATAGCTCCACACATCCATCTTCCTGTGCTGCAAGTCCCGGTCGATTTGCTTGCTTTTCCGGAGCAGGTCTTCGCCCGAGCGGTAATCCTGCAGGCGGCGGCCGAGCAGGTCATTCTCTTTATACACGTAGGCACTAAACTGGCGCATGGCGAAGAGGTCTTCCCAGGAGCTACGGCTGTGGTCGTTGTCGCTACTGGCCACGGCGTACTGTGCCAGCCAGGGCCGTGCCTCGGCGTAGTTGATCCAGAACAAAGGACTTTCGTAGCTGACGGTGGTGCCTTCCTCGCCGGTGGTTTCCAGCAGGGGCGCCAGACCCAGGATGCGCACCTGTTGGGTGCTGTGGCGGGTGTCGAAATACCAGACTTCCTGGATGCGCCAGCGCAGGATACGCGCCGGGTCGAAGGTGTTGGTGACCACCTGTTGCTGGTAGGCGCCAGTGATGGGGTCAATGATGGTGATGGTGTCCGTTTGGTTCAGGCGGTTCCAGATGGCTGCGGGCGCCAGGGGTTCGCTGAAACGGTCGTCGGCCGGCGAATAGGCCGTGAGCTGGCCGCTGTCGATGCCTGCTACGAGTGCCGTGAAAAGCGAATGTGCAGGGTGGCGAAAAGGAAAGTTGATCTTCTCGCGGGTGTCGATGACCCGCCAAATGCGTTTCTCCCAAAGGATATCAGCCTCCCGCAGGGCGGGCAGCGGCAGCGGCGGCGAGGAGAGGTAGCTTTCCTGTGCCCCACCAGCCAGCCAGCTTTTGCCAGCGGTAGGGGTGGAGTGGTCAATTTGCGCAGTTAAGGTGTGCATACCGCCCAGCATGGCCAGGCCCAAAATCCATTTTTTCATGGTTTAGCGTTTATTTAATGAAAAAAATGGAGTAGCTTAAAATCGTCAAAAAAATACCCGAATCAGTCAGACTGGCTGAACCGGCAAGGTGGGTAAACGCGTTTTTATCGGAGCAATTACTTAGTATAACGAGGCCCCCGGAAAAAGTAACGCGTTGCCACTGGAAGGAAGGAATATTTTTACAAACGAACATTTGTTCGTATTCCAAAAACCCCGTATCTTTGCCCACAAATAAGAAACCTTCCCACATGAGCAATATCACGGCCCTAGAAGACCAGTTCCAAGCCCGCATTGATGCCGATGAGCGCATCGAGCCCAAAGACTGGATGCCCGAGCGGTACCGCAAGACCCTCATCCGGCAAATTTCCCAGCACGCCCACAGCGAGATTGTGGGGATGCTGCCCGAAGGCAACTGGGTAACCCGCGCGCCCAACCTGCGCCGCAAGGTAGCCCTGCTGGCCAAGGTACAGGACGAAGCCGGGCACGGTCTCTACCTCTACAGCGCCTGCGAAACCCTGGGTATCGACCGCGAGGAACTGCTGGACCAGCTCCATACGGGCAAGGCCAAGTACAGCTCTATTTTTAACTACCCGACCACCAGCTGGGCCGATATGGGGGCGATTGGCTGGCTCGTCGACGGCGCCGCCATCATGAACCAGGTGCCTTTGTGCCGCGCGTCCTACGGCCCCTATGCCCGCGCCATGGTGCGCATCTGCAAGGAGGAAAGTTTTCACCAGCGCCAGGGTTACGAGATCATGATCAGCCTCAGCCAGGGCACTGCTGCCCAAAAAGCCATGGCCCAGGACGCCCTCAACCGTTGGTGGTGGCCGTCGCTCATGATGTTTGGCCCCAGCGACGAGGATTCTCCTAACACGGCACAGTCCATGGCCTGGCGCATCAAACGTTTCACCAACGATGAGCTCCGCCAGCGCTTCGTGGACGCCACCGTTCCCCAGGCCGAATTTCTGGGCCTCACCATCCCCGATCCCGACCTGAAGTGGAACGAAGAACGCCAGCAGTACGACTTTGGCCCCCTCGATTGGGACGAGTTCTGGCGCGTCGTCAAAGGGGATGGCCCCTGCAACCGCCAACGCCTCCGGGCCCGCGTCAAGGCCCACGAAGAAGGTGCCTGGGTACGCGATGCCGCCATGGCGCACGCCGAGAAGCGCCGCCAGCGCCAGGCGCTGGCCCAACAAGAAGTAGCTTAACCACCAGGTCACCACAATACAACAACCATGAATAACTGGCCCCTCTGGGAAGTCTTTATCCGCAGCAAAAACGGCCTCAGCCACAAACACGTCGGTAGCCTCCACGCCGCCGACGCCGCCATGGCCCTGGAAAACGCGCGCGACGTCTACACCCGCCGCAGCGAAGGTATCAGCATCTGGGTGGTGGAAAGCGAGCACATCACCGCCTCCAGCCCCAGCGAAAGTGAGGAACTCTTTGATCCTGCCAACGATAAAGTCTACCGCCACCCCACGTTTTATGAGGTGCCGGATAATATTAAGCACATGTAAATAGAGGTGGTAAAAGTGTAAGGGTGGATAGGTGTAAAAGTAGAAGCGGACATTTACACCTTTACACTTTTAAACTTTTACACCTTTCCCACTTTTCCACCCTTCCCACCTCTCCAATATGCTCCCAACCGACCACTTCAACTACCTTCTCCGCCTCGGCGACAACGCCCTCATCCTCGGCCAGCGCCTGGGCGAATGGTGCGGCCACGGGCCCGTGCTGGAGCAGGATATTGCGCTCACCAACATTGCGCTCGACCTCGTGGGCCAAACCCGCAGTTGGCTGGCCTACGCCGGTGAGGTCGAAGGTGCTGGCCGCGACGAAGATGCCCTGGCATTCCTGCGCGACGGCCACGAATTTCGCAACGTCCTGCTGGTTGAGCACCCCAACGAAGATTTTGCCTACACCATCGTCCGGCAGTTTCTCTTCGACAGCTTCAACTACTACCTCCACGAAGGACTGGTACGCAGCCAGGACGCCCAGGTGGCGGCCATCGCGGCCCGCTCGCTCAAGGAGATCACCTACCACCTGCGCTTCTCCTCCGAATGGATGATCCGCCTCGGTGACGGCACGGAGGTGAGCCACCAAAAAATGCAAACCGCCCTGGATGACCTCTGGCCCTACGCCGACGAGGTGCTTCTGTCCGACGCCGTCGACGAAGCCGCCTACGCCGCGGGTATTGCCCCCAACCTGTTGGATCTCCGGCCCCTGGTCGAAGCCAAAAGGAAGGCCATCCTGACCGAGGCTACCCTGCAGTTACCCCACGACGTGTACCAGCAACGCGGCGGCAAACAGGGCCAGCACACCGAAGCACTGGGCTACATCCTCGCCGATATGCAGTGGTTGCAACGGGCCTATCCGGGAGCCGAGTGGTAGGGTAGGGCGCCCCCCCCCCGGGCTGTCGAATCTGGAATTAGGTAATATGATCAACAGCGTTTTCTTCTAAAGTTGGTTCTCGCACTTGCCACGTCTTCAGCGTCGGCGGCTCGCGGCGAAGGAGTTTGCCACGCTTTTTAGCGTGGACGTGCTTTTATGCTTTACGCTGATCGTCGCGGCATACCTCTAAATAACCCATCCCCCAGCCCTTCCCTTGAAAAGGAAGGGAGGCGTGCTGCGCGTATTCGCGAGGCTTTAACAGCTGCGAATAGTCGTCAATCGCCTATTCTGGGGCTTTTGAACAGTGCAATAGTCTCAGACCAGTTGCAAGTTAACCTGCCCGCGTTGAATTTACCACTAGCCTCGGCAAAAATCGCGCGTCTGGACTCCCTTCCTTGAAAGGGAAGGGCGGGGGATGGGTTCTCTTGAATGCGCAATTTCGGATAAACATCGCGATAACGTATTAAATAATTCCAGATTCGACAGCCCTGGGGTAGGGCGCGCCCCCCCGGGCTGTCGAATCTGGAATTAGGTAATATGATCAACAGCGTTTTCTTCTAAAGTTGGTTCTCGCACTTGCCACGTCTTCAGCGTCGGCGGCTCGCGGCGAAGGAGTTTGCCACGCTTTTTAGCGTGGACGGGGGATGGGTTCTCTTTAATGCGCCATTTCGGATAAAAACAGCAACAACGCATTAGGTTTTCCTTGATGCTACCACCCCTGGCGCGGGGATAGCCCTGGGCTAACGCTCCGGCAATCTTTTCAAGGCGTTTTGCAATATTTCTACCCACAAGCATTATATCCCTAGTGGTTTTGCTACTCAAAGTGCATTTGTTGACGAGGAAAAAGAAAACTGAACACTTTTTCCGTCCTACTACTTATATCTCATGAAATATCCCCTCGTGATTGCGCTCCTGCTCGGTAGCCTTTGCTATTGCCACGCGCAAACAACAACCGTTCCCGTACCCAAAAAAGGTAAATTTTACCTCTACTGGGGTTGGAACGCCGACCGGTTCGCCACTTCCGATATCCATTTTACGGGCCTGGACTACGACTTCACCCTCTACGACGTGGTAGCCAATGACCGGCTGGATAAATTCTCTTTCAACCGGCATTTAAACCCCAATTACGCCACCATCCCCCAGTACAATTTCCGGGTGGGTTATTTCCTCAACGACCACCTCAACGTGTCCTTCGGCATCGACCACATGAAATACGTGATGCAGGCCAACCAGTCGGTCAAGGTGTCGGGCCACATCGCAGGCACCAACACGGACTACGACGGTACCTACGCTTACGAAGAGCTGGTGCTGCGCCCCGGATTTCTTCAGTACGAACATACCGACGGCCTCAATTACCTCAACCTCGGCCTGCGGCACCTGGGCTTCCTCACGGGCACGAACAACATCAGGCTCAACTACCTGGGGGGACTGGAAGCGGGCATCCTGGTGCCGCGTACCAACGTGACCCTCTTCGATCAGGAGCGGCACGACGAATTCCACCTCTCTGGCTACGGCGTCAGCAGTATGCTGGGCCTGCAGGTTGAGTTTTTCCATTCCTTTTTCATCCAGACCGAGGTGAAAGCGAGCTTCCTCAACCTGCCCGACGTGCTGACGACCTATTCTGATACAGACAGGGCCAGCCAGCAGATTTTGTTCTCCCAGTTCAATATCGTGTTGGGCACCACGTTGTGGGGTGGGTGTGGCGCCAAATAAACGGAGGATGATCTCCTGATGCCAGCATCATTTTTCCTGGCCGCAGGCCACCAGGCTGGCCCGATCCGTACGGGCAGAATGGGTTGGGAAGCCAGCGGGATTGGTATGTTTATAAATTGGCAGTCTAGGTTTTTTCACTATTTTTGAGGTAGCGGATAACCTTTTTTAGGTTCATCCTGGACATCTATTGGCCAGATTCCTAATTAACGAAAAACCAAGACCTATGAATCCCTGGAAATTATTGCTGTTGCTACCTGTTCTTTTGTGGGGCGCCTGCAAGGACGATCCTACCGCGCCCGAGGATGGCCCGCCGACGATCACCATTACCGCCGACCGCGACGCCGCCAACCCCGTTTGTGCAGGCCAATCGGTGGTCTTTACCGTCCTGTTGCAGGGGGACGCCTTCCTGAATGATTTCGAGTTGCTCAAAAATGGCACCGCCATTGCCACCCAGAACGATATTATTTTCAACAACTTCACCATCACGATTACCTACCTCTTCAATGCTCAGGATCTGGCGGCGGGGATGGTGACTTTTACTTTCAACGTAAGTGATGCCAACGGCAAGACCGCTACCCAAACGAT
>Ga0208544_10003402_pt1 | contig 10011 bp, 10 predicted proteins | sample DEB08_DNA_9_FD_184526 | JGI IMG/M metagenome (GOLD analysis project Ga0208544, IMG submission 184526) | Aqueous microbial communities from the Delaware River and Bay under freshwater to marine salinity gradient to study organic matter... | ecosystem: Environmental > Aquatic > Marine > Coastal ...
CGTTCTTTTCCTCCAGCAATACTTGATTGATCTCTTTTTCAAAGATCTTCATTTCGAGAGGCTTTGCAATCACTATAGCAATAATAATCGCCAATAGAATCCGAGGTGAAGCCTGTAATAATTCATCAAAAAAGCTGTCTCGTTTTTTAATTGTAGAAACAATAAACCTATCTAGATTGAAAATGAGTAGTCCCCAAATTAATCCAAAGAAAATTGCGGTGATATAGTTGTCGAATACTGTATAGAGAGCGTATGCGGCAGCAACTGTAGCCATGACTGCTGTAAAAAAAACGGTTGCACCAATTCCTGCGAATTTGGTTTGCTCACCGGGGGAGCATTCATCTAGAATTTGGGTGTCGCCACCAGAGCAGAAAATAAAAAAGCGTTGTAACATAGAATGATTGATTTTGATTGACAGACTATTAGAACGCTATATCTCATTAATTGTTACAAAAAAGCCCCGATATTTCGAGGCTTTTTGTAATTCCTGTTTATTGAGTTACTTTTTAATCGTAATTCCTTCCTTCGTAATTTTTACAATTGGATTGCTGTTTTTAAAGGTCTCCGTTTCAACATTCAAATGTTTGTTTTTTTTGAATATGTCTATGGCTTTGTCCGACGAAATCCTCTTTCCTTCATAGAAGAATGCGGCATTCTCGTAGGCCATTCTAACAATGTGATCTAGAGGCTCTTCACTTACGACTGGTGGAGGTGGAGGTGGAGGTGGCACATCTGAATCTATATCGTTTACTCCTTTCACAACCTTAACTGATTTAGGAGTCTTTTGCACTTTTGGCACTTTTGGAGCTTTTGGTGGCGGTGGTGGCACATTAGGATCCATGTCATTTACTCCTTTTGTGACTTTAACAGACTTTGGTGCTTTGGGCTCTTTTGGAGCTTTTGGGGGAGGTGGAAAGTTTGGAAACGGTTCAGCATTTTTTCTTTGCTTAGAGGACATTAAGTCGTATAGATACTTTAACCGCTCAACGTCGTTTTTCATTATGAACATATTCTCTTTGTCCATGGTGTTGTACTTTTTAGCCAGTTTGTTGTATTCGTTTACCTGCTCCTTCGTTGCCTTTTCTTGCCATTCTTGTTTTTGAGGATCACACTTCGGAAAGGGTTGGGCAGCAGTTTTCTGTTCTAAACTCATTCTGCCATAGATGGTTTCTAATTTATTGAGTTCGGTCAAGGGAATGATTCGCTTATTTGTTTCTGTAAATCGCTGATTCCAAAAAGCGGCAATTTTATTGTAGGCTTCTAGTTGTTCGGGACTAGCTTGATCAGGATTGCTAATAGGCGTTGGCTCAGCGCCCTCTAATGGAACAACTTCTCTAGAGCTAAACCCGAAAATTAAGAGCGCTAATAATGGTAGTAATACCAAGGTTCTAAGTAAAGTACTTCTTTTTGATGTTTCTGTTTTCATAACTGTAATACGTTTTTTAATTGATGAATAATTAATTGAGTTTGCCAATTGAGGCGCAGAGTTTGATGAGAACTCCAATAATAAATTTTGATAGTTGGTAGGTGCAATGCCATTATTAAGAACAGCTTGGTCGGCTAGAAATTCGTGATTTAATTTCATAGAATGGTTCAGCATATATACTAGTGGATTAAACCAGAAAATAACCTGAACAAGTTCAATAATCAAGACATCAATGCTGTGCTTCTGAATCGCATGAATCTTTTCATGTAGGAGTACTTCGGCAGGAATTTCATTCGATTCAAATCGTTGCTTATTCAAGAAGATATAGCTGAAAAATGTATGGGGAGTAACCTCTTTGTTCAATAAAACATTCGTGATACGACTTAGCTTAAGCTTCGGATTACGTCTTATTTTTATTATTAGGTTTGTTAGGTTTCTGAAAAATTTAAAACTAAAGATTGCTACTCCAATTCCATAAATTGTCCATAGAATAGTTGAAAGATAGTTCGCAGTTATTGCTGTTTCTGAAACATTTACGCCAATATTTTCAATTACAAAGACATTTGAAACAGTTTCAGGAATAGCTGCATAACTTATAAAAGTGATCCAAGGAATAAGGATCGAAATAATAAGGGATCCCAATAAATAAAAGCGCTTAAATGTGTGCATGCTTTCTTTTTCCAAAAAGAGTTTATAGAAGGAAAGTAGGATTAATAAACAGGCTGATGATTTTAATATATACAGTTCCATGGTTACTTCTTTTTGATTTCTGTATCAATAATACTTTTTAATTCCTGAAGCTCTTTTTTCGAAAGATTGGTTTCTTCAGTAAAGAAAGATGCAAATTGTGAGGGGCTGTCGTTGAAAAAATTCTTAATGAGTCCGTTGACGTGTTTGGAGAAATAGTCCTTCTTTTTCACCATTGGAAAATACTCTCTCGATCTCCCATATTGAATGTAATCTACAAAATTCTTGTCTTGCATTCGTTTGAGCAATGTTGCTATAGTGGTTGTAGCTGGTTTTGGATCTTCGTAAGCGTCAATAAGATCTTTCATAAAAGCTCGCTCTTGTTTCCAGAGGATTTGCATAAGTTGTTCTTCGGCATTTGTAAGTTGCATATTACTCTACAGTATTAGAATTTATTCTACAAATATAGAGTAAATGTTTTAATTCTACAAGTGTAGAGTAGTAATTTTTTTAGATGGGATTATCTTGAGTTAAACCGAGGCCTATAATGACATATAAAATGCTACTTTTGTCTGACTAATTAAAAAAGACGTAGCGGGAAGAGATTCCTGTTTTCGCAGGAAATATTATGAGTTTTGAAAGAGAAGTGATAAAAAGAGCAGAAGAGAAATGTGAGTTATGCGGTTATTCAGAACCTGAGAATCTAGCGGTATACGAAGTGCCTAAGACTGCTGAATATATAGAAGGCGAGGAAAGGTTTATCTATGCTTGTACTACTTGTACTTCTCAATTCGAGTCGGATGAACGTAATCTTAATCACTGGCGATGTCTAAATGATAGTATGTGGAGCACTGCTGCGCCTGTGCAGGTTATGGCTTGGAGAATGTTGCATAGATTGAAAAGCGGAGGTTGGTCGCAAGATTTACTTGATATGATGTATATGGAAGAGCAGCAATTAGAATGGGCCGCTGCAGCTGGTGATGCAGAAGATAAAAGTGATGCCTTGGTGCATAGAGATGCAAACGGTGTTGTACTTCAAAAAGGAGATAATGTAGTTCTTATTAAAGATCTAAAAGTAAAAGGGTCAAGTATGGTGGCCAAACAGGGAACAGCTGTAAGGCGCATATCTCTGGATCATGAAAATGCCACTTTTATTGAAGGTAAAGTAGATGGGATACAGATTGTACTTATCACTGAATATGTTAAGAAATTATAAATTCATTCCACTTCATCTAAAAACCCTAGTTTTGATCTAAATTCAGGCCACCTTTTGTCTTTTCTGCATTCTGCTAATGCTGGATCTATTTGACTTTCCATAAGTCCAAAATCCTGATACAAGATGGCTTTGTCTAGCCAATAAAAAGCTTTGTCTTTGTCCTGAAGAAAACCATAAGTACAAGCTATTTGAAAACTATAATTTTCCTGATGATTATCGATAAGTAAGTTGAGGTAATGATTTGATTCTTTTATATTATCCATTTTGTAATATACCATCGCAAGCGTATGCCATTTAAAAGCTTCGTTTGTTTCTTTATTCGCAACCTCCAAGGCCTCGTCTAGTTTGTTTTGAAAAAGCAACGAAACAGATAATAAATGGTGAGTTAATTCGCTTTTTGAGTAAAGCTGTAGAGATCTTCTAAATGCTTCTTCGGCTTTTTCATATTGTTTCATAAAATAGTAGGTAGAGCCCAAAGCATAATATGCCCCGTCATCTAGAGGGTCTAAGGCAACCAATTTTAAATGGTATTGTAGTGCTTTATCATAATCCATAAAAAGGAGCGCTACTTCTGCGGCCACGTTCAATACTTCTGGATTATTAGGTTCAATAAGCAATCCTGTGTTAATTATATCATTCGCTTTTTCATAATCTCTTTCATAATCGATAGCTATAGTGGCTAATATAGCATAGGCGGGAGTATAAGTAGAATCTATCCCAAGGGCTTTAAGAGCTGCATTCTTCGCTAATGGATAGCCAGCAGATTTTGAGATGATTCCGTAGTTATTTAGTTGATGATATACTTTGCTTAAAAATTCCCATGCAGGGGCGTATGTACTGTCAATTTTAATAACATCTAATAGAAGTTCTTTTGCTTTCAATATAGGCTGGGTTCCTCCAGGGAGATTCATCTCATATTTTGCTTTTAAGTATAATTCATATGCTTTTGGATCTACTTTTGTAGCTTGTGGAATTTCTCTACCAGTTATTTTTAGTTCTAATCTTTGTGCAACTATTGTACTGATTTCATTTTGTATCTGAAAAATGTTTTCAAGCTTTTTATCCCATGTTTGAGACCATGCGTAGGAATCTTTTTGAGTATCAATTAATTGTATGCCTACGCGTAGCATACTGTCTTGACTTCTCACGCTACCTTCAAGAATGTAGTTTACATTTAGTTTTTTTGCAATGGTAGGAATATCGGTTTCGTTGTTTTTAAATAAAAAAGCCGATGTACGAGAAGTCACTTTAATGTCCGAAATTTTAGAAAGAGTATTGATTAATTCTTCGGCAAGACCATCGGCAAAATAACCTTGATTCTGTTGAGCCGAAATATCTTTAAAAGGCAGTACGGCAATACTATTCTCTATTTCAGTCTCAATTATTTCTTGGCTTGATTCATTTTGTTGCGAGGTAAGCCTGGTTCTATCCACTATTAATAGTATTACCGCTAACGACAAAAAGACTACGATAAAAATATTAAGCCGCTTGCCTACTTTTTCCGTAGTATTTTCATCAATATCGCCTTCTTTTTTTGCTGTTTTCTCTATCCCATCCGGAGTAATGTTGTAGAACCAAGAAAATATGGTCCATAGAGGTAGGAAGGCCAGTAAAATGATAAAAACTATCTTTCCAACCGATTTTGGAAAAAGAGAAAATGAACTTAAGACATCAATAATTTGCAACGTTGCCCAAGAGAAAACTATGTAAGATATTATGCTTTTTGGGAGGTTTCGGCGTCTTAATTCCTTCCAAAATCGAAACATGGAATTCATTGTAGTTCTTTTTTGTTTATTGATTGAATTAGATAAATATACATGTTTATATTTTCAGACGTGTTTTTAAATGACAAAAGGTTTATCAAACTACTTTGATAGACCTTTTGTTTTAGTTTTATTAAGAATAATACCTTAAGAATTTATTTGAGTAAAATAATGATAAAACTGCGGAATGGTTTCAATTCCTTTCAAGTAATTCCAAATACCAAAATGCTCATTTGGAGAGTGAATTGCATCACTATCGAGTCCGAAGCCCATTAAGATCGTTTTACTTTTCAGTTCTTTCTCAAATAATGCAACTATAGGAATACTCCCTCCACTTCGTTGTGGGATAGGTATTTTTCCGAAGGTAGCCTCATAGGCTTTTTCTGCTGCTTTATATCCTAAACTATCAATTGGTGTAACATATGCTTGTCCGCCGTGGTGTGGAGTCACTTTTACACGAACTCCTTTTGGTGCGATACTTTCAAAATGTTTTGCAAACAAGTCGGTTATTTTATTCCAATCTTGATCGGGAACCAGACGCATGCTGATTTTTGCAAATGCCTGACTTGCAATAACAGTTTTTGCGCCTTCACCAATATAACCTCCCCATATTCCATTTACATCTAGTGTTGGACGAATCGAGTTTCGTTCATTTGTCGTATATCCAGTTTCTCCGTAGGTGTCTTCAATATTAATGGACTTTAAATATTCCTTTTTGCTGAAAGGTGCTTCGCCCATTTTAGCTCTTTCTTCTAATGAAAGCTCTTCAACATCGTCATAAAACCCTGGGATGGTGATATGATTATTCTCATCGTGAAGGGAGGCAATCATTTTTGTCAAGACATTGATAGGATTCGCGACAGCGCCTCCATACAAGCCACTATGTAAATCTCTATTAGGTCCTGTTACTTCAACTTCTACATAGCTTAGGCCTCGCAAACCTGTGGTAATAGAAGGTACATCTGGCGAGATCATTCCCGTATCACTAATTAGAATGACATCATTTGCAAGTTTCTCGTGATTTCTTTCAACAAACCATCCAAGGCTTTCGCTTCCTACTTCCTCTTCCCCTTCGATCATAAATTTCACATTACAGGGCAGCTGATCTGTTGAGGTCATATACTCCAGTGCCTTCACATGCATATACATTTGTCCTTTATCATCACAACTTCCGCGGGCAAAAATGGCGCCTTCGGGATGTTTTTCAGTTGTTTTAATAACAGGTTCAAACGGAGGACTGTCCCATAATTCTAATGGGTCCGGCGGTTGAACATCGTAATGTCCATATACCAAGATAGTTGGAAGGTTTTTGTCAACTAGTATTTCGCCATATACAATTGGATAACCAGGGGTCTCACATATTTCTACGGTTTTGCACCCTGCTTTTTCGAGGCTGACCTTTACAGCTTCAGCTGTTCTAATTACGTCACTTTTATAGGCAGAGTCTGCGCTTATCGAAGGTATTTTTAATAATTCTATAAGTTCATCTAAGAACCTTTGTTTGTGTTCAGTTATATATGTTTTTGCGCTTTTCATAGGATCTTTTTAAAGTGGATTGGCTAAGGTACAGAAAAGTAATAATTCTTTAAAAGGATAGTTTGTAAATTCCAAATCTTATGTATATTTGCCGTCCCAAAGCGGGCGTGATGGAATTGGTAGACATGCTAGACTTAGGATCTAGTGCTTCACGGCGTGGGAGTTCGAGTCTCCCCGCCCGCACAGAAGAAAGAACCTCTTGGAAACGAGAGGTTTTTTTATATAAGAAAGTTAAATAGAACTTGAGGAGACGAGAAGTTTATACTGAGCGCAGTCGAAGGGCCCGCACATTTTGACTGCGCTCAGTGCAGGCTAAAAAAAGCTTCTCTTAATCGAGAGGCTTTTTTTTGTATCTATATTTGATTCATCAATGCTCTAATCATTGCTACTGATTTTTGTCATAAGATTCTAGGTTTATTATGATTAACTTCACAGTAGTAGTAAAACTTAATAATTATGGGAATCTTAATAAGCCTTTTAGTTGTAGTAATAATGGTTGTATTAGCAGTAAAATATGATTTTGTAAGGGGAGCTGGTAATGCTGTTAATTATCATTAGCTTTTAGACACAAAAAAGCAACCGTTTAAGTTACTCAATTCATTTTATTCTAAATTATAATCAGCCCATCACCTCTTATATATTTATGTGTTTTTTTCAATAAAAGTAAAAGGAAAGAAAAAAGACCCAGTACCCACAGCCTGGATAAAAAAGTCTTTTTTCTAAATTTTAACAGCGAAGCGCTCTAGCGTCCAGCTTTTCAAACTAGTTTATTAGGTAATAAAATCTTTCTCCAATAAACAGTAGATTTCACTATCCAGATATTCACCCTTATAAAAAAAACTCTCTCTAAAATAGGCCTCTTTCTGAAACCCAATTTTGAGAAGTATTCTTTTAGATTTTTCGTTGAGGGGATTAGTATTGGCATCAAAGCCGTGGAGGTTGAGGTCCTTAAAGCCAAAAGAAAATAATTGAAGCATCGCTTCTTTCATATAGCCCTTTCCCCAATAGTCTGGGTCCAGAGTATAGCCAATTTCAGCTCTGTGATGTTTTGAGTCTATTTTCCAAAATGAAAAATCTCCAATAATGCTTCCACTGGCTTTTTCTATGAGCATCCAGTAGATTACTTTTTTGTCTGCATATCCCTCAAGGTTGTATGAGATGAATTCTTTGGAGACCTCCAGGCTATCGTGATAAAAGGTGTCCATATATTCCATTACATCTGGGTTCGATCTAATGCGCTGGAGCGCAGTTGCATCTTCGAGCGTTGCCGCTCTTAATACTAGCCGTTCAGTTTCTAATCGTGGAAAAGTAGTAAAACAAGTCTCGTTGATCATTTTAACATCCCTTTTTGTTTAACCTGAGTTCATTATAAAAAACCATGTCAATACGAGTGATCTGACGAAGGAGGATTGTAATGAGGATAATGCTTTTGTGGATACTGCTTATTTCATCAATAACCTTTTTGAAACCCTATAAGTAGCCGAGTACTGGAGTTCGAGTTTGGTTTTCTTAAATTCAATAAAGGCATTTTTAAACCATCTGGGGTCTGTTGCTTTTTTGCGGTAGGTTTCGTGCTCTTTAAACGCATATGCCGTTCCTTCGTGTTTGGGTTCAATTTTATAGATTCCAATCCCAAAATGTTCTGCCCTCGCCAGTACCTTTGCAAAATCTTCTTCTGAAAAATAATGCGTTCCCTCAGTATCCGTGTCTTCTTTTAAATTCTCTAAATCGTTAAAAATATGTTTCTCTAAAAACTCCGTTTTTTCCATGGGGCGAAGGTAGGGAAACTCAAGATATTTTGTCTAGTGTTGGTAGGTCCGTTTATTCTTGTTTATCGCAACTAAAAAAGGACAAAAAATTGCTTGAAATTTAAATACACTATTGGTCTGCTAAATTTTTTACTGTATGGATGTTGCTAAAATTAGCCTATGGAGCTTAGAAATAGTACCTTTGTAGAAATGGACCCAATAACATCTCTTCAACAGCTTACCGATACTTTAGACGAATGTGACCCCAAGGACTATGTCAAGGTTGCCACAAATATGAATATTCCAAAGGCTGAGTTTGAGGACTACATTTTCTGGAATGACGATTGTTATGCGAGGAATTGTATTGAGAGAACCGAGGTCTACGAACTCATATTAATTTGTTGGAAACCCGGTGATGAAACACCCGTTCATGGACACGATGAGCAGAAATGTTGGATTTATCAAGTGGATGGAAAAATGCATGAAGAGCGGTTTCAAGAGCAAGATGGAGAATTGGTTTCCTGTAATCAAATGTCATTGAGCCCGGGAAGATTAAGTTATATGGAAGACAACATGGGCTATCATTCTCTGGAGAATAAATCGGGTGAAAATGCCATGTCTCTTCATTTGTATATTTCTCCTATAGACTATTGTCAGGTATTTGATCCTTCAGAAGAGGGGTTCTGCGAAAAGGAATTAAAATACGATAGTTATAAAGGGGTTTTGACAGAAAATCTAGTTACTTAAAATTAGCTACAAAACCAACAAACCTTTTTCCTTCAATTGCTGCATTGGTTTTGAGAACCAAAACAATTCAAAATCTTCAAGTTGTACTTCAAAATCTGTTTTTAGGACTGAAAAATTCAATGCTTTGTTTTGAAGCGGACTCAGTTTCGGCAGGGTTGCTAAGAGCCATACTCCCTCGTTTTTGCCAAAAGAAATGGTAAAAGTTTCGGTTTTATGGTGAAAAGTACATTGCAATAATTCCCAGCTATTTCCTCTTTTAGTTTTTGTAATTTCAGTAGTAATAGGTGTTGTTCCTAGCCACACAATTTTCGCGCTAGGTTTTATGTTGAAGTCAGGTTCAGTTAAAAGACATTGCGAAATAAAATCTGGTTTTATCCGTGTCTTCGGAATTTTAAACTCGAACCATTCTGTTAAGGGAAGTTCAAAACCGATCCCATGCATATAATTGAAAAGAGATTTCCGTAATCCGAAGCTGAATTTTGTATGGTCTATTCCTGTCGAATCAACAAAGTACACATCATTGTTGGCGAAGCTAATATCTTGGTAGGTAGGTGTAATGCCATATTCTGAAGGTTCTAAGCCAATAGGGCTGTGAGCCGTTAAAGCAAACTGATGCCAAAAACCGGATTGGATGATACCCATTTCAAAAAGTTGGCGCACCATTTCCAAACTATCCACGGTTTCCTGAACAGTTTGCGTTGGGTATCCGTACATCAAATACGAATGAACCATAATGCCAGCATCGGTGAAATTTCGAGTTACTTGAGCTACTTGGGTTACCGTTACGCCTTTGTCAATAAGTTTCAGCAATCGGTCTGACGCAACTTCCAAACCTCCCGAAACTGCGATACAGCCCGATTCTTTCAATAAAAAACAGAGATCTTTAGT
>Ga0208544_10003405_pt1 | contig 10002 bp, 19 predicted proteins | sample DEB08_DNA_9_FD_184526 | JGI IMG/M metagenome (GOLD analysis project Ga0208544, IMG submission 184526) | Aqueous microbial communities from the Delaware River and Bay under freshwater to marine salinity gradient to study organic matter... | ecosystem: Environmental > Aquatic > Marine > Coastal ...
CCCCAAAACCCCAAAACCCCAAAACCCCAAAACCCCATGAGTTGAATTTGTCCATTGTAATTGTATTTTGAACGGTTGAAATTAATAAATAATATAATAGGTCTGATAAAGTAGAAATGTTCACAGCGTTGAAGAAGCAAATGCCATTGAGCAACAAGTTGAACCAGCTAGTACAAGCTGGCAACAAGAGAAACTTCGCCACAAAGTCTGGTGTGAAGATGCAAGGCACAAGTCGCCCATTGATGCAAAGTGTTTTCTCGCAGAAGAGCTTCGTCCGAGGAGTGACTCTCGCAGCTGGTCTAACCACCTTCGCCTACATCCAACACTCCAAAAACAACCAAATGCTTGCTTAGTGCGCTTCTCCTGTCACAACTTCTATCGATATCTAAGCTGACTTGCAAGCAACTGACGCCAACACGAAGATCTTGTTTGTCCTCTACGACTCAACCAACCCTCTTCAATAAGAGTTTATCACTGAAGTCGAGATGAAATAAGTGTACCAGAGGATTGCAGAGAAGGACTCGAGGGTTGAAATCAGACACATTGATGTATGCTCTGGCAACGACAAGCAAGTTCAAGCTGGCTTCATCGAAAGAGTTGACAAGATCAAATCCAAGAATACTCCCACCGTCTTCGTGCGGGCCAACAACTGCCTTCGTAAGATCAAGGCAACTAAGATTAACAGTAGTTTTGGAGACGAGTTCTGGGCTGAGCTGAGCAAGCTGACGAGTGTGAAACTTATTTGGTCGATCAAAGACTTGGCCGATGCTCTCAAGCACGGCAACCAGAAAATCGACGATGTTACGATCGTTTACTGCCACTCGAAAGAGCAAGACCCCGCTGATGTTGAGCTCGCACTCAAGTTCCTGCGACACGAAAGCTCCAACCAGGTGCTCGAGGTAAGAGCCGACAGCGACCTGGCAAATGAACTCAGAATGACGGAAGGCAAATTCTATACTTACTACAAGCCCTCGTAGATCAATGGATTTGCTAGGTACAGAACGGGATCACAAGACATCAACTTCAACATCGTGCAGGCAGTCGAAGGCGCTTGCCGTGATGAACTAACCCTTAAGCCCGAAGCACTGGCTGAGATGAAGGAGTCAAAAGACCTCTTCACCGAGCGCGTCGCCAACAAGTCGTTTGAAACTATCTTTGAGAGGAAATTTGGTGCCGAATGGTCTTTCAACCCTAACATGAGGCAGTTCAAGAGAAAAATAAATCCCACGGCTGGAGCAGCGCAGTCCACTGACAGCGAAAACGGAAAGCCGATCCTGTTTTTGTACTACCCTGCCAAATACATGGCTCACATGTCTGACGAGTTCTCCTCCGTGCTTCGCAACTATGGAGAAGCTTTCGACGTCTACTATTGTGAAGAGGAATAGGTTGCCAAGCAGCACTACTATTTGCATGAATTTCCTGATGGCATGCCCTTCATCATGCTGATCGATCCCAAAAGAAAGACTCCTTTGACAGCCTAGAAAAACAAGCGTGACATCTTGAAACTGCGAAAAGAAAACCCTGCCGCCAGCAGCAACAGTCACTATCTGTTCAAAGCATCGAGACCCATTCACCCGAACTAGATTAATGACTCGCTGACCAAGTTCATCGAGGAGTTCATTGACGATGAAGTATTCCACTATTACACATCGGAGCCAAGAGTGGCGAACACCTTTGTCAAGACAATGACCTCGAGTGACTTTGAGAAGGAATTCGCTCAGAATGATCAACTTAAGCAATGTGTTGTCGAGATCTTCAAGAAGTCTTGCCCTGCCTGTGAACAAAATAAGCCAGTCTTCAACATCTTCTCCCGCAAGCTGCACAAGCACGGCTACGGTGATGAGCTTCCCCTGTACAGAATCTTGATCGACAACGCGGTCCCCTCATTGGGCAACTTTGGCTACTCTCCTATCTACATGCACGTGTCGAAAGACCCCGCAACCGGCAAGATCAAAACAATCAAGACACTGGAGCCTCCTTTCAAGGCCGAAGCCTTCCTTCGTGAAATTGGCGAGCTGTCCGGGCTACCAGGCCTCGAGGAGCGCGTCTAGTATAAATTCATGCCCCAGCTGGTTAAGTATTACAAGAAGGAGGACTTGAACGAAGATTTCGACATTGATTTTGACTTGAAGCTGGAGGAAGACGAGGAGAAGAAGTGAGCTCGTGTCCACAGCGGCGTGGGTTTATTTAAAAGGACGTGAATGTTAGCTTAATCAATTCAAACATAAAAGTTAAATCATCTATGTGTTTGATACAGACAGACGCAAAGTCAGTCTGCGATTTATATCTTCCTCCTATTTCTACTTCATTTATGAACCTTTTTGCCCTGCTTCGTCTTGTCAGGGATCACTTCGAAGTGGGCAATGTTGCCGTTGCCGACGATGGAATGGCGAGCTCCTTTTCTTGAAATAGAGCCTCTAGGCAAGGTGGCACCAGCCGTCAACTAAGTGTGAATCTCCTGAGCGTCAAGCATCTTTGATTTCCTGCGGCCCAATCCAGTGTGATGGGTGCCTTGCTTTTCATACGACTTCTTCACATCCAAGGAGGTGGTATTATCCTAGAATTAACTTCTGCGGCTCGTAGCTTGTTTCTGTCGCTTGGCTTCTCTGAGTACTTCTCCCAGTGACTGCATAGCAATGGACTTCTCTTTGCCGGTTGTGGGAACATGTGTGCTCGTTTCGTCGTCAGAGTCTTCATCAACGGAGTAAAGCTCTTGCTGCTGGTAGAAGCAGAAACCAAGCTTTGTTGTCAGCGTGTCAACCTTGTCAAAGAGTTAATTAGCGATTTTGGCCCTGACTACCTCCATCATCAAACTGAAGCCTTCGCCTTGGAAGCGTGAAATACATATCTCTCGCTCCTGGTCACTCGCACTTCTGAAAGCACTCGCGTTTTGCAAGTACTTCTACTTGTATTCATTCCTCTTGGCCACGATCTCTTTCGTGAACGAGGAATCTTTCTTGCCGTAGACTTCCTTCATCTCTTCAGCTTGGTCGTCGTAGATCTGCATCAAGAGGCAGTTGGTTTGCGCCATTCCTCTTAGATGGCTGATTTGAGTGAAGTACTTGTCCGCCATCTTCAGGTTGTCCTCTGCCTCGAGACCAAGCTGGTCGTAGTCGGGGTCGAACACGATCTCGTCATCCTATCCCTTCTCATGCATGTACTCCCTCGAGTACTCATCTTCAACCTCTGCTAACATGATCTTGTAGTACCCAACAATGAAGTAGGTGATAGCTTGTCCCCAGAAGTTTTCAGCCTTCTTGTAGTGGTGCAAGCTCTTGTTAAGGCAGTCCTGGATGTGTTCATCGGTGTACATGTCGTGGCTCGAGTCCCTAAACTGCTGCACGATACCGTGGTTGTTCTTGTGCTACTCGTCCTGCTACTAAGTTATCGAAATACAACACAGGGCCTAGAAGCGTCTGATGTTTCCTTTGAAGAGCTCGGAGCACTTATCGAGACGAAGCAGGTACTTCTTGATCAAGGCGATGGCTTGCTAAAAGTTCTCGACAAGCATAAAGTTTGCGATGTAGTAGATGACAGCGGCCTCATCGAGAGTCATTGTGTGAGTGTACTTGGTTAACGTGTCCTTTCTCATCATCAAACGGCCTGTATTCAAGGTTTGTCTTTGCTGCTTCTTCTCTGTAATACGACGCTATACACCCTCGATACCATACAGAGATCCTTTTCTAAACGTGACCTACGAGTATCTCTGAATCTTCTCGATCTAGTCTGATAACTTGTGTTTCATAGCGTGCTGCAGCTTCTTGAAGAGTGTTGTCGAAGAATGCTTCATTTAATCAGATTAGAGGTCATCGACTTCAACCTATGGGACAGTTCTTTGTTTAGTTAAGGACCTATCATTTTCAATGGTGTGTTCGACGTCCTCGTCTTCCGACTCGCTTTCTTCTTCCATCTCGCCGAAGCCTGTGATCTTGATTCCGCTCAACTACTTCTTCTACTTGTGCTACTTTATTTTGTTCATGGCCCACCGGAACCACAACTGGGCACGCAGCTTGGCTGTTGGGGCATCTCTTGGCGAGTCGTACTTCTTGAAGAGAAGAATGATGTTTTGGAATGCGCTTCTCGCACCTTCACTTATTCCGATCAGCTCCTGCTGTTTCTAGTACTCTCTGAGGCTATTGAAGACTTACTGTCGGTTCTTTGCTCGCTCCTCGGGCCCCTCTGCCTTCTTACTTCCCGCGGTCTTGTTCAAGATACTCCCCGTGGTCTTGTTTAAGGCCGACGTGTTCGCTTTATCCTTCGACTTCTGGCGTTCGAGTCCATTCTCAACCTAGTCTTGCTACTAATTCTATTCGTCGTCCATGCCTTCCATATAGAATTAGGTAGCTTCTCCCTAGTAAACACAGTACTTGTCGACCATGCGTTGGATGAAAGCACGCCAGTTTTGTTCATGATCTAATAACTTGCGAGACAGCTTAGCAGACAGCGCCTCGTCATACTTCGTGTTGGAGCACTTGATGAAGGAGTTGTGAATTTTCTTGAAGAAGATCTCGTTGATTATCGAATTAAACAGATCTCTTGCCTCGTCTTCAATCATCGCTTCAGAGAAGTTTTGGACAAAGATAGGCAGCTTGATGATCGAATTTTTGCTTTTCTCGGTTTCTTCGTGCTTTTCATTCGCCACTTTCGACACCTGCTTCTTCATGGTCAGGTTCGTTGCACTGCTACTTCCAGTGGTCGCGTTTGCTTCGTCGTGCTTGAGTTAGTGTTCTTCGACTAGACCAGCTTTCTCGAGGGCGAAGAACGCTCTACGCCAGTTTCCTTCCTTCATCTGCGTAATCTTGGACAATTTGACCTCACTGGCGTTGAAACTTTCTTAGACGAAAGGGCTTGGGCTTGATGGTTACGATTACGCATCCGATGTCTCCTATGACTTGATGCGGCTCCACAGGATGTTCATCATAGCGGGGGTAACACCACCAGGAAGCAGTCCAAGCAAGAAGAACAGCTTCATGCACTCCGGGTCTGTGTCATGGATAATCGAGATGGACACTTGGAGGGAGAGGCGCAAAGACACCATCATGCTGTCTTCGATTTGCTCGGCGAGTAGAATCTCGCGGAAGCCTTGCGAGGTGATGGTCTTGTACAAGGAAGTCAGTGTCAGCTTTTTGTCTTAATCAGCGAGTAGTGGCGCCACAAGGATGATACTCTGAGGGTTTCCTCCAAGCAACGTAAACAAATGATGCTCATGCAGGTGCTTAGCTTCTTTCTTGCTCGCTTCATCGGGGTACTTCTTCGGGTTGGGCTTCTCCTTGAGAATGGCTTTGATTTCGCGGAGTGGAATCTCGCGAGTGACTCCCTTGAACAGCTCGACTGAGTTCTGGGGGCTCAGCTCATTCAGTATGATGATCTCTTCGCGGAAGTCTACCATGGCGGAAAGTCTGATCCTTGATGTGAGAAGAATCTTCAGTTTGGGCGCTCTGTAAAAGATGAGTTACAAAATGTCCTTGAACTTGGTTTTATCGTTGCAGATGATGTCTTCCGCGTTGTCGATCACGAAGAGAATCTGGCCGTCGATGTAGTTAATTTTTGATAGGATCAAGATGAGAGTTTCGAGGCCTTCCGATTCCGAGTTAGTCTTATACGCGTTACCAAACAACTGCTCGTTCTCTTTGATCAACTTCTAGTTCAAACACTTGACGAAGCTTTCCACGGAGGTATAGTTCCTAATGTCGATGAAAATTGAGCCACCTTTCAATAGGGCGCGATCATTGATGTAGTGCAGCGTGTTCTTAACGAGGGCCGATTTTCCGACACCTGGCAAACCCATCACCGTGATCAGGCGCGACACTTGAGGCGACAGAACCTTCTAGATGATCTTGAACATGTCTTTGGTGCGACCCATTAACAAGGGCACTTTGGGAATGAGCAAGGGAATGGCCACATCTTACGTGTTGACAAGCTTATACTTGCCCTTCTTGAATTCACCGAAGGGGTTTTGCTCGCAAATGTGATGGCTGATGTGACCTGCTGTTCCTGATGGCATCAGTAGCTAGAACTTCTCCTGTTCAGCATTGCCGTGACTAATCTGCACGATGATCATCGCGTTATTGAAGGCTTGGCAAATGTCCATACTCTGTGAAAAGACGGACTCATAGAAAGTGTCAGTGAAGGTGATAATGGCCTTGTCTTGGACCTCTTCAGAGTGACGGATGCAGATTACATGCTTAGCGCCAGCTTCCAGGAAAATGCGTCCCACGAACTCCGAGTGGCAAGTAGCGACCACCACAAACTCCAGTTCACACTTTGTCGAGAGGATCAAATCAGCAAGGTTCTTGCGACTAACCAGCTAACTGTCACCTTCGTTGGTCTCGAGCAGCAAGAAGTCTCCCTCATCTTTGTGCAAGTAGTGATAGCTGCCAACTGTTTCGAATGTGTTAAGGATACCGTGGCCAGAGAAATGAAGACCAAGGGGTTTCTGTGCGAGGATCTCCTTAAGGCTATCCGTTGTACACTATCTCTTAGTAATGCTGAGCTATCTGCCAGCTGATCTGAGTCGATCAGTGATCTTCAAGAACTCGTTAGACTAGTCGAGCGCCGGGATCAACTTGTAATTCATCTTCGTGCTGTTTTGGTTGTGGTAGCTGAGCACGAGCGGGCATGCAAAGAAGAAACAGAAGTGGAGCTACTTTTTGCCGCGTGCGTTGAACTCGAGCAGCTGTTTCTGGTTACGTTCATGCTCTGCGAGCTGCTCCATGAGATGTTCTGAAAGCAAGAAGAGCTCTTTTTCGTTAGTTATTTGCTTTCTGAACTGGCGCTTAGTGTAGTACTTGAGGAGCTCGATGGCGATCTTGCTTCTCTCGAGATCGTACTTGACGGAGACCCCACTTTCGTATGTCTCCATTACACTGCCGTTAGATGGGAACGCAACCGATTCATGGTTTCTCGACTTTTTGCTTGGCTTGCTAACTTACTTCTTAGAACTGCCCATCTCGATCATGGTCTTGATGTAATCCAGCTCTGCATCCTCCTGAGAGTCCATACTCGACTGCGTTCCTAACTATTTGCTGTAGGTATTCGTAGAGTTATACGTTTTCATTGACGTGGGAAGGCTGGGTGCGTCCACCGTCACCGACTTTACCATGCCACCTACATTGAAGGGGTCCAGCCTGTTAAAGACTTATTGTACCTGTTCATTCGTCAAGATCTTCTTCTTGTCAATGCCCAACTCTTAAGCAAACTAGGTGGCATAGTTGACGATTTCCTTTTCGAAGATGGGCAGAGTCTTGACCCTAGGCTTCTCATTTGACAGGCTAGACTGCTTGGCGGAGAAGTAGCTGCCTATTTGGCTTTTAGTGGCGCCGAGGACAAGGGTTTCAACGCCGACAGAGAGCGAACCTTTCTACGATCCAAGTTTCTTCATCGAGTCTTAATGGCGGAATTTCGTGCTCAGACAGATCGCGTTTTCTTCTGATTTACACTTATCAAGAGTTTATTTTGTGCTTCGTGATTTGGCCATGGGCATTCTGAGGATAGATTCTCCTTCCGAAGAGTGCTCGTAGGAAGAGTCAAGGGCATATTAGTCTTTGACTACTCTTTTTATGTCAAGTTTGGTGTCTTCTTACTCCTCCTTCGTACTTTCTCTGATCACGCCCAGCTCTGGCTTTTGCCTGTATTTAGAAGTAGTCGTGCCTTTTCTCGAGAGACTTCTCTTTGGCGCCGGACTTGTCTGTTCAAGCTCTTCACCAATGTTAGCTTCTAAGTTCTGATAAAACTTGTCAACCTCTTAAGTCTCCTGCTATTCTGAAGCAATCACGTTCTGTAAATCTCCCGCTACTCTTGTGTAGTAGTCGTCAATCGGTTCATTTTTCAACTAATCATCCTTGGTCACTTCCTTGTTAAGATCGTTTTGTAGATTGTTGTAAAAGTTGTCCAACTCGTTGGTATCTTTCTATTCTTTGGAGATGCCGGCGAACAGGTCAGCCTGCAGGTTGGAATAGAAGTCGTCAATTGTATCTTCTTTCTTGCCATGCTCTTTAGCAAGGTCTTGGAACAAGTCACTCTCTAAGTTGGCATAGTAGGAAGCAAGGTCTTTCTTATCAGTTTCCTTTTCCGTCAGCTCCTTGTTGAGATCATTGGCGAGGTTGGCATAAAATTCATCAACTGTCTCTTCTTTCTTACCATGTTCCTATTCCAGATCTTAGTTCAAATTACTGGCAAAGTTAGCGTAAAAGTCTTCCAGCTACTCGTCATCACCCTCTTCTTTCTTGATGTCCTGATTAAGATCAGCGGCTAAGTTAGCATAGAAGTCGTCCACATCTGACTTCACTTGTTTCTCTTCACCGATAGCGTTGTTAAGATCTGCGGCCAGGTTCTCATAAAACTCGTCAATTTCATTTTTCTGATCGACGTCCTTCCCAATGTCCAAGAAGATATCTGACGCCAGGTTGGAGTAGAAATCCGTGAGATGCTTGTCTTGCACTTTCTACTAGTCAATCTCAGTGCCCAGCTACTTTGCAAGGTCTTAGTAGAAGTTTGACAAGTTTGAAGTTTCATAAGGGTCAACCTTCGACGACGGCGAAAACAGACCATTCGTCCCCAAGATGGAGCCATCAGGACTACTTCCATTGAACTTCAGAGGCGTCAGCTTAGTAATGCGCTTGCCTTTTTTGGTGGTGGTCTAAGAGGGACCAGGTCTCGCAGGAGCATCTTCATCAGCGATCTCACGCTCGAGCAACTCCAGAATATCGTGTTTCATCTATTAGCCAAATTGAGCAAGTATTGCTGGAGGCTGCTGACTTGTCATTTTCATTTCATCTGCTGGCAGCTCGCGATCAGTGAACTATTTCTGGTCAGTCACTCTGAGCTTAACAGTACTCTCCGGAGATTTCGACTTCATGCGTTCAGCTCTGAGTGGTGCAACCCGTTGAGCATTAGAAAGGTACTCGCCAGAAGGTGCGGGCTGGTTCTCTTCTTCGCTAAAGTAAAACCCATGTTCGTTTTCATCGACATCGAGTATTTTTAACATCTTGTTGGTATCTTGATTACGTCTATTGCTGCGAAGGTTGTTGTCCGCTTGCCTCTAGTTGTTAGACTTAAACAGCGTGTCGGTGTCAGCGACCTCAGCCACGTCCCTTGTTGGTTCTATTGCACTAGGAACATACTCATGCACCACAGTGGTTACTGGCGTAAGGCATGGCTGCCTCATGGACGGGTGCTTTTTCATCGCCGAGTTCTTGATGGGTGTCACAGGCGCACTCATGTTGGTGATGGTGACTTCCGCCTCAGATACAGAGCAATCATCGTTCTTGAACTTCTTCAATCTCTGCGACATGCGGAGAGCGACTCCTCCAGACGCCAGCTTCGACTGCTGCTGCTGTTGCTCAGCTGAGTACTCGCTCTCAATGTCGTGCAATTGGTTAGAGTGTTTGGAGTAAGGCTTAGCTTCCGACCCTTCTTCCGAGTAGGAGTCGTCTTGTCCAAGCGCGTTGAAGTTAGTGTACTCCGAGGGTTCCGCCGCCTTTCTCTCCTCTCTGTTGTTTATAAGCACCCTCGCCGACGTCTTTCTTCTCACTACGACGATTTCTGGCTCTCTCTTTGTAAAGTCACTGTTTCTCTTTTCCGACGCCCGAGCACCAGGCTCTGTTTGACGGCTACTGACCACGGAAGGGCGTTGCGAGTTGTATTCCCTATTTATTTAGTCAGTTTATTCGACAGGCGGATCCGTCATTCTCAGAAATCCTTGACCCGTTTGAGAACGCCTGTGATTTTCGCGTTCCACTTGCCTAATCTCGTCATCGGTATCGGGGAGCGGTGCTTTCTTCTTCGTGGGGAGCACGCTGGAGCCCGTTCCACCCGAACACCCGTAGAACTGTCCCGTCAACAGCTTCAAGTTTTCGAGTCTCTCGTATACGTTTCTTTTCTTCGCCCGTGGGGGCTTTCCTGCTGGTTGCTGCATTTTATTTCTTTAACTTTTACTTATTTCACAGCCTCAAATCAAATCTTAAACTCTTCAATTGACCTTGGGGTTTTGGGGTTTTGGGG
>Ga0208544_10003406_pt1 | contig 10001 bp, 8 predicted proteins | sample DEB08_DNA_9_FD_184526 | JGI IMG/M metagenome (GOLD analysis project Ga0208544, IMG submission 184526) | Aqueous microbial communities from the Delaware River and Bay under freshwater to marine salinity gradient to study organic matter... | ecosystem: Environmental > Aquatic > Marine > Coastal ...
AGGTCTCTTGCCCACCTTTGTAGAGCGGGCCGCGCCCCTTGCCTCCACTCTCGTGCCCGGAATCGTGGTCGTCTCCATGGTCGTCACCGTGGTCATCCCCATGGTCGTCACCGTGGTCATCCCCATCGTCGTCACCGTGGTCATCCTCTCCACTATGCGGATCCTCGGGCCGACCGCGTTGTGCGCCGGAGTGACCGCTGCCGCTCCCTAGGTCTTCTGAAGAACCGTGATCCGTATCGTGCTCGTCACTGTCCTGTGCCAGCGCTGGTCCTGAAAACACCATCGCAAACACACCTGCCAACAAAAGACGACGACTAAAGATATCGCTAGACAAATCGCTTTTCCTTTTCTCTGAAACGCTTGGGGGCAGCGTTTTCGCCACCCCCAAACCGGCAACTAGTTCACGCCCTGCGGCCACTTAATTAACAAGGATATCCCCAGGCAAAATGCCGGGATGTACTTGCGTGTGCAGCAACTCGATCACTTCGAGAGCATCATCCGAGGCCGCGGTGAAGAGTGCGGCACCACCATCCGCTGGCAAATCACCATTCATAGCCTCGAGATACTCGTTGATGTCAACCTGCGAGGCTACAACTGTGTTGTCTGTATCAAGATAGAAGTAGGAATAGTCGTTCGGATACTCCCGATCATAGCTGAAGGTCGAGTAGTCATAAAAATCCCCCGGCTCAACCACACCGGTGATCACGTTCTGGTACACGAGATAATCAAGCGTGATGTCACCCGTCTTGTCCGCAACCGCGGCAAACAGCGACGCTGCGGTCTCGGAAGTTGCCAGAGCGCCTAGGACTGTCTCGATCTCCTCCTGTATGCTAGGAGTGGCAAGTGCCTGCGACAGCTCAATGTACAGGGCAAGGTTTTCGAGGGGAGAGTCGATAGTGCTGGTGACGCCTTCCACAGTGTACTCGATGCGTCCGGCAGCGTCTGTGTCGATCGAGACTGCCTCGGAAAGCGATGACAAAGCCTCCGTCAACGCCTTGTCCGTCACAGTATCAGGAGAGCGCGCCACGGAAGCACGGCCAAAATCTACCTCGACCGGATCATAACCTTCCGGCACCTCGCCATCCTCCATTGAAACATATTCCCCACTAACCTCGTCGAGGAAGGAAAATTCTCCGTCAGTGACGATCGGCACTCCTGTTATTGGATCACGAAGCAGGACGATCAGGTCGCCATAATCGTCTCCTTTGACGGTTCCAGGCTCTTGATTGCCACCGGAGCCCTTTTCGTCGCCCGGTCTGCCTTGTCCTCCCGGTACGCCAGCGAAATCCGGGCGATCGCTGTCTTCACCATCATCCTCCTCGATGATGATGATCACTCGTTCGCCCTTTCCGCGAAAGACCTGCGTCTCGATGCTGGTGCCGGAACCTTCTGAAGGTAAGCTTCTGAAGATGCCGCTCAGGCCCTGCGAGCCGCCGCCTGCACCAGCGCCTTGGCCGTTCTCGACATTACCACCGGACTGTGCGCCCTGGCCCTGTTTGCCCGCCCCTGAGCCCTGCTGTTGTGCAATCGCGATCTGAGGGGCGACAGATGCACTGGCAAGAGCCAACACGGCGCAACCCGATACGAGCAGCCTCTTCGGTGAACGGATGTTCAAAAAATTCGATGCCATATTCAATATTCCTATTTTTACTTGACCATCGCGCCCCGGTTGCCGAATCAAGCAGCGCGATTTCTGCAGTGAACAGAGCACAGATAACAAATTCCAAAATTGATATGTATCAATATGCCAGGCCAAATTCCGTCAGCGAACCGAATGTCGGATAGCTGTCAGAACTTCCGCGTCAATCCAATTCGGAAGGTACGCTCGCTGGTGTCGAAACTGTCGGTGCTCGCACCATACGTTATCGAGTTCGGATCATAGTCGGTCTGGGTAAAGTCCAGACGAGCATGCGTGTTTTGCGCAATCGCGAACTCGATACCGGCGCCAAAACGGATGCCATCGAGAGTCGGATTGTCAAAGGCAGATGTTCCCGATGTTCGGTAATCGACCTCGAATTCGGAGCGCACAGGTCCGCCGCGTAGGTAGATCAGAACGTTGTCATTCAGCAGGTAACCCAACCGCAACGCCGCGCCTATCGTGTTTTTCTTTTTAATGGAGTAAACGCGCCCTTCGGGACTACGCTCGATATTCCAGTTTGCGCTGGATAGTTCGGCCTCAACTTCACCACCAATATATAGGCCGTTTGCCTGGATGCCGTAGCCGGCAAAAACGCCGCCAGTAAAGCCTTGCCCTGCCCGCGTGGTATCAAGAATGAAATTGGTGCTCGTTGCATTGGGGCGGGGTCCGGTATTGTCGCTTTGCAGCGTGCCATGGCCTAGCTGGAATCCCGCATAGGCACCGGAAAAATCGGTTTCGACCACCTTTTCGACGCCTGTCTTCTTCGATCCGAGATCGTAAACCAATCCAAAGCGCGCAACGCTTTCAACGTTAGCGAAATTATCAGGCTCCGGCGTCGTTGCGGGCGACCCGATCCAGTAATCATCGTATGCGCGAAGTTGGTACTCCATCCGTGCAGCAAGGCGATCCCCCAGAGGGAATTCGCCACCGATGCCGACCAGCAGCCCAGTCTCACGTGTTGACCGTGTTGTTAGTGAATTAGTCCCTTCTTGATAGGTGCTGTCGAATTTGGCGGATATCACGCCGAACCGAGTGTAGAGCAGATTGCCGCTGTCGGTCCGCATCCCGGCAGTTGCACTGGCTGTATAGGCGTTCCCCCGCTCTAACGCGAATTGACGATCGCCGTCGTGCGGCCAGGACGTGTCATTGAATTCGATTTCGCCTTCGAGGCCGAATTCCAGAGAGCCATAGTTGCTCCGATATCCCCCAAACAGACCGCTGGAGATGCCGTCATCCCCGAAATCAGCGGTCAGGTTGCCACCAGACCCACGCGGTCCGTCGACCTTCGTGTGCAATGCGTTATGTCCGACCAGGGCACCAAGGAAAAACCCGCCGCCAGTCGACTGCGCGTTATTGCTCTCCGCGGCGTCGTATTGGGGTTCCAGCGCTGTGCCTAGGGTAAGGCTGATGCGATGCTGATCGAATTCAGCGCCCGCAACATCCGATTGCCGTTGCCGGAATTCGTAGTCGGCATCGAGGTAGAGTTTGGGATTGAAGTGGTAACGAAGGGAAACCCCGGTTTCCGTCAGAAGATCCGTGCGCGAGATGTTCTGGTAGTCATTCTGGCTAAGAAAGGCATACGCAGCGAATGACAAGTCGTCGGCAAACCGATGACGCAAACGCAGACCACCGGTACTCGAGACGTACCCGGACACGTCGCTGATGGTTGTTTCCTCGATACTCCGTTCAAGTACGGTGTCGAGCGTTGTCCCCTCTACGAGAGGCATGCTCAGATTTGCACCGAAATCCAAGGTCGTTGTCGTATCAAAGCGCGGATCATCGTAGTCCTGCGACATCACCCCCAAGAGCACTTCTCCGCGCATTGAGCCGATCGAGCCGGTATAGCCGATGGCAGCCTGATAGCCTTCTGAGCTGCGCTGATATCCACGCCCCTGATTGTCTATAGCCTGATCGTAATCACGCTGGTCATAGATACCCTGGACAAAGACTTCGCCGTTTTCCGTTTTAGCGACGCCAAGTCGCCCCCCGATCTCGATCTGGCGGCGATCGCGATCGTCGTTGTCGATCGGTTCCTCCGACGCGGGCGCATCCTCGTAGTCGAGGTCACGCAGATTGAAACCAAGCCTGAAGGTTCTGTCGGACAGATTTCCGCCGACCCCGAAAAATGAACTGGTTTCCTGCAATTCTGTCGGGCGCAGTCCGGTTACGTCATCTGGAGACTCCCGGCTTTCGTGGCCAAGAGCATAGTCCAACCCTCCGAACAGGAACGTGTCCTCATTGGTCCGGTACAGAACCTCTGCACCGAGATAATAGTCTTCGTAGTTTTCGCTGGAATAATCCGCATACCGCGCGATGTCGGCGTTGGCCTCGACATTCAGCCTGAAGTCATCCGCGCTATATGTCAGCTCCACCCATGGGCTCACGCTCGTCACTAGGTCCGTCCGTCGATCGTTCGGCTCTTTGAAAACATTGTCCGTGTATTGGGTGGCGAAGGCGACGCCTGCGTCGGTTTCGTAGTCGGAGGTTTCCACGTTTTGGGCGACGAGAGCCTGTGAAGAGATCAATGCAAAGGTCGAAGCTGCGCAGAATATGAGCAAGCGGTTCTTGGAAACGGACACGGGACAACCCCATTTGATCGTGAAACTGTTAAGTATAGAATATAGAAAACGTTCTTCGACCGAAGAGCTTGCTTTTTCCGAGGATAAATTTTTCTAAAACTGTTGCGGAATGGTTGTCGGTTTCGTGATTGGCGTCAAACCCGATGCGGGACAAGCCGGTCCCAATGAACAGCCAAAAATTCGACATGCCACGAGGTGGAAGTTCAAGTTGATGTGTGACGCCGACTGGAAGGCGGACTACAAGAGGATTGGACTTGTTCTGATTTCCAATGGGGCGAAGGTCGAACTCAAGCCGGAGAAAAGCGTGCTCGCCCGATACTCACAGTTGTGTGATCATCCGACATATGCAAAGTTTGCGATGTGACGGGCTCAGCCGGATTTCACCTGAGATGCGTGCAGAGAGATATTGAATTTTTTGAAGAGAAGGAAGACACCCCATGAAGAGTTTGGCAAGTGCCGCATTGCTGTCATCGGCCGCGCTGGTCAGCGCGTGCGGGGGAGGCGGATCCGCGATCGACACAACCGGAGAGCCGACCGTAGTCTCGCAAGGTTTGAATACCGGCAATCTTGAACCAAGCTATGATGCAACAGCCGATTCACTTGCAGCGAGCGATGGATCGGAGGTCTTGGTTTATCTTCCAAAGACTGATTACGATAATGGGGCCATCAAAGGCTATCTTCGCGGCCCGCATTCCTCGTGCTCAATTGTTGGCCCTGGGTGCTACGACGTCGCGGCCTACGGCGAAACCTTGAACGGGTCCGGAACGGCCTCTTACATCAATTCGACGATAGCCGGGTACGAGGCAGCCGCGACATTTATCGAGCGCACCGGAACCACTGACGTGCCGACATCCGGGCCCGCTAGTTACACGGGCGACTATTCCGCGATGAACTACTATGTAACTGTGGGGGATCCTGTCTACAACTACGTCATCCATGGCGAAGCGACGCTGGACGTTAATTTCAACACCATGACGATCTCGGGCACAATCTCGAACCGCGAAGACCAGGATTCTAGGATATACAAAGATATTACTTTTGGGGAATCCGGTATCTCTGGAGGCGCTTTCGGTGGAACGGCCACCGGCGGAGAGTTGGACGCCTCGCCGTCGACCACAAGCAACGGCACCTACAGCGGTCTGCTTACGGGCGACACGGCCGGCGAAGCTGTAGGGTCGGTCTACCTAGAGCGCTTTGACGGTACTCAGGATCGGTTCGAGCGCGGTATCTTCATCGCCGAACAGCCAGTTCCCTGAGACCCAACCCAAATCTCGTCAATATTTGTTGGCAAGAGGATCCCATTTTGGTTCGGAGTGTCTGGTAGGTTTTCTGCCGGGCGCTGGTTCCGCTACATCTGTGGATATTTTTAAGGTCAGACCGCTCAAAATTTTCCAGTTTCCGGGACGCATTCTCACATGGAAGAAGACCGCTTCGGGCTCGGTGCCGTCATTCCGCACCTGTGCGTACAACGGCCGCTTAAGATTAACGAAAGTCGCGGTTTTGGTTCATTCAGTTGATATGACGACAACAACTTGGGCTATTGAACAGCTGCTTATGGGGCGACGCACATAGCTGAGGGTGCTGCGTCGCTGCGGTCCGGTTCGGGAGTGGAAAAACCTTGGGGACTTGAATTGATCTCGGTCTATCCTGTTGGCTTTGTTGCAGGAGGATTTGGTGTGAAAGTTCGGATCAGGATTGAAATGGAGTTTGGGTGGGGCGAGTGCCGGTCCCATGAGATTGGCGTCATTGAGCGGTGTTCTATTGATCCGTCGGAAGACGGCCTTGGTATCAGCCTCGCTGAGGGCAAATCGATCTTGAAAGAAGTCCAGCGTGCTGTTCTCCAGGATCAAGTGGAAGAAATCAGCGAAGTCGCGCGGGTATGCCGTCACTGCCATTCGTATTTGCCTGTGCATGATCGTCGCAAGCGACGTGTTGATACTCTTTTCGGTCGTGTGACTGTCGAAGCGCCTCGGGTCCGGATGTGTATGTGCGGCTTGCCGGGCTTTCCTGCGTTCAAGGCAGCGTATTCTCCGCTCACGCGGATTTTGAAAGACAATGCCACACCCGAACTTAGGAGACTTCAAGCCGAGCTGGGTGCCCGGCATAGTTTTCGGGAAGCCGCGCGTCTGTTGAACGCGCTCACACCTTGCGCCACCCAGAACCACGCAACGATCCGGAACCGGCTTGCGTCGGTTGCCAAGGCCCTGGAAGAACGCTGTTGCGAGGAACCGACGGACACGGCCATTCCATCAAAACCTACCGAGGTGACGGTCTTTCTGGACAGCGCATATGTTCGTTCACGCCCCGAATATCAAAGGCGAAATTTCGAAGTCATTGTGGGGTCGATTGAAAGCGAAACAGCTGAAAAACGGCGGTTTGGATTGAGCCAGATGGGTGCCGATCACCCGATTGAACACCTGCGGTCCAGCCTGAAAGCCGCTGGCTGGGAGGATGGCGTTGCGGTCACTGTTCTTTCTGATGGGGATCCCGCGCTGCCTCGCTTGGTCAGAAACGCAACGGGTGCCGATGTTCGTCACATATTAGATTGGTGGCATATATCGGCGCGCATCCGACATGTGGAGACAACATTTCAAACGCTGGTTTCACACATCGAAACCGAAAGTAGCGCAGAGATTGCCGCCCTTGTTGAGACACTTCGCTGGCGCATATGGCATGGCCAGACAGATCGAGCACGCGATACGCTTGATGTCTTGTTCCGCTTCGCGATGCGCGTGCGCGAACACACCCATGGTCAGTCAAACGATGCGGCGCTCTCGGTCGCCTCACGCGCAATGGATCTGAGAACATACTTGAGCTACAACCTGTCAGCCATCGCGAACTACGGGCGTCGACGTCAGCAAGGGAAAGCAGTCTCAACGTCAAGGGCAGAAGGCCTCGTAAATGAGATCGCCAATGTGTGCATGGGAAAGAAACAACGCATGAGATGGTCCCCAAGAGGCGCGCACCGTGTTGCGGTTGTCAGGGCTGCGGTACTAGATGGAAGGCTCTCACCAGGACAGCTCAGGGCGGCATGATCCCCAAAGTTTTTCCACTCCCAATCGTTACAAAGTGATGACTGGCGCATTGCGGCTGCGAGTGCGGGACATTTGCCGCCGGGCGTGCCGCGACAACGAGGTCGACATCTTGCGCGGGGTGTTGTCGAGCGATCACGGCCACATGTTTGTCTCGGTGCCGCCAAAGCTTGCTATCAGCGATCTGGTGCGCAAGATGAAGGGCTGTTCGTCTTACAAGGTGCAATGCGAGTTTCCCGCCATCCGCATACGCTACTGGGGATGCCGGTAGTCGTTCAGTGAAATCAGCCGGGACGCTGTTCATCAAAAACGCGGTGCGGTTGGTGCGTCGGTCCGGGATGGCTCTGAACAGGGCCACGTCATTCGAGCTTGGCGGGGCGTCGGACGCAAAAGCGATCCGAGCCAAAAGATCGCGATTATCCCTCGGGGTAGATAGTGAGGGCCGTTTTCAGGCTGAAGCGCCGTGCTGCAACCTCAAGCAGACCGATGGCCGCGCCGCAACTGATTTCAAGCGCACGATCCTGCGGGTCAACCACTGGCAAGGCACGTGTCCGATCGGCGATCACCTCCAGATATCCGTCGGACACCCGGAAAAGCCACGGTTGTGTGTTGTGATCTGACAGTCCCAGAACCGCGTATCCGATCAAGAAAGGGATTTGGTCATACACTGGCCCATTTTCAGGAAAGCCCTCTGCAGTGATGGACCAAGGAGACGTGGCGTTTTGGATCATTCGACTTCACCATGAGGTGCTGATAGCGGCGAACGGCAGCGTATTCTTCAAACGGCTGACGTGATTGATGCGGATCAATCGCCTGAAGTGCTGCTGCGCTATGCAGTCTAAACTGCTCTCTCTTCAACAGCGGGCTGAAAGACTGGAGCAGTTGACTGTCAGGGAGAAAACAGAATGCCAGACGCGACACTCAGATTTTGCGGCGCGGCGCGAACGGTGACGGGATCTTGCTACTGGCTGCAGACGGATCAATGCAGTTTTCTGGTGGATTGCGGCTTGTTCCAAGGGCCCAAGACGCTGAAGGAACTTAACTATCGTCCGTTTCCATTCGACCCTCCCAAGATTGATTTTGTGCTTCAGACCCATGCCCATATCGATCATGCTGGTTTGCTCCCAAAATTGAGCGCCTCAGGATTTCAGGGACCCATCTACGCGACAGCTGGCACGAGAGACCTTCTGACATTCATGCTGCCCGACAGTGGTTACATTCAGGAGATGGAGGTCGATCAACTCAACCTCCGAAACCTGCGGCATGGCAAGCCAGAGGTTGAACCGATCTACACACGGCAGGACGCAGAGGATTGCCTGACCATTTTTGAAACGGTCGACTATGAAGTCTGGACACCTGTCGGCCCGGGTGTGCGCGCAAGGTTCTGGAACGCGGGGCACATCCTGGGGTCCGCCTCAATCGAAGTCGAAATCGATCAGGAAAACTCGAAACCTATTCGCCTTTTGTTTTCTGGCGATATCGGGCCTGACAACAAGCTGTTCCATCCTGATCCTGACGCACCGTCGGATTTCGATTATGTGATATCGGAGGCAACCTATGGCGGTCGCGAGCGGGCCGATGTCACACCCGCCGCACGAATGGAAACGCTGAGGCACGAAGTGTCACGCGCGCTGGACCACAACGGCATGTTGCTGATCCCTGTTTTCGCTGTAGAACGCACTCAGGAGTTGATCACGGATCTTCTCGCGCTTCAGGACGCAGGCGACATTCCCAAGGTTCCGGTCTATCTGGATTCCCCGTTGGCCATCCGCGTGACCAAAGTTTTTCAAAGGCATGCGCGGGACCTCGAAGATCTTGGACCGGGGCCACGATTGATAAGCAATCCCGCAATTCGCCCCACAGAAACGGTCGAGCAAAGCAAACAGATCGCGAAAATCACCGGGGGCGCAATCATCCTTGCAGCAAGCGGTATGTGCGAGGCCGGCCGCATCCGGCACCACCTCAAGCAATGGCTTTGGCAGGACAAGGCTACCGTCCTTTTTGTTGGATACCAAGCCATCGGCACGCTGGGCCGGATCCTGAGCGAAGGCGCGAAGTCTGTGAAAGTTCACGGAGAGGAGATCAGGGTCAAGGCGCGCATTCGCAAAGTCGATACGTATTCTGGGCACGCAGACGGATCTGAGTTGACCGATTGGATTATCCAGCGCCGCCCGATCAGAGAGGCGCTTATCCTGACCCATGGCGAAGAGCCACAAATGAACGCGTTAAAATCCGCCCTGATGGAAAAAGGGTTCGCTGACAAAGACATACTGATCCCAAATCTTGATGATCAGATAGCTCTTAGCGCAGATGGGACGTCGATCCTTGAACCGCCACAGGATCAGCGCATGCTACCCGAGGCATTAGGCGGGCCCGATTGGCACAACGATCTGACAGAGCTTGTGTTCGAATTGCGGGACATATTCGAACAGGCAGCTGATGATAAAGCGCGTGCCAAAGTCCTGCGACGGATCAGGCGTGCGTTGAAAGATGATGCTTGAGAGGTCCGCGATGGATGTCGCTAAAGCACGCTCTTTCTGGATGCGTTAGGCCGGATTGTGCCTGTCGTTGTACCCTAATAAAAGAGAAATCGCCGCTTCTCGCCTATTTTGGGCCTTGTTGCAGGGATCGCCTCTCCGCTGATACCGATGCGGTCTGTTCCCACTAGGATCCTGCAAATGCCTCACAAGTTCAACGCCGATCGTCGAGACAAGATCCCGAAGCAACGGCATCGAGTGACCAACTGGGCCG
>Ga0208544_10003409_pt1 | contig 9995 bp, 3 predicted proteins | sample DEB08_DNA_9_FD_184526 | JGI IMG/M metagenome (GOLD analysis project Ga0208544, IMG submission 184526) | Aqueous microbial communities from the Delaware River and Bay under freshwater to marine salinity gradient to study organic matter... | ecosystem: Environmental > Aquatic > Marine > Coastal ...
TGAGCAGTGCCGCGAACGTGCAGGTCGTCGACTTGTTGCCGCCAAACGTTAGGTTTATCTCTGCCACACCTGCGAATGGCACGACTAGCTGCTCGCCGATCGCCGCAAATGCATTGTCCCTGCCAGGCGCCCAGTTGAGTGTTACCTGTAATTTCGGAACCATTCCGCCCGGTACACAGCGCAATGTAACAATCCTGGTACGACCTCTCACGGCTGCTGTTGGACAGACCCTTACCAACAACGTTACGATCAGTACCTCAACAACCGAAACAGATTCCACGAACAATACGAATCATGCGACTACAGTGGTGGAAGAACCTGTTGTTGATTTGTCCGTAAATAAAAGTGATGCGCCAAATATCCTGACAGTCGGTCAAGACGTTATTTATACCGTTAGGGTCACGAACAATGGCGCTTCGGCTGCACAGAATGTTGTTGTGACTGATAATTGGCCTGCATTGATCAATCCTGGAGGTCTGATCAGTTTCCGCAATGTGGTTACCCCCCTCCCTGACGGTGTCACTTGTGCGCCACTGATTGGTCAGAATTTGGATGGTGATGCACCTGTTTATGGCACCGAAATTGACTGTACTGTTCCGTTTCTTGACTCTGGATCCAGTGTTGAATTTCAGCTGCGCGGAACTTTGTAGATGTCACGTCGACCGAAACGATCGCTGGGTTTGAACCGAACCTAGACAACAACGACACCGATGAAGGAACAACCGTACGCACAAGAACAGATGTTCAGGTTGTTAAGACAGCACCGGCTGCCGATCCAAGCCTGCGCGATGTCTTCAACTGGACGGCCGTTGTATCGGTTCCATCTGGAGTTTCTTCCATCGCCGAGGCTGATAATGTTGTCTTCACCGATACGCTACCGAATGGCATGGTGCTTGCTGGTGTGCCAACGGCTGTACCCTCTGGAACGACCGGTGCGACGATGAACATTTGTACAGTGGTCGTCGGTTCGCAGGCAGTGAATTGCCAATTTGGCACTATTCTGCCCGGTGGTGCGATGACAATAACGATCCCTGTTCGTGTCGACGCTATCACACCAACCCAACAGACGTTCACAAACACAGCCAGAGTTACGACCACATCTTTCGATAGCAACACCAACAACAACCAAAGCGATGCTATCGTGCCAATCCTGTCTTCATCGATTGCGGGCAACGTATTCCGTGATTTCCGTGATGATGTGAACTCTGACATTGGCGATACGGTTGTCGGAGGCGTGCGCGTTACCCTCAATGGAACCGTGGATGGCGTGCCTATTGCAGAAGTTGTTGTCTTTACTGATGAATTCGGAAACTTCTTGTTCCCGTTGTTGGCAGAAGGCACTTATACGGTAACCCGTGAGGCTATCCCCTCTTCTGAGCCGCCTTTCACTGATGGTTTCAGTACGCGAGGGAATCTTGATGGCAGCCCTGCAAGCACCGATATGCCGACGCGGAATACTGCGATCACAAATATCGTTCTGCCGGATGACAGCGATCATATCGATAACATCTTTCGTGTCGTCCCAACGGCCCGCATTGGACTTGCGAAAGCAGGTGCCATCACGAGCCTAAATGCTGACAACGACCCAAGCATGAATGCTGATGGTACATTTGACGTGACCTACACGTTTGTTGTTCAGAACTTCAGCCTTGAAGCAATGAACAACATTGAGGTTTCGGACAATCTGACTGACAGCGTTTTGCCGCTTGGCACGTTTGATGATGGTGGCACGTTCGATAAGGGTGAATACAGAATTATCCCACTGCCAGCAGGCGTGCCCGCAGGTAGCTGCGGAATAGTGCGCCCCGCCTTTAATGGGTCATCTGATACGCTCATTGCAGGTGGCATAGCATTGGGTGCCGCTGGGACAGCAACGGACACTTGTTCACTGAATTTCAGTGTGCGAATTTTCCCAACGGACGCTCGCCGTATGGGCAACTTCGACAACCAAGCTTCGGTGACTGGAACAGGTACATTGTCAGGTCAAACGCCTACTGATCTGTCCAACGATGGCACATCGCCAGAAGACGGCATTGGCAATGGTATCCCTAACGAAGACCCGGACAACACGGTCACGACAGTGATGCCGAATACCGGTTCTAGCATCTCGCTTGTAAAGCTTGGTATCTTGCCAACGGATTTGGGGCGGCCGATCGCGGCGGGCGATTTGATCAGCTATCAGTTCACAGTCAGAAATACTGGCGATCTGAATTTGACAAATATTGAATTGCGCGATCCGAAGTTGGCTGCAGAGCTAGGCGAGGCCGCAGATTTTGTCCTAGCGCCAGCTTTCGATCTTGCGCCAGGCGAGGAAATCGTTCTCCCAACCGCGCCTAACGTTTTGCAGTATGCGGTCACACTAGGCGAATCTGACGCGGGTGCAGTGTTCAACAGCGCAAGCATAATCGGCACCGATCCATTTGGTGAGCAACCGACAGATACTGGCGAAACAACGACGCCGCTTCTCCAAGAGCCAAGCATCAATGTTGTCAAGACAGCCGTTATCGAGGGCGATCAGATGCCGACGTTGGTGGATGATACGATCACCTATACCTTCACTGTGACCAACACCGGGAACGTGACGCTAACAGGTGTTGTGCTGACGGATGATCTGGATGGCCTTTATGGTTTCGATTCAATCAACGGCTCTGGTGTGAGCATTGAGCCGATTGGTACATTAGAGCCGGGCGAGTTTGCCACTGTCACTGGTTTCTACGATGTAACCGCAGAAGACATTATTGCGGGTGAAGTGCGTAACCAAGCGACGGCAACAGGTACCCCTCCGGGCGGTGATCCTGATGATGTCACTGACGATAGCGGACCAACCCCACCGACAGACGAAGACACGGTCGTTGAATTGACCCGCCTTCTTTCGAAGGAAACGGTCAAAACGCAGGAATTCGTCGATAATGGTGATGGTATCAATGGCTTGGGAGATACAATCCTATACACAATTACCGTTCAGAATACCGGCAACGTTCCGCTGACAAATGTGCGCGTCGAAGATACGCTCACTGACTTCCTTGGTGCTCCGCTGATGCTAGATGCTTTGCCACTCTGGGAAGAAAACGACGGGCCGTCTATTCAAGGCACTTTGGTTCCCGGTGAGACTGCGACGTTCAGCGCCAGCTTTGAGGTCAATGAACAAGCCGTAGCCGCAGGTGGCGTGTCCAACACGGTCACTAGTTTCGGCACAGGCAACCCGGGCACGGGCGTCCCGAATGGTACTGACGATGTCGATGACGTCTCGGATGATGGTATTGATGACGATGGCAACATGGTGGACGATCCGACGGACCAAGCTCTTGATCCGCTGATCACCTCTGATGGTGTCACGATGACCAAAACCACGCCATTGGAATTTGTTTCTCGTGGTGATGTCATCCCTTACACAATCACAGTCACAAACGATAACCCGTTTGTTCTGGGTGAATTGGATGTGTCTGATCGGCTGCCAAACGGTATGATCTATATACCCGGTAGTGCCATGATTGATGATGTTCCTGTGGATGTCATATTCACGGCTGGTCGCGTCATATGGCCAGATGCAACGGTTCCAGCTTTTGGAAGCACTGTCTTTACTCTCAATGCGCGGATTTTGAACGGCGCACGTGCGGGTAGCCTTGTGAACAAAGTGTCGCTGTTGGATGCCGAAACGGGTGATCCAATTGTGCCTGATGCAACAGCAACCGTGCGCATCGACCCCGAAGGCGTGTTTGAATGTTCAGACATTGTCGGCAAGGTCTTTAATGACGTGAATGGCAACGGCTATCAGGACGCGCCGACCTCTGTTGGGCGTGCGACGGTTACCGACCAGACCTATGCTGGCGGCAAAGGCAAGCTTGCACCAATCGAGGTCATTCCGGACGAAACCGGACTGCCAGGTGTGCGTTTGGCGACTGTCGATGGCACGATCATCACAACAGATGAAAACGGTCTGTTCTCGGTTCCATGCGCTGAATTGCCAGCCGTTGGTGGACAGAACTTCATCCTCAAGGTCGACGATCGCTCGTTGCCAGCAGGCTACCGTATGACCACCGAGAACCCGCGTGTTACTCGTGTGTCCCCTGGTGCAATGACGGAGATCAACTTTGGTGCCGCCGCGTCGTTGCCGGTTGTTCGTGTTGATCTGTCGGCAGCGTCATTTGTTCAAACGGATGATGGCGCACAGATGTCACCAGCACTACGCAATGGTTTGACGAATGTGTTGGGCCAGATTGCGGGCACACCAAGCAACATGGTTATCGCATTCCATCTGCCCACAACGGCTGATGCCCAAGAGGTCGCTCGTGCGCGTCAATTGATGGACATGGTCGAAGATCAAGTACGAACACAGTGGCGCGATGTTGGTCGTGTGCGGTTGCGGATTGAGCAATCAATCCTGCGTGCAAGCCAGTAGAGGGCGGATAAAATGAGAGAGTATGTTTCGATGGTTAATGGTTTTTCCGCGCGCGCAGTGTTGTTGCGCACCTCAGCTTTGGCAGGTGCAGTCGCATTGAGCGTCACAGCATCTCCAGCCGCGGCCCAAGTCTGTGATTTCACAGTTGTGCCGCTGCCCGAGGGTTGCGAAGCACCCAACGCGGGTTTGGCGGTTTCGGTTCCAGTGCAGTCCAATGTCGAAGTTGGCACGGCTGTTTCACTAGCTGGTTTTGGCGCAGAAGGGTTTTCGATCTCGATTGATAACCGGACTGTTGCTGGTGCACCTGCACCGCGGGTGCAGCAGCGCGCTGATGATCTGACGAATGATGCAGCACAGGTTGATGTCCGCTTTGACGGACTGGACACGCGCCGTTTCTTGAACGTTGGCACCGCTGATCTGCGCAACGCCTACCGCGCAGGCGAGCAGATGACATTCCGCGCCTCTACGAACTATCCGGCCTATCTGTCACGCGCTGAAATTTTGATCCGCGACCGCAGCCGCGTCGGGGCACCCGTAGTTGCAACGTTGCCTGTTAATCCAAATGGCACAGCGACCTATCCAATGCCTGCAGATGGCGCAGGTGATCTTTCATACACATTGCGGGTCTATGATGCACAAGGGCGCTACGACGAAACGCAACCGTTAGGTCTGACGCGTACAACTGTCGTCGATGAAGGCAACACGGTTGGTGCAACGCCGTTCGCGGCCGTTGGTGAAGGCGACGACAATACAGCGCGCCGCACTATCCCTGTAAGCGGTGGTGTGGTTACTGCATCCGGCACATCGACGCCCGGAAGCACTGTCACGGTGATGGGTGAAACCGTTCCCGTTGATAGCAATGGCCGCTTTGCGGTCAGCCGTGTGCTGCCTGCTGGTGATCAGGTTGTCACAGTGAACGTAAACGGGCGGGACTACGTGCGCGATGTCGCAATTCCGCGTTCCGAGTGGTTCTATGTCGGCCTTGTCGACCTGACCGTTGGCCTGCGCGAAGGCGGGTCGGATAATCAAGACTGGGACAGCTACAACAACGGACGTGCAGCTTTCTATACAAAAGGCACGACTGCTGGCGGTTGGACGATTACCGGTTCTGCTGATACCCGAAATGGTCCGATTGACGAGATGTTCTCGCGGCTGAACGACAAAGACCCGCGCCGTGTACTCGACCGTTTGCGTGCAGATGGCACGGACCTTTATCCGACGTATGGTGATGGCAGCACGTCCTTTGACGACACCCCGACCTCTGGTGCGATCTATTTGCGCGCTGAAAGCGACACGATGCGCTTTACCCTCGGTGATTTCCGCACAGGAATTGCAGGGCCGGGCCTGATCAACAACGCACGTGATCTTTACGGCGTCGAACTGGCCTATCAAGCGCCAAGTGTGACTCCCAATGGCGACCCACGGGTCACTGCGATGGCCTATGGCGCGCAGCTTGAAACCGCAGCGCAGCGCGACATTCTACGCGGCACGGGCGGTTCTGTTTACTTCCTTACGCGCCAAGATATCACAGGCGGGTCTGCGACAGTCACAGTGCAGGTCATTGATCCTGATACAGGTTTCGTTGTTGATACGCGTTTGCTGAACGAAGGCGTCGATTATTCGATTGATCATATTCAAGGTGTGATCCTGTTGGCTGGCCCATTAACAGCCAGCACCGGCGACGGTGGTCTGATCAATTCAGGTGCTGCCGATCTGGATGTTAATCTGGTTGTTCAATACGAATACACTCCGCTGGATGGGCTTGGCGACGCCAACGCTTTTGGTGGGCGCGCCGAGGTTTGGGCGACGGACGCTTTGCGTCTGGGTGCCAGTATGATGGTTGAAAATACGCCAAGCGGCGAAGACCAGCGCATTGCGGCGGTCGATCTGCGCTACCGGTTGGGCGAAGTCAGCTATGCCGAACTCGAAGTTGCGCGCACCGAAGGCCCCGGCTTTTCACGCTCGACGTCGAATGATGGTGGTCTGACCATTACATCGACAGGTGGCGCGGTGTCTGATGCTGCGCAAGCCGTGCGCTTTACGTCTTTGCTTGATCTGCAAGAAATGGGCTTTGGTCGCGAAGGCAATATTGGTCTGCGTTATGAGAACAAAGAAGCGGGCTTTAGCACGCTGAACGAAGACATCACCGATGATCAAACCCTGATCGCGGTAGATGGTGAAGTCCAAGTTTCTGACCGTGTAGGCCTGTCTTTTGATGTGGAACGTTTCAAGTCTGACGCTGGCAATGAAAAGTCCGAAGCAGAAGTTGCTGTTGCCTACGCTGTCAGCGACGTCTGGACAGTTGAAGGTGGATTGCAATTCACTGATCAAACAACACCGGGCAGCGCGGCAGATACCGGCAAGCGCGCCGATCTTGGCTTGCGACTAACCTATGCGCCACACGATGAATTGGCGCTTTATGTCTTTGGCCAAGCAACACTGGACCGCGAGGGCGGACTGTCGGACGACAACCGCTACGGCGTTGGTGCCGATGCCACGATTGGTGAAAAGACAACCGTCACCGCAGAGGTGTCTGACGGTGGAACGGGCGTCGCGGGCAAGCTTCAGCTGGCCTACGCGCCAAGCGACAACAACGAAATCTATTTGGGCTACACATTGGACCCGACACGGTCCGGTGCCGGCAGTGCCTTGGCTGACAATGGCCGTGTGGTTCTGGGTGGCCGCTACCGTTATTCCGAAGCTCTTTCGAGCTATGCAGAAAACATCTTTGATATGCCGGGTGATCAGCGGTCGCTGACACAAGCGTATGGTCTGACGTATACGCCAAGCGAAAATTGGACATATGGTCTTGGCATTGAAGCGGGAACAGTCCGCGACAGCGCGAGTGGTGATTTTGATCGTACAGCATTGTCGTTTGGTGCTGCTTTTGCACGTGACGAAAACCTATCGATGCGCGCGCGTTTGGAATACCGCACAGAGAACGGCGAAGGTACATCCCGTGACCGTGAAACGATTGGTCTGACAGCAGGTTATTCCAATCAGGTCGCGCCAGACTGGCGCATGCTGGGTAATGTCGAAGCACTTTATTCCGACAGCGCCGAAGGTGATTTCTTTGATGGCGAATACTTGCGTGCCACACTTGGCTATGCCTACCGTCCTTTGGATAACGAGCGTCTGAATGTTCTGTTTCGCGTAACTGCGCTGCAAGATCAGCCTGGCGTCGATCAACTGGATGCGAATGGCAACGATGAAGGCCCAAAGCAGCGCAGCCAAGTGATGTCTGTTGCAGCCAGTTATGACCTTAGCCGTCAGCTGACTGTGGGTGGCAAGCTGGGATATCGCAGCAGCGAAGTGGCTGATCGTGGTACCGATGATTGGACGTCAAACACCGCAACTTTGCTGATCGGTCAGGCAGACTGGCATGTGATCGATAAGTGGGACATCTCTGGCGAAGGCCGCGTTTTGTATACCCAAGAAACGGGTACTATGGAAACGGGTGCGGTGGCTGCTATCTACCGCCACGTGAACAACAACGTAAAGGTTGGCGTCGGGTATGAGTGGGGCAGTGTTTCAGATGACGAAACCAACCTGTCCTACGAAAGCCAAGGACTGTTCTTGAACCTAGTCGGCAAATTCTAAAGAAACCGCGCCCCTAACATAAGGGGCGCGGTTTTGTCGCTTTGAGCAAATTTACCAAAGCGAACAAAGACTGCATTTCGGCTGCACTACGCAAATCACACGGCAGGCCAAAAAATCACATAAATGACATAGACTTTGCGGTTTTTCGCCTATGTTGTACTGCATTGAAAACAATAGATTAACCTGTTGTTAATGAGTACTGCTGCTATGCCCTTCCTTCCCAATACGATTGACACTGATGGTGTTGCTATTCGAGGGTCTTTGGCCTTTCGGGTCGCGTCGAAAAGGCACGGGCAGGTTGCAAGTTCAGCGCAAGACCAATTGCGTATTCATCCACCATCTGAAGGTCGTCTGTCGGCCAAAACATCATGATCAGGATCAAAACCGAACAATGCAATTCTGCCTTTAGGCACTCTTGTGTTGAATTGATCAAAACACGGCCGCTGGAGGGCCTGACTAATGCACAATAGACTAAACTGGACATTTGGACTGAAAGCAGTCGCAATCACGGGTGTTTGCCTGAGTGGCGCGAGCGGTGTTGCTGCAGACCAACCCAATGACGGTCCAAAGATGCAGGAACCGCTTAACGCGCTGGAGTTCTGCCTGAACGATCAAATGGGTAAGGAAATCTTTTACATGGAAAACTACGATTCATACCCTAACGCTCAAATGGCCGAAGCCAACTCGTACGATGGGCCGCCAGAAGGCGATATGCTAAATTACTTTCCTATCCGCGCTAAATTCGGACCCAATTGCCCAGAGATCCTTGGTCAAGCAAACATCGCATCCTTCATGCAAAACCTTGGTGCAAACCAGATATCAACAATCCCAAACTTTCTTCCGCTGCTGACCGGCAATTCTGCTGGCGCGATGGATATACAGACATCCCAGGGCAACAGTGAATTCAATATGGCGACGCCAGATGGCCTGCCTGTTTGGGTGCGCTTGCAAGGCAATTGGTCCAAAAGCGATCAAGCAGAAAGCACCTATTTTGCAGGTACCGCTGGCGCACATTACACCATTAATTCTGATGCGATTGTTGGCTTAATGTTGGAATTCGATAGTCAGACACAAGAAAACGATGTCTTTAAGGTCGAAGGCAGCGGCTACATGGTCGGTCCCTACTTCGTCGCGAAATTGCCCTCGAAGCCGATTTATGTAGAAGCCAGCTATCTGGTTGGTAAAGCCGAAAACACCGTAAGCGGTGAGTTTGGTCCTATTGAATTCGAAGAAGACTTTGATACTGAGCGTGCGCTGGGCAGCGTCCGTGTTGCAGGTGATCTTGCTTATGGTGACTATACGATGACGCCAAGCATTGCCGCCAGCTATCTGAAGTCGACACAGAATGCGATCAGCTTCGCAGACGCGGATGATACACCAGAGCAATCCATCACCACTCAAGATGTTGCGCTTGGTCTTGATGTGTCCCGGTCTTTGGCGACACAGCACGGCACAATGGTTCTGACAGGTGGTTTGACTGCTATCTTTTCCGCGACAGACGGAACTGGTTTTGCTGAAGACGTAAAGTCCAACTTTGAAGGCGAGCGCGCGCGCATCCACTTTGGTACACGTTATGCCTTGGATAGCGGTATCATCTTGAGCGCGGCAACCAGCTATGACGGCATCGGCGCTGACGATTACGAAAGCATTGGCGTTCAGCTGCAGATGGAAATGTCGTTATAAGCAGCACGACCAAAACTAAATCGAGCAAAAGGGCGAAGGTAATCTTCGCCCTTTTGTTTTTTCACGGTCATGTTTTTTGATCGTGAAGTGGAATTTGCCCCTTTGGCCGTTGAAAACGTTGGGTCATATCGATCTTGCCGCATGCACGGACACTTCACAAAGCAGCAAACTAGGTTATCGTCGCCGGAAAGCTTTTGGGAGGAAGTGTTTTGCAAGATCAAGAACGTCCATGGACGGCCTTTTATGGCCCGTCTGTTCGCAAGACCATTGATGCCCCGCAATACCGGACGATTGGTGACTTTATCAGTGCCAC
>Ga0208544_10003413_pt1 | contig 9981 bp, 7 predicted proteins | sample DEB08_DNA_9_FD_184526 | JGI IMG/M metagenome (GOLD analysis project Ga0208544, IMG submission 184526) | Aqueous microbial communities from the Delaware River and Bay under freshwater to marine salinity gradient to study organic matter... | ecosystem: Environmental > Aquatic > Marine > Coastal ...
TCGTCACGAGGCGGTAAATGTAGATAATCAGCAGGGGAATATGGCTTCGGTGCTTTGGTGGACAAAACGATTGATTGCTGTGCGTCAGCGTTGGAAAGCCTTTAGTCGAGGTTCGTTGGAGTTTGTCGATTGTGCGAATAATAAGATTTTAGCGTTTATTCGTCGTCATGGTGACGAGAAAATTTTGATTGTTGTCAATCTTTCTTCTTATCCGCAAGCTGGAAAATTGGATTTATCGGAATTTAAAGGACAAAAACCTGTGGAGATTTTTAGTCAAAATAAATTCTTACGAATCAAAGAGGATTTATATCCGATTACCTTATCGCCTTTCGGTTATTACTGGTTGTCTATTGAAAATTCTGATAATGAAGAACAAACAACAGGCGATTATAAAGTTCCACAAATTATTTTTGATGCTTCATGGCGAAATGCGTTTGAAAATTTCTCTACCAAAAACCGTTTTGAGAAACAGGTTTTGGAAGGTTATATGATGCAAAGTCGTTGGTTTGATGGAAAATCTAAGAAAATTGTTCGGATTGCTATCGAAAATGCAATTCCTGTCGAGTATGAAGAAGGTGAATTGGCGTATTTGCTACAAGTTGAAGTGCGTTATACGACAGGTTTGCCCGATACGTATAATTTGCCCGTTGCCTTTATTAAAGGTGATGCGGTGACGCATTATGAAGTCAATTATCCGAAAAGTATTATTTGTGAAGTCTTGTTTGGTGAAGGTCGAAGCGTGGTGATTGATGCGATGAGTAATGTGAATTTTACGACGTATTTGTTTAATCAAATGGCAGCAAATCAAACAACACATTTGGAACGTGGTGCGTTGCATTTTCTTTCGGGTAAAAACCTACAACGTTTAAACTGCGAACCGACACGAGTCAAATCTCGCTTGTTGAGTTTGGAACAATCGAATACGTCTGTTTTATATACCTATCGTGACGAAGCGGACAACGAACACGAGTTTTTCTTTAAGTTGTATCGCAAGTTAGAATATGGTCTAAATCCCGAATTGGAGTTGGTTCGTTTCCTTTCGGAAAATACAGATTTTGAAAATTCGCCGTCTTTCTCTGGTGGATTAGAATTTCGTAAAACGCCGAGTTCGCAACCGTTGATATTCGGATTGTTGCAAGAAAAAATTGCGAATCAAGGCGATGCTTGGCCGTTGATGTTAGATGCGTTGGATAGATATTATCAGCAAGTTTTAGTAAAAAATGGCAATAAAACTGCTCCGAAAAATTTGATTAAACAGCAAAATATTACATTTGAAGATTTACCAGTTTCGCACCAAAAGCTAATTACCAGTTTGACGTATGAACGAGTCACCAAATTAGCAAAACGTACCGCAGAAATGCACTTAGCTTTAGCTTCGGACGACATCAATTCGGCATTTAAACCAGAAGCGTTTAGTTTGTATTATCAACGGTCGCTGTATTCGGCACATCGTAAATTGGTGGATGATAAGTTTAGCTTATTAAAAAAGCAATTAAAGGATTTACCAAAGTCAATCAAGCCGACTGCCGAACGAGTGTTAAATATGAATGACGATATTTTAGCATCTTTCAAACAAATTTTTAGTCAAAAAATAGATGCGTGCAAAACTCGTGTGCATGGCGATTATCACTTAGGTCAAGTCTTATTCAACGGAAAAGACTTTATCATCATCGACTTTGAAGGCGAACCAAATGCCACAATGGGCGAAAGACGCTTAAAACGAACACCTTTCAAAGATGTCGCAGGAATGTTACGATCATTTCATTATGCGGCCTATGGCAAGATTTTGATGGATAAAAACTACCAAAAGAAAAACAGCGAAGTGATGCAAAGCTGGGCAGCTCTATGGTATCACTACATCAGTCGCTTCTTTTTGAAAACTTACTTTGAAACAGTTGGCAACGCTTCTTTTATACCAGAAAAAGAAGAGGAAAAACAATTGCTTTTAAGAACGTATCTTTTAGAAAAAGCTGTTTATGAAATGGGTTATGAACTTGGAAGTCGTCCAGATTGGCTGGTGATTCCTTTGACGGGAATTTTGGATATTATGGAGTAAGTTGAAAAAAGGCGATAAGCCCATAACTTATCGCCTTTTGTGAAAAGTTTTTATTGTTTAATTACTTGAAGAACTTTTTTTGTAAATTCTGTTTCCACTTGAATAAAGTAAACACCATTTTTATAAGATGCCATATCAATTGTATAATGGTGCAAACCTTTACGGAATTTCTTTTTCGCCAGAATATTATCTTGAATTTTACCAACACTATCATATACTTTTAAATCTATATTAGATGTTTGTTCAAGAGTAAAAACTATATTAAAGTAGTTAGTTGTTGGATTTGGGTGTCCTTCGACTACAAATATAGTTTCAGTATTATCACCGTTATCTAAAATATTATTGTCTAAATAATTTTCAATATTAAATTCCATTTCGTCTGGTAATTCTATTGCTGTAATTTGTTCCCATAATTCTCTTTCCGTTGGAATTGTTCGAGGAGCAATAAGACATCCGTTATTTAATTCAGCAGTAAATGTTGCTCCTGCTTCAACTTCAAACCCATCTACCAATTCAATATCTTGACCAATAAAACTATAATTAGCTCTATTATATATTCTTAGTTCTCCATCATTTGATATTTTATCATCGGATTGTAAGATGATGTGATTATCAGGCTGATAATCTTCAGCAGGAAAGTATTGTCCATTTAAGTCATCAAGATTTTCGTAACAATTAATAGTTCGTCCGCCATGACCGAAAAGCATAACACTAAAATCAACAGAGGGATTTAAAGCATCTCGAACACTTGCATTATTAAAGAATAAACCAAATTTTCCAAAACCACTTGCAGGCCATTGGCAAGCATTTACATTTTGAAAAAAGTCTCGAGATGCCTCAGGAGACCAAGATAAAATTCCAATTAAATCACCATTTTGATTAAAAACAGGTGACCCCGATGAGCCTGTTTCAGCAGTTCCATTATCCCAATTTGTATAAAAATGTGGTAAACTTGGTATATTACAAACAACTCCTATACCTATATTGACATCGAATATAGATAGAACTCCATCAAGTGCGTCAGTAACAAATCCACATGAAGCACTGTAAACATCTAACGGGATGCCAATTGCAGCAAAAAATGCAGCGATACCTGTTCTGCCTAATCCCAATATATTTATATTTATATCATTATCATTAATAAATACTTCTAATCCATTTCCATCAAAATTGACTCCAGAAGGAAAAGTTATTTCTGGTGGAATATTCCATAGAATTGGGTCAATAGTACCTGCATCTGCTCCTTTTTTAATATCGCCTCGTGGATGATGAATCATTCGTATCGGTGCGTGGTAAACATTATTCGATAAAATATCTGTAAGAATAAACGGATCCCAACCAACATAATGTACATTAAAATGTGGAGGAATGGGAGTTATAATTTCACATAAAGCAATATCTGTCCAAACCCCTTTTTTGATTAATCTTACTTGACTGGTATGTGCATATTGATAACCGCAATCATTTACAATATCAGATTGAAGGGGGGTAGCTATATCATTATTTACATTATTCCAACCTTGATTATTTAATGCAACCGAGGTATTTAAAGCATCAGGACTTTGATAATTAAAAAAGAATAACCAATCCTCTCCCTCAAAATCAGCATCACTAATGCAATGTGCAGCGGTTAAAAATAACTGCCTCAAATTCCCTTGTGAAACAGCTTGATTGATTAAAACTCCTGTGCAATCATTGCCTCTATCAGTTAGACCTCCATCATTAATTCGATTGTACTTAAAAGTAGCCCGAATAAGGTCAGCGTTATTTAATGCCCATGGAGTATCAAATATATTATTGTGACAATTAAGTGCTGTTCCAAAGTCAGGATCACCTACATTCGTTGGGCATTGTCCATATATTACAAATGGACATAGAGTTAATATGAATAAAATAATATTCTTCATGTTATTGAATTTCATAGTTAGTTAAAGAAAAAGAACCATCATTATTAGTAAATGCAATTATACCAACATTTGGAGCGAAGTAATATTTGATTTCATTTGTCGATTCAAACTTTATTACATTTTCAAACCCCATAGTATCTACTATCGAAAGTTCCTCACTGTAATTGTTAAAAAATAGATTTAGGTTCTCATTATAACTAATGTAAACAGGAGAAGTAACCAAAAATCCTGATTGATTTTGGTTAGTATTTCTTTGTATGTGAAATGTTGTCGTATCAACAATTACAGGTGATAATGAACTAAATAAATATTGTTGAAATATCTCTGGTCTAATAGTTTCGTACTCATCGCAGAAGTCATCTTGAGTGTAACTAACCTCTGTACTAATCACAAAAACACTATCTTTTAATCCATTTGTGCTATCAATATATACCCACCAATTACCGGGTTGATAAACATCAACATAATCTAACAATGGTTGATGAATTGGAAATTGTGTAGGATTATTACCACAGCCACAACTACTAATGAAACCGATTACTATGATTGCCAATACTCCTAATAATAACTTTTTCATATTTTTTATTAAAATATTTGAATGGTTTGAAAATAATAGTTTTTGTAAGCGTTTAGCATTAATAAATCAGACTGTTTTCCCGTTATAGAACAAGAAAGTAGATGACCTTGCCAACAATATAACTGAATAAACATAAACATAGTCAATCCGTTTCCTTCATTATATTGGATTCCTATACTCCTACCGTTATAATTCGCTGTGGACGTATTTTGTAAACTTACTAACTGTCCATTTGATAAGAATAGTAATTGTTGGGTGAATAAGTTCAAAAGACTATCTACTGTAACTCCCATTGAACTTACATAAAAAGAATCTATAAAGTGAGCCTGCATATTATGAGTAGAATCATGGAGACCCTGATAAAATATAACATTTGTATCAACAACAATTATCGGAGTGTCAATCATTTCAAAACTATAATTGTTTGCTGATATAGGATACCAATTATTTTGAGTAATAGCTACATTGTGTATCCCTACAAGTAAACTTATAAGTATTAAGTATTTTTTCATAGCGTGGGTTAGGTTTTATTTTTTAATAGAATTTTGTAATTCTGAAATCTGTATTTGTAGAAGCTCAAGTTGCTTTTGCTGTAATGCCAAACGCTTTTCCTGTTCAATGGTATAAAGTGTTAATTCCTCAACTTTTCGCAAAAGAATTTCGTCCATTTGTGCGACATCAATACCGTTTGTCTTTACTTCTTCGGCAGAAGGCACGTTGGGTAAGTGTTGATTTTGAGTGATAAATTGCTCGACTTGGGTTAAAGTTGGCAACTTGTAATCTTTCTCAAAAACATAATCGGCCCAATTAGTTTTTAAATCTACCTTTACTTTTTCAGAACGAATACCTTTTTCTACATATAATTGATATTCAATATCATTTATGGATTTATCTGCTACATCTTGAATGGTAGTAATAGTATTAGAGTTTTTGGACCCAAGATAAACAGCACCATTCTCACACATAACCATTTTACCACCATTAACATCAAAACCTAAACCATAAAAACTGGATAATACAATTGGTTTTCTACCTGTATTTTGAGCCATCGAAAGATTAATTAGTGAACCATTCCCCATAAACAAACCGTAGCGTTGTGTACCAAAATCATTAGGTGTAGAGGAAAAGTAAGAGCCATTTAGGCTTATACCACTCCCAACACCTTCTGTTGTAATCATACCACCTCTTACGGCTAATTGTTCATGTGATTGAGGTGCAGTAGTACCAATACCTATATTTCCATCGCTATTGATAAATATTCGAGTGTTACTCAAGGTTTGAGCAGTACTCATGATATTACTCACATCTGTACCACGAGTAATAAAAAACAAATTCCCCTGATTATCGCTATGAATAATTGCACCGCCATTGTTAGAGCTATTTCCTGTAAAACTCCAAGCACTACTACCGCCCGAATTATTAGCACCAAAAGCTAAATAATGCCCTTGATTACCACTTGGAGCCATAGCGAAACCTAAGTTATAACGGTTTTCACCTGTTCCAATAACTAATTTACTCCCATTGTATGTAAGTATGTTTGGATTTAAAGAAAATACAGAGCTTAAATTATTACTACTTGAACCAAACAGAAATTCTAATGATGACGTAGCTTTAAAATCCCAAAAGTAACTTGCAGTATATTGATGAAAAGCATAGCTTTGTAATCGTAGTTGAGGAATATAATCATATCCTCCTCCTAAAACTGGATATTCGTCAGATTTAATATCCAAACGAGAAACAGGTGTACTGATACCAATTCCTACATTTCCACTTCTATTGATACTTCCTGTAGTATTATCCGGACCACTCCATTGTTGCCCCAAAACGCTTGTCGCAGCAAAAAAGCTGCAAATGATTAGTGTTAAAACTAATTTTTTCATAGATTTATAAAGTTTATAATTAAACAATAGGACTATTGTAGGTGAAGTTTTAGCGGACACACACCTCTTTAGTCCTTAATTTTTGCCAGTACTTTAGTGTTTCGTCTCATTTTCTTCATTTTTTTTGAAAAAACTCGAGAGCGATAATCATTATCCCATTTATTGCAGACATTTCTACAATGATGTGTTATTAGTTTTTTACAAAAAGAAGATTCTAAGAAATTGTCGTACTGCACTATGCCTATCTTTTAGGGATTCTTGGATTCTTGGATTCTTGGATTCTTGGATTCTTTTGTATTTTGTTTTACAATGTTATGTTATTTTTTCAAGGAGTAGAATAATATTTTTGGGATGAAATTAAAATTTAACATATTAGCGTAAAAATGGATTTATATATTTTTTAAACTTTTCAATTGTCAAAAAAAAAGAAGAAAATAATTTAGAAAAAGCCGTCCCGAAACCTCGGGATGGGGTATGAACTTGGCAGTCGTCCTGACTGGCTGGTGATTCCTTTAACGGGGATTTTGGATATTATGGAGTAGAAGATTTTAATAGTTTGATATTGGAAAGCCGTTCCGAAATCTCGAAACGGCTTTTGCTTTTTATTCAACAACTAATTTTTGTGTTTTAATTTCTGTATTAGTTCTTACTGTAACAAAGTAAATACCTTGATTAAAAGCAGATACATCTATCTCAAGTTGTTCGTTTGTCCCACTTACCAATTCCTTCTGTTGTGTCAATATCTTTTTACCCGTTAAATCCGTTACAAATATCTCAACTTGCTGATGATTAGCAATAAAAATATTCATCGTAAACGAACCGTTTGTAGGATTTGGAAACATTGAGAAATTTAGTCTTTCTGACGGTAAAAAGTTCACACCTCGAATTGTGTTATTACCTTGCGATATTATTCGACCAAAATTAGGTGTTAATGGTTCTGTACATTTATATACACCTAATTTTGCATGAAAAGAAGTGTTAGTATTTGCGTTAATTTTAAAGCCATCTTGTAGTGTAATTTTATTTTTAGCTTCATAAGTAACCTCTCCTCCTGTATGATTAATACTTGAGGTAATCGTATTTTCCGTTCCGTAGTAACGATTGTCATTGAAAGTACCCGATATGGTAATGTCCTCTCTTATCACATAATCATCTAAATCAACACCCGATAAGATAAAATCTCTTGCCCTATTACCTTGTCCTACTGTGAATGATTGCATACAAGCAGGTAATGTGTAACTCATCACATTTCTTGTATCAGGAGCATAATTTAAATTATTTAGTGTCGCACCGCCGATATAACTACAACTGGTTTCATTGTCAACATTAGCAGTTGAAATGCTTAATCCTGGGTCGGCGGGTGTATCACATAATAAATCTCCTTCAGTTGTACAGTTAGCTAAATTCCCCGTTCGAGGAATTTGCTCTCTTATGATAGCAGTAACATTACCATCATTATCTATGGTAGCACGAAATTGATGAGTATGAAATAGCCCTAAACAATGTCCTATTTCGTGTGCCAACACCGCAGAGTTAAATGTAGAACGTACTATGTTATCTCCTCCAGTCACGGTATTAGCTAAAGTTGCTGTAGGAAAGTCATCACCAAATAAAAATCCTGTGGCACGTCCGCCCTGCCCTGCATCACTTACAAAGTATACATTAATAGCTCCATTTACTCTATCAACTGTGATTAAGTCCTCCCAAGTAGGATTTCCTCCAAATTCAGTTATTCCAAAATAAGTATCATTATCTATATTATTCTCGGAAATAACGGTAAAACAAATATCATGAGGACTATAAAAATCTGATAAGCCATCAACAACGTCTCTGATTGCCGTCCAGCTATTTCCACCTGTTCCATCGGTTCTACGAACGTTGTGTAATGCTAAACGTACCATGGGGTGTTGTCCCGAATAATTCTTATTGATTTGTTGGTTAAGAATTTTTTGTACTTGTGCAACCCTTTCATCGTCAATACTATTGTGACAATCATATTGTCCCCAAACTATAAAGAATTGAAATGTGAATAAAATAACAAATAATATATGTTTCATAATAGTTTTATTTCATAATAATTAATCGAATGCCATATTCCTCCTCTAATTCAGGAGATTCTTCTTGTGTTTCTGATAAAGGGTACATCTTCATTATTTTTAAAGTATATCCACCTTCTAACTCTAATTTTGGTAAAGTTTCCAAATTAGGATCGTATTCTTCTAAACCATCACATCCACTCCATGTAAATGTTTTAAGCCTTTTCGATTGATTAAAAGACGCTTTTACAGATATGTCGGCACTTCCTCCCCAAGAAACTGCGCAACCTGCTCCATATTCTCGGTTATCTGCTATACCTAATATACTGACATTAATGATATCACCATTAGAAGCAATATAAGAATATTCACATCCTTTTTTTCCAATAAAAGACTCATTAAGTATCATGCTTTCTGTACATAAATCAGGGTCATCATCATTGCAACTACTATTAAATAATAATAGAGGACTTAATATTAATCCGATAAAAAAACACTTCATATTATAATTATTTTTAATGGTGTATATTATTTGTTAGTCATTTTTTTCAGTAATACTTGCATTTCTGCCATCTGCTTTTTCAAACTTTCAATCTCAGCATTAGCTGCTTTTAAGGCTTCTATTTCTTTCTCCTGTTTCAACGTATAAAGCGTCAATTCTTCCACTTTTTCTAACAATTTCAGATTTAACTCTTTTAAAGGAATACTACCATAAGTTTCATATTCAGCCGCTGATTTAATATTCGGTAAGTGATGATTAAGGTCAATAAATTTTTGTAATTCCGTCAAAGGCATTAAATCATAATCATCTTCAAAAACGTAATCAGGAATTACGTCTAAATCTACTTCGATTTCTCTGGCGTGTATTAAACCATCAGATTTTAGTTCTATTTGATTTTGACCATTAGAAAGCAATAAACGACTATTTTGAATTAAGATGTCTCCATTCTGTACATGCAGTTTCTTCTGAGGAGTAGAAGTTCCGATACCGACAGTTGCCAAAAATTGAGCATTTCCATCAAATACAGTATTTCCATTAAATCGAGTCATACCATTAAAAAGACCTGCTAAGCCAGTAGTAGATTGTGCCCATATTGCTGTACCTGTTGTGACTTTACTATAAAGACCTGTTTTCCCATAGGCATCAATAAAAATTCCATTCAAATTATTTGTCCCTGTATAACCTGTTATGTGCAATCTATAATTTGGATTGACATAATCTACTACACCATATTTCCCCTGAAAACCACCAATGCTGACATTATTAGAAGAAGATGGATTTACATCAAAATTACCATAATTTTTAGTGCCTAATATCTGCCCAAAAACGCTTGTCGCAGCAAAAAAGCTGCAAATTATTAGTAAAAAAACTAATTTTTTCATACTTTTATAAAGTTTTGTATTAAACAATAGGACTATTGTAGGCGAGGTTTTAGCGGACACACGCTGCTTTAGTCCTTTATTTTTGCCATAGGTTTAGTGTTTCGTCTCTTTTTCTTCAATTTTCTTGAAAAAATTTGAGAGC